>Ga0228660_1000223_pt1 | contig 12646 bp, 10 predicted proteins | sample 74DmetaG_FD_183032 | JGI IMG/M metagenome (GOLD analysis project Ga0228660, IMG submission 183032) | Seawater microbial communities from Monterey Bay, California, United States - 74D | ecosystem: Environmental > Aquatic > Marine > Coastal | place: USA: California | collected 2016-11-11
GAATGAATTACTTAACGGGGGCTCAATCTACTGGGTTATAAAAGGTGCGATACAACTGAGGCAAAAACTAATTGGATTTGATGAAATTGTTGGTGCTGATGGCATAAGAAGATGCGGTTTTAGATTGGATCCTGAGCTTATTCCAACAACAAAAGCGCTGCGGCGTCCTTTCCAAGGGTGGCGTTATTTGAAATCAGAAGATTGTCCGTCTGATTTATCTACCAGTCGTGAAACTGACGACGATTTGCCAGAAGAAATGCAGCAAAGTTTAGCCAGACTTGGCGTGCTTTAACATTACTCAAAGTCTTTAAACAACAATATGATTATCAATTAATCTTACATTATCAATATATGCAGCAGCAAAAATGCGACATTCATCTTCTGTAGTTCGCTCAATTGGCTCTAAGGAGTGTGAGTCACGGCATTCTATATAATCGATTTTATCAAATCCAGAATTTAATAAAATTTTCATTGCTTGAGCACATTCAACTGATGAATATCCTCCAGAAGCAATATTATATGCTGTCATTTGGAGAACTGAACTTAATTTACGCGCTATCTCTAATTGTGAAGAATTGAGATAACTATTACGCGATGATAAAGCTAATCCAAATTCATCCCTAACGGTTGCAACATTAACAATTTTTGTTGGTATATCTAAGTCACGTACTAGGCGCTTAATAATTGTTAATTGTTGCCAATCTTTTTCACCAAAAAAAGCCATATCGGCAGATACTTGATTTAATAATTTAGCGACAACTTGAGTTACACCATCAAAATGACCAGGTCGAGAAGCACCACACAACATATTAGTCAGGCCTATTACAGAAACTTTTGTTGAAAACCCTCTAGGGTACATTTCAGAAACATTTGGAATAAAAGCAGCATCCCCCCCTGCTTCACTAATTAGTGTTATGTCAGATTTTTGAGTTTGCGGATATGTCTCAAAGTCTTCATCATCACCAAACTGGGTTGGATTAATAAAAATACTAACAATTACTCTATCACATTTTTTTGAAGCTAATTTTATTAGAGACCCATGGCCGTTGTGCAAGCCACCCATTGTAGGCACAAGACCAACTGAAAGTCCTTCAGATTTCCATTCAGATATCTGTTTACGTAAATCTATAATCTTATGAAGAACACAAAGATTGTTCAAAGTACTAAATCTTTCCAATTCATTTTTTTGCATAAACCCTTCATCGTAGAACCCAATCTTGACCAATCTGCTGTTCTTGAAGCAAATATGCTTGCTTGTGACTTCAAAAGAACCCCATCACTTAATAATTTCAAATGATTTGCCTTCAACGTAGCGCCACTCGAGGTAATATCTGCAATTGCTTCTGCAGTAAGATTTGCAACTGTTCCTTCGGTTGCGCCTTGGCTGTCTACTAGTTGATAATCTGATACACCAAAATCTCGAAGGCCTTTACGAACTAAGTTATGGTATTTTGTTGCTATTCTAAGCCTAAATCCATGTTCAGAGCGAAATTGCGCAGCTACAGCATCTAAGTCATGTAAAGTATTTACGTCTATCCATACATTTGGGACAGCTATAATCAAATCAGCAAAACCAAACCCCATCTCTTCTACGATATAAATTTGTTTTTCATGCAATGGAAGTTTTTCATAGATTAGATCTGCTCCAGTCACTCCTAAATGAATTCGACCTTTTGCAAGTTCTTGTGGTATTTCTCCCGCTGACAAAAGCACTAATTCAATACCATCTACACCACTAATACTGCCAGTGTATTCTCTTTCTGAACCTGTTCGTTTAAGAATTAGACCTCTCTTTTCAAACCAAGATATCGTATCTTCTTGCAGTCGACCTTTTGATGGAACACCAAGCTTAAGCATTAGTTAAACCCCTTTATCAGTGCGTCAGGTCTTATAACTCCTCCAACAGCCGGTATTTCTTTACCCGAACCTAAAACAGCCGTAAGAGCATCATATCTACCACCACTAGCAATAATTGTGTCTCCATCAGAAAAACTAAAAACAAAACCATCATAGTATTCCATACTTGTTAATCCATAACTGCCTTCAAATGGTAATTTCTCAACATTTACTTTGCGATCTTCTAATGCTCCAAGTCTAGCTTCAAAAATAGAAACAGCTTTTTGCATATTTGGTATTGTTTTTACAAAATCTTTTAAAACCAATAATGCTTCTGATGCAGTTGTTTTCAAATTTAAAATTTTGTTTATTACATCTCCTTCTTCAACAGAGATTGGAGAATTCTTTGCATCCTTTTGTAAAGATAATATTCGTGAGGTAATTTCAGCTTCAGTTCTTAAGCCTATAAATTTACCAGCTTTTTCGATATTTTTTTCAATATCCTTATTCAAATACTTTAATAAGGGTATTTTTTCATTATTTTCAATCCTAGTTTTTGAAAATTGTTCTATTAAATTTTGAAACCTTAAAGGTCGCCATAAGTGCCGCATAAGAGCAGCCTTTCTGAGACTAGTAGTATTTAATCCAGTTACTGCTGATTGTAATAATCCTATATCTCCAGTTGAGATTTGAAGGTTTTTTTAGAGAATGTCATTGAATAGTGAAAATACTTCTGCATCACTATCTGCAGAATTAGATCTATCAAACAATTCAAATCCCACTTGAATAAATTCAGTCTCACGTTTTGAACCCGCATCCTGCATCCGCCAAACAGGTCCATTATAAGTATAACGAGCAGGCTCAGCACCCTCTGACATGTGTCTTTCAACTATCGGAACTGTGAAATCTGGGCGCATCATTCTTTCACCAATCACTGGATCATTTGTAACATAAGCACGCGCTCTAATATCTTCTCCATATAAATCAAGAAGTGTTTCAGCTGATAATAAACTGTCTGCTTCTAACAACATTGCACCTGAAGCTATAAAATATTTTTCTAACCTCTTTGCTTCAGATCTTATAGCAGCACGCCTTTCATTTTGCATTACATTGCATCCTCAGAACGAGCTATCATTTTTCTCACTTCAGAAATTAAACTATCTCGTTTAATTTCAATTTGTGCTGGCTGAGATTTCCATTCTTCAGTGGTTTCAATTTTAGCAGACAGCCTGGCTCCCAATGCTAGATCTTTTATTTGAACTAATCCGTTTGCTTTTTCATCACCACCTTCAATCACAGCTACAGGACTTGAACGTTTATCTGCATATTTTAATTGGTTACCAAAGTTTTTAGGATTTCCCATATACATTTCAGCACGAATGCCAGCATTTCTTAATTCAGATACCATTTGTTGATAATCCGCTAAACGATCTCGGTCCATTACAGTGACTATAACTGGTCCCTTTACAAGATTATTCATTCGGCCTTTTTCTCGTAAAGCCGCTAACAAACGATCTACGCCAATAGAAACACCTGTTGCTGGCACTTCTTGTCCTGTAAATCTTTTAACTAAATCATCATAACGACCACCACCCGATACGGATCCAAATTGTCTTCTCTGGCCTTTTTCGTTTAGTATTTCAAATGTCAATTCAGCCTCATAAACTGGGCCAGTATAGTAAGCTAGACCACGAACTACGGACGGATCAATTTCAACTCTATCAGCTCCATATCCGCCAGCTTCCATGAGTTCACCAATCATTTCCAACTCAGATATACCTTGCAAACCAATATCTGAATTACCCACAGCAGAACGCAAATTAGAAATCGTACTAGAAGCATCAAATCCTTTTGATGTTAGAAAAGCTAATACAGGTGCTATCTGCATTTCAGACAATCCAACACCATCAATATATGCGCCAGACGCATCAAGTCTTCCAGCACCCAACAATTGCTTCACACCCTCGATACCAACTTTATCAAATTTATCTATTGTTCTTAATACATTAGCTTTTTTTATGTCATCAGAAACACCTGTTGCTTCTAATACTCCATTTAATACTTTACGATTATTTACTTTAACTAAATAATCACCTCTTAGGATTCCAACGGCCTCCAATGTATCTGATAACATAGAACAAATCTCAGCATCCGCTGCAATACTTGGCGCTCCGATAGTATCTGCATCACATTGGTAAAATTGACGATATCTACCTGGACCTGGTTTTTCGTTTCGCCATACTGGTCCCATTGCATATCGGCGGTATGGACTAGGTAAATCATTCCTGAATTGTGAATAAACCCGGGCCAATGGGGCAGTTAGATCATAGCGTAAAGCCATCCATGCATCATCATCATCTTGCCAAGCGAATACACCTTCGTTAGGGCGCTCCACATCTGGTAAAAATTTTCCAAGTGCCTCTACAGTTTCAACTGCTGGAGTTTCCAATGCATCAAAGCCGTAACGATGATATACTTCAGTAATCTGACTTAACATTACATTACGTTCAGCTACATCTGTGCCAAAATAATCACGAAATCCCTTTGGTGGAATAGCTTTTGGCCGTAATGATTTTTTCTTTTTGTCTTTAGCCATAATTTATTAATCCTTGTGTTAAGGTATCTCTAACTTATCGAGTAAACTGGGGCAAGCTAGCCTTGTAAAATTTGCATATGAATTGTATGAAAATTGTATGGACCTAGAAGAACATATAATTGAGCTCGAGATTAAGCTAAGTGAAGCAAACAAGCTCTGTGAGGATTTATCTGATATAGTTGCTCAACAAGCTAACAGGTTGGATATTGCTGAACGCCGAATCCAATTACTTATGGAGCGCGCAGCACAAGATGAAGCTAATTCATCAAGTGGAATTACAATAAATGATACTCCACCACCTCATTGGTAATAAGCCTTATAACTAAAATTCCATGACTTCTAATACACCATCAACATGTTTTATAGCGCCTTTAATTTGTGGATTTAAAGGATATGAATTTTTTAGCACTATTTCAACTTCACCAGGTAATTCAGGATGAGATAAAACTAAATGAACTGGGCCTAATGCTCTTTGAGGAGCATCTTTTGATATTTCACTTAAACGCGTTGCAATTGATTTAACAGCTTCCTCATTAGATACAAATATTTTCAAACCCATAGCTGCAGCGTCTTGCACGGAAACATCAACAGGCTGTGCACTCCTTACTAAAAGTTTTAATTGATCAGCATCTACATTTGCCTCAACCGTCAAAGTTACATTTTTTCCAATATCAAAATTATCCCCAAATTTCTCTAAAACATCAGAAAATATTGTAACCTCATAAGCACCTGTTTGGTCTGTTAATTGCGCAAAAGCAAATCGATTTCCTTTGGCTGACTTGCGAACTTGCTTTCCAGATACAGAACCAGCAATTTTTGCAATAATTTTGCCTCCTTGGGCTTTTTGCTCAAGCTCATGCAAGGTTAAAATATTTTTACGTTTCAACGCACCCATATAATCATCTAATGGGTGACCTGATAAATAGAATCCTATAGCTTTATGTTCTTCAGTTAATCTTTCAATTGGCAACCAATCTTCAGGCATTGGCAATCTAGGAGCTGGTAAATCTTCACCCGCATCGCCAAAAAGACCCCCCTGAGATGAATTCATCTCTTCATGCGTTGCAGAAGAATAGCCAACCAAAGCATCCAAACTTTCAAAAACTTTTTTTCGGTTGCTATCTAATTGATAGAATGCTCCTGATCGAATAAGCATTTCTAAAGGACGTTTTCCAACTCTTCTAAGATCAACCCTGCGAGCGACATCAATTAAATCTAGGAATAATCCACCATTTATGCGAGCATCGGTAAATAAACGCATTGCTTCAGATCCAACATTCTTTAAGCCACCTAACGCATAGGCTATCATACCATCATTGACACTAAATAGAGCTTCAGACCTATTTATACATGGAGGAATGATTTCTATGCCTAACCGCTTCACTTCATCAAAATATACATGCAGCTTGTCTGTTAAATGAAGATCACAATTCATAACTGAGGCCATAAACTCGACTGGGTAATTTGCTTTAAGCCAAGCTGTTTGATATGATACCACTGCATAAGCAGCAGCATGTGATTTATTAAACCCATAATTTGCAAATTTATCAAGTAAATCCCAGACCTCTTCAGCTTTTTTTGGTTCAACACCATTATTAAATGCGCCTTCAAGAAATTTTGGGCGTTCTTTATCCATTTCTGCTTGAATTTTTTTACCCATCGCACGTCGTAATAAATCTGCTCCACCAAGTGAGTAACCAGCCATTTCTTGCGCAATTTGCATAACCTGTTCCTGATAAACAATAATGCCTTGTGTCTCTTCTAATAAATGATCAATAGAAGGATGCATTAATTCCCTGTCTGCACGTCCATTTTTAACGTCACAGTATTGTGGAATATTCTCCATCGGACCTGGTCGATATAAAGCCACAAGAGCAACAATGTCTTCAATACAATTTGGCTTCATACGTCTCAAAGCATCCATCATTCCACTTGATTCAACTTGGAATACCGCAACTGTTTTAGCACTTGCATATAAATTAAATGTGGCTTTGTCTTCTAAATCAATGGCATCAATATTAACATTGATGCCGCGTTTACGTATTAAATCAACCGCGCCTTTGACTACTGTTAGAGTTTTTAATCCTAAAAAATCAAACTTAACCAAGCCAGCCTGTTCAACCCACTTCATATTAAATTGTGTTGCAGGCATATCTGATCTTGGATCTTGATATAACGGAACAAGTTCATCTATTGGCCTATCAGCAATAACTACTCCAGCAGCATGCGTTGAAGCATTTCTTAACAAGCCCTCGACTTGTTGAGCGTACTTAAGCATTCTATCAACCACTTCTTCTGATTTGGCCATCTCTCTTAGTTGTGGTTCTTCTGCTAATGCCTTTTCAATACTTACTGGTTTTACACCTTCAACCGGTATTAACTTAGATAAACGATCCACCTGACCATATGGCATTTGCAGAACTCTTCCAACATCGCGGATTGCTGCTTTTGAAAGCAGTCCTCCAAATGTAATTATTTGGCCTACACGGTCTCGACCATATTTTCCCTGCACATACCTGATAACCTCTTCTCGCCGGTCCATACAAAAATCTATATCAAAATCTGGCATTGATACGCGCTCAGGATTTAAAAATCTTTCAAATAGTAAAGAATAACGAAGTGGATCTAAATCAGTAATTGTTAATGCATATGCTACTAATGAACCCGCACCTGAACCACGGCCTGGACCAACTGGAATATCATTTGATTTTGACCAACGTATAAAATCTGCAACTATCAAAAAATAGCCTGGAAAACCCATTCCTTCGATTATATCTAACTCAAAATTCAAACGATCCTGATAAACATCCACAGTTGTGGCATGCGGAATTACTTCCAAACGTTTTTTCAAACCTTGGTTAGCTTGTCGTCGAAGTTCTTGCACCTCATCTTCTGCAAATTTTGGCAATATTGGATCACGCTTATATACTTTAAAAGCACATCTTTTTGCGATCTCTATTGTGTTATCTATGGCTTCAGGTAAATCTTTAAATAACTCAATCATCTCACCTGAAGATTTAAAATAGTGTTCTGGGGTAAGTCTTCTCCTACCATCTTGCTGATCAACATAGGAACCTTCAGAAATACATAATAATGCATCATGAGCAGCGTACATTTCACGATTTGGAAAATAAACATCATTAGTTGCCACTAATGGTAATTCCATAGAATAAGCCATTTCTAAAAAATACTTTTCAGTTTTTTGCTCTTCTAATGTATATTTTTCCCCATCACTTCCGTGTCGCTGAATTTCAACGTATGTACGGTTAAGAAAAATCTCTGAAAGATGTTTTAATAAAATTTTTGCTTTATCAATATGGCCATCTTGCAGCAGTTGGCCGACTGGACCTAATGCACCACCAGTAAGGCAAATTAACCCATCATTATATTTTTGCAACTGCGTGGTTGTAATGTGAGCCGGCTCATCTCCTGATTCCAAAAATAAACAAGAACTTAACTTCATCAAATTGAGATAACCAATCTCTGATTGAGCCAATAGAACAATTGGTAATGGTAGAGGATTTCTATCTCGTGGATTATCAGCAGTCATGTATGCTAAATTCATCTGACACCCAACTATTGGCTGCACACCCTCAATAGAAGCTATCTCTGAGAATTCTAAAGCACCAAACATATTATTAGTATCAGTCAAAGCGACCGCTGGCATTTGCTCTTTTATTACTGCACTTGGTAATTTCTTTACATGCATTGCGCCTTCTAAAAGAGAGTAAGCAGAGTGTAACCGCAAATGTATGAATCGATTCAAAGTTGTCATTCTTTTACAATACATCATACGATCACTTGCCGGAACAAGAAACGAGAATAAATCGAAAGTATTAATGATTTAAATCTCAATATTTTGCTACTCGTGACCTAACGTCTTTAATGTATTCAAATTAACCAAGTGTTAAAAATAAAAAAATGATAAGGAATCAAAATGTTTGATGCGTCAGAAAATGATCTTAGATTTGCCATTCAGCATGCACTTAGTCCAGAAATACATAAACTTGTTTCTGAAATTCATGATATCTCAAATGATACAGTTGATGTAGTTTTATCTGAAGCAGCAAAGTTTGCACGTGACGTGATAGCACCCTTGAATCATTTAGGAGATAAACAAGGCTGTACATGGCACGCAGATAATACAGTACAAACTCCACCAGGATTTAAAGAAGCATACAAAGAAATGAGTGAAGCAGGTTGGTGTTCAATCGAAGGCTGTGAAGAGTTTGGTGGTCAAAATCTATCAAAAATGATTTCTGCTTCTACTGCAGAGATGTGGCATTCTGCAAACATGTCATTTTCATTATGTCACCTGTTGAGCCAAGGACAAATCCATGCATTGGAAAAATATGGAGACCCACAACAAAAACAAACTTACCTACCAAAATTAATAGATGGCTCATGGACAGGAACAATGAATTTAACCGAGCCCCACGCCGGTACAGATTTAGGTTCTTTAAAATCTACAGCACTTTCATAAGGTGATCATTATCGTATTAAAGGACAGAAAATTTACATCACTTATGGTGAACACGACATGTCAGAAAATATTATTCACCTTGTTCTTGCACGCATTGAAGGAGCTCCAGCAGGAATAAAAGGTATCTCACTTTTTATTGTACCAAAGTTTTTAGTAAATTCTGATGGGACGCTGGGAGAAAAAAATGATGTAAAATGTTTATCCATTGAACATAAACTAGGAATAAATGGATCTCCCACGACAGTTTTGCAGTTTGGTGAAAATGAAGGCGCAATAGGTTTTTTAGTTGGACAAGAAAATCAAGGTTTATCAATCATGTTTGCAATGATGAATGATGCACGCTTCGCAGTAGGCCTTCAAGGTTTATCAATTTCAAATCGAGCATTTCATCAAGCAAAGTCCTATGCAGCAGAGCGGATACAAGGCATACCTTTGGAACGAAAAGAAGGCGACACAATTCATCATCACCCAGATGTAATGAGACTTTTGGCATCAATGCGATCAGAAATTGAAGCTATGAGAGGTATTACAATTTATACAGCAGCAGCAATTGATCTTGCAAAAACTAATCTTGATAACAATGGTTTCTGGTCTTCAAGATCAGAGTTAATGATACCAATTATGAAAGGTTGGCTAACAGAAAGATCTATCTCTATTACATCAGATGGAATTCAAGTTCATGGCGGAATGGGATTTATTGAAGAGACTGGTGCTGCCCAACATTACAGAGATGCTCGTATTTTAACAATTTACGAAGGAACAACAGCTATACAAGCAAATGATTTATTGCATAGGAAAATACTTCGTGATGAAGCAGCAAACATATTAGAACTAATTAACGAGATTATTAAAGATGCTGAGAGTGTAAATCAATCATATGCCAGCTTGAATTTCAGTTCAAAAAAGTTACTTGAGGCTACTTATTCAGTCAAGGAATGTATCCAATACATTTTAGATAATAAAGAATTATTGCGAGAATTGAGTGCAATATCCGTTCCTCTATTAATGATGATGGGTACATTGTGTGGTGGATGGATGACACTTAGATCTGCTGATGCGGCATTTAAACAAAAAAATAGTTCCAATTGGAATAATGATTTTCTTGAGGCAAAGCTTACATATAATCGTATTTATACTTCGCATTGTTTGCCCAATATCCATAAATACTCCGAAATAATAAAAAATGGTGGTGAAGCTGTAGAATCAATTTCTCCAGAAATGCTATGGGCATAAAAATTGTTAGCGCAATCAAATCTTAATTGTTTTAATTTAATGCATAATGAATAGTCAAAAAACGAAATTTGTCGTATTCCTATGCATTTTCGTCGCGCAATAAAGCCCAAAATTATCCTACAAATAATTATCTTTGTCATTATTGGGTTAATGGTGCAATCTAGCCTTCGGATTCGTTGTTAAAGCATCGAAACTAGAAAAATCGCAATAAGCGATAGATTTGTAACAAAACGGGAGATCGTAATATGAAGATTACAAAAACACTCACTGCCATGGCAGTTGCTTTAGCAGCAACTACAGGTACATCAGCAGTAGCTTTAGACGAGTTAGTTGTTGGTTACTTTATGGAATGGCCAACTGCCAACCAATACGCTCAGCACAATAAATTATATGATGAAGCACTAGGTATCCCTGTAAAGTGGGTCTCTTTTGATGCAGGTACTGCGATGTCAGCTGCAATGGCATCTGGCGATGTTCATATTTCATATTCACAAGGTGTAACACCTTTCTTAGTTGCGACTGCTGCCGGTCAAGATCTGCAAGTTATTGATATTGCTGAAACATACTCTGACAACAACAACTGCGTTGTTCGTTCATCACTTGAAATCGACGCTGATAATACAGATGAACTAAAAGGTAAGCAGGTAGCATTACCAATTGGTACTGCAGCACATTCAGATTTCTTAGCTCAAATTGGCCACTTTGGTCTTGCTGAGAGTGACTTTAAAATTGTTGACATGACACCAGTTGACTCAGCAGCTGCTTTTGCTTCTGGTGAATTTGACATGGTCTGTGGTTGGGGCGGCCCTTTACGTCGCATGAAAGAGCACGGCAACGTATTATTGTCTGGTCCAGCTAAAGAAGCAGTTTCAGGAGTTATTTACGATGTAACATCAACTCCAAGTTCTTTTGCTGAAGCAAATGCTGATGTGGTTACTACATTCTTGAAAGTAACATCAGAAATGAACACAATGTATGCTGAAAATCCAGAGCCTATGTACGAAGCTATTTCCATCGAAGCAGGAATGGACATGGAAGGTACAAAAGCAATCTTGGCCGTTATGGCATTTATGTCAGCTGAAACACAGCTTTCTGATCAATGGATGGGTAAATGGCTTGCAGGCGATTTAAAGCGTCAAGCTTTGGCTCTAGAAGCTGCTGGTAAAATTACAGCACTAGATGATTATGATGCTTTAGTTAACACAACATATTTAGCTGCAGCAGCTAAATAATTGAAAATACTTTTGGCGTGACAAGTAATTTGTCACGCCTTTTTTACAAATTTTATTTATGGACTCATTCATGTCAGGCTTGAATATAAATGATGTTTCAATGACTTTTGAACTACCAAATGGTGGTTCTGTGGAAGCTTTAAAAAACATCAATCTCAACATCCAAAAAGGCGAACTAGTTTCTGTTTTAGGCCCTTCAGGTTGCGGTAAAACGACCTTGTTAAATATCCTTGCCGGATTTTTAGCACCAACTGATGGTATTATTGAGCTCAACGGAGAGCTTGTAAAAAAACCTAGTTCTGAGAGAGGGATGGTATTCCAGCAAGGTGCATTGTTTGAGTGGATGAACGTTTCAAAAAATATTGGTTTTGGCCCTAAAATGAAAGGTACTCCACAGTTAGAAATTGATAAAAAAGTAACAGAGCTTTTAGATATTGTGGGCCTAAAAGACTTTGCAGATAAAATGATTTACGAAATGTCTGGAGGCATGCAACAGCGTGTAGCTTTGGCCCGTTGCCTAGCAAATGACCCTGACGTAATTTTAATGGATGAGCAACTAGGAGCACTTGACGCATTAACTAGAGAAAAGATGCAATCATTAGTTTTAGATATTTGGAAGAAAACGGGAAAAACCATCATCTTAATTACACACTCTGTGGAAGAGGCATTATTATTAGGCGAACGATTGATAGTAATGGCTCCACGTCCAGGTAGAATACACAAAGAATATAATCTTCCATTTGCTGAATTGGGTGTTGGAGCTGATTTGCGTGAAGTGAAACGGCATAAAAAGTTTGGTCCTACTAGAGACGAAATACTCAATATGATTTGGAACATGGAAGAAGAAATTATGGGAAGAGCGGAAAACTAATATGATAAATTCAATTACACCCATCCCTGCATCAGTAAGTGATTTCTTTTGGTTTAATATGCCTGAAGGAAGTGAAGTTGCCAGTCTACTATCAACAACTTTTTGGATGATCCTCGGAATTGCTATAATTTTTCTTATCTATATGGTATTCAGCGCTGCAAGTTGGGTAGCACATAAATTTTTTATTGATAGCCGCAATAAAGCTAAAGGCTATACAAGTCTAAAAACAGTTACATTTGGTGATGAAAGTGCTGTTGTGGCAAACAGATTTGCTTCAGTCGCTTCGGTTGTGGCAATATTCTTTTTCTGGGGGCTAGCCACAGGGTCAAGTCTGTTAGGCCCGATACAACTTCCCGCACCATTTCTAGGGCAAACTAGCTTTGAGTATACTGCTG
>Ga0228660_1000226_pt1 | contig 12547 bp, 19 predicted proteins | sample 74DmetaG_FD_183032 | JGI IMG/M metagenome (GOLD analysis project Ga0228660, IMG submission 183032) | Seawater microbial communities from Monterey Bay, California, United States - 74D | ecosystem: Environmental > Aquatic > Marine > Coastal | place: USA: California | collected 2016-11-11
GATGGTTCGCAACTTACCTGCTTATCGCATTTATCACATACATAAAGAGGTTTTGTATCAAATCGTATATCAACAAACTGTATATTTTTTTGATTGCAAGGACATACGACGTTTACATAATTTCGATTTTGCTCTCTTAATTGATCTGCTTTTATTACCTCAAGTGACTGCTTCAATCTATTAGTATAAATTTGATTTAATACTAAAAACCCTGTAACCTGCAAAATGGTAGTTAAAGTAAACACGTACCAAAAGTTACTTCTGAATATCAGCCCTATCAACGTGCTTATACTAGCAGTTAGTATAATAGAATATAAAAATTTTGCAAAGCTACTTCTCATCACCCTTTATTATAGACAATGTTTCATCAAAGTCAACTAATAAATGAGCTACTTGCTTGAGATTATTCTCCAATTTTACAATCAATTTTTTACTAGATTTTAGCGTTGGATTTTGGTTAGCTATATCTAAAAGTCTCTGCGCATTTGAAATATTAATAAAAGCATCAGAAATAGCTTCATCTATATTGTTTATAGGGTATAATTTATTACCAGCTTGAGGCTTTAAATCTTCATTCTTATGCTGCAATAAGCTATCTAATCTCATACCTCCCGCGTCAACAGCTGATGTACCTATACCAGCGACTTGTCTTTGAACGTCTGGAATTTCACTATCCTCAAAAATTGCTCGTCTCATGTATATATTTATACTATTTTACATAAATATAAATATGAGTACGTATTTAAAGAGATTTAATAAAATTTTAGAACAAGATGAAGAGCTTTCAGATGCTCAGGCTCTTGATGCTGAACTACAAGATGTAACTGCTGATGAGCTTGGAGCTGATGCACCTGCTGATGTTACATCGTCAATTAACGACCAACAAAGAAAAATGTACGACGAATTAAATAGTTGGATTCAGAAGATGGATGAATTCTCAAGCTACCTTAACGGCACATCTGACAGTATCCAAACATCTCTTAACTCTGCAGAGCCAGATACAATTTTCGATAGTATCTCAAATGCTGAAACTAAAAAAATTGCTAGAGTAGCAATGGAAGTCTCATCACTCAGTGAAATTCTTAAAGGTTATTTAGCAGGTGCTAACGATCCTAAATATAAATTTAACTAATTAATAATATGAAAACAGAACAAGATTTAATATTCGAAAGATATGCTCAAACTAAAATTCTAGCTGAAAATGAATTAGACCCAGAAAGTGGCAGATTAGATGATGATTTAGTACCTGCTAAAACAGAAACAATCGGCGAATTTGATAATTTTATCGACGCTGCTACTAATTTTGCCGAGACAATTGGCGATAAAGAGCTCGAGTTTCTCGTAAAAGGCTTAACGAAGGATAATTTAGGTTCGTTTTTAGGTGTTATACGCGACGAGTACGGTTACCGTGATCAAACACCTATAGAAGATTACGAATCTTAATTATTTTTAATCTCAGTTAAAAGCAATTTAGCTTTAAGACCCGAATATGTATTTTTTAATATGAATTCGGGTCTTATTTTGTCTTTATTACCGATTACACATATATCATTGAAGTCTTTAAACTGCTTTAACTCTTTCGGCCATATAAAAACCTTCTCCCCGCTATCTGCTAGAGATATACTCTTCAACAATGCAGCTTTATCACAGCGTTGATTATCTAGTACATAAATCTTCTCATATAAATTAAGCTTATTAATTTGCTGCTTCTGTAATACAGTAAACATCTTATCGCTTCTCTCTGTAATACCGCAGGTGGCTAAACCATTTTCTACGAAATAGCTATCAATCGGACCCTCAAAGATAAAAACATAATCTAAGTCGGGATTAATATTTTGCATACCATATAAACTTCTTTCAGCGCCTACTTTACTAAGATATTTCGGACGATCGTATAAATCTTTTTTCATTAACCCTCGAGATTGATAGAATATAATATCTCCATTATCATCATAGAAAGGTAAGATTAGTCTATTTTTATGTACTGGGTCTTTTAATGAAATGTAAAACGTTTTCGGTTTATTAATACCTTTATCTAGTTTACGCGTTTTAATTAAGTTTAAAGCTGCTATAACTGCTGCATTATCTTTATAGTATTCTACTTGACTAGGATCAGATAAGTTAATACAATCTTCCGGTAAACTCTTATCTATTAACTTCTTCTCTTCTTTAACCTCTTCGCGAGGCATTTGTATCTCGATATCAAATTCCTTTATCTCATTAATAATAAAATGTAAAGGTTTGTGCGTAACGTCTAAGAGAAAACTTAAAGTCTTCTTGCTGTACCCGCAATTATGGCAGTATGCCAGGTCCTTCTTAGGTATATAGTAGAATCGCTTCTTCTTACCCCAGGAGTCACCCTCTTTACATATAGGACAGCAACCATTATACGAATGACTATACTTATTATACGATATCTTATAGATATTCTCGTATAATACTTGTATGGTATACTGTTCTGGGACGACTATCATATACTAATTATAGTATATTAATAGCGGTAATCAATTTTAATATTAGCCTCTACTTTGAGTTGTAACACTCTTACCTACTACACCATTATAATCAGCAATTACTTCACCTGTTTCCGTATCTTTAATTGATACTAAACCTTTTTTGATAATATGACCGGTTACAGGGTCAGAGAAAACTGCTTGCTCGTAAGTTTTACCTCCCTTATCATAAGAGTTAAAAGTAGGGCGTGATGTCTCACCGGTATATGGTGATCTAATTTGAGTTGGGTTAACAAAGTCGTTAGGATTCATATAATTATTTAAGATAGTAGTTCTAATAATCTATTAGTCTGGAAAAAAGTCGCGTACCATGTAGATTCACTTTTAATAATATTATTAAATTTAAGTTCTTCAACTTTCTGCATAAAAAATGTCCAGTCAGTCTTGAAAGAGCAGTTATCAAGCTGAGATTTTACATATTCAGATTCCTCTCCGCTATCTATAAGAGATACAAGCTGTAAATTAGTCTCAAATAACTTACGTTCATCATCATTAAAATCTACATCACCGTTAAAGTACTTCTCAATCTTCTTCTTGCCGAAACCCTTAATACCCGGTATATTATCACTCTTATCACCTGTTATTGCCTTTACTTTAACAAACTGCTCCTTACTATATTTTAGCTTTTCTTCAAAATTATTTAAATTAAGCTCGAGCTTACGAATTGCATCATATACAACTGTCTTTTCATCAATTAATTGACATAAATCCCTATCTACTGTTATGATTGTATGTCGATCGTGATCGATTTCCTTATCAATAATAGCAATAGCGTCATCTGCTTCATACTCTCTCGGAAAAATAGAAGGTATACCCATCGACTGCAGTAATTCCTTAATTAAATTATTTTTAGTATGAACTTCTCTACCTTTTTCTTTGTCTCTTGTACCCTTATAATCCGGTAAAATTTCTAATCGTTTGTTAGGCTTATAATCAAGCTTCTCATCCCATACACAGTATACCTTATCAGGTTTATACATTTCAATATAGCTCTTTACGCTATTCAAAAACATATAAACATGTAAATATTCTGTCCTATATGGTAGGTTTTTAGCTACATAGTAAACTCTATGTACGAGATTATTTCCATCAATCGTTAATATGTTCATTTTTCTTATATTGAGCTAATATGACTTTTATGACATGTTTAGGTACTTTCTCAACAAACTTTACAAGATCTGTCTTAATACCAGCATCAAAATCTTCCTGTTTAATTTTTAATGTCTTCATGTCTGGTAATGCAAGAAAATTATATCGTTGTTCCTTTTTATCTTGCATAATATATACTATCATCTGACCAGCATAATCACCATGATGAATAGCATATACATCTCCTTGTTTAAGCTTCATACCCATATTCTTTAACTAGTTGTTCTAATTGACTGTCAAAATCAGTATATAAAGGTTCAAAAAATAGTTCTTCTTGAATCTTACTGCTATCTATACTATACCGGAAATCATGACCTAACCGATCTTCAACGAATACCGCACTTTTATCTAAATCCTTATTCATTATCTTGCAGATTTTATCAACTAATTCGATATTTGTAAATTCTAATCCAGACCCGATGTTATATACTTCATTTTTGCCTTTTGTCGCGACTGCCCAAACAGCTAAATTATGATCATACACGTGTATCCACTCGCGGATATTTAAACCTTCACCGTAAATTGGTACTTTCTTATTTTTACTAAGTGATTTTATAATGGTCGGTATGAATTTTTCACTATGCTGATTAGGACCGTAATTATTGCAGCATCGAGTAATACTAATATTGCAATTAAATGTATTAATGTACGCGTTACATAAGAGATCGCTTGATGCCTTACTAGCAGCATATGGAGAACGAGGGTCAATCGGTGTCGACTCAGTAAATGAGGGGTCATTAAACCCTAAATGTCCGTAAACCTCATCAGTTGAAATATGTACCATCTTACCGTATTTTGCATTACGGAAACACTCGAGTAAATTCTGCGTACCCACTACATTAGATTGTATAAAAATAGAGGGATCTTTAATACTATTATCTACATGAGATTCTGCTGCAAAATGGAATATAAAATCAAATTTATCTTCTGCTTCAAATAATCTATCAAGTTTATCTTTATTTACTAAATCAAATTTATACTCTTTATCGCATAAACCAGCTACGTATTCTTTATTAGAAGCGTATCCGTTTTTGTCAAGACATACAATACGATGCTGCGGGAAATTATCTCTAATAAACCGTATAAAATTACCACCTATAAACCCATAACCACCAGTTACTAGAATATTTTTACTACCAATTTTACTGCTTATTTTCATATCCAATTTTATTATTTGTTCTCGTTTGTATAGCTTTTACAAAATTACCGGCATCGAGTAAATCGTCGATAGTACCGCAATCAAACCACGCAGCCCCCTTATCCAATTTATAAATGCTAATATTTTTCTCCGCTATATACTGTTTAATTACATCGACAATTTCGTATTCGCCGCGATCGCTTTTCTTACAATTCTTTGCTTTCTCGACAACTGTATCATCGAAGAAGTATAAACCCGGTATAGCGTAATTACTCGGTGCATTAATAGGTTTTTCAACAACATCAATTAATGTACCATCTTCATCGAAAGCAGCAACTCCGTATGCATTCGGGTTATTAACTTTATACCCAAATATAATATTTTCATCCGGTAAGATATTTGCAAGATCTTCGTTTAAAGTATCGCTATAAAAAATATTATCACCTAAAGCTAATACAACTGAATGACCTGTAATATATTCTTCTGCTAAAATAAATGCTTGCGCTAAACCATTAGGGTCTTCTTGCATTACAATATTACACTTTACTGGTAGATTTAACTTATTAATTAAATGCTTATAATTGTAATACTGATCTGGTTTAATAATAAAGATAATTTCATCTACACCAGCATCTAATACCGTCTGTACCGGGTATAATAGTAGCGGTTTATCGTAAACTGGTAATACTTGCTTCGAGATACTATATGTTAGCGGATACAATCTTGTACCATTACCACCAGCTAAAATTATTCCTTTTCTTGCCATGATTTTGATAAAATAGCGCAGTTAAGTCTAATATAATAATCTTCATCACCAAAATCGAAATTAAAATCTCTTTTAGCTTTACTATTATCTAATACACAATTGCTTCTATTAGCTTTAATTGGTAAATCTTCGTATGGTACAAATTCCCATTTATCGTTTTGTAATCCGTATTCAGTCATAATATCTGTAACTTCTTTTGTCGATAAAGTATTATTATGTACTGCATTGTAAATACCTGGTTTAAAATTCTCTGCAACCGTATCGACAAACTCACATAATTTAACTACATCAGTTTTACTATTTTTAAAGTTAATAATATTATCGTATTTTTTAAGTTTAGAGAGAAGATTTTTATGATCCATCTTACTAGTAACTGGCATTCTAATACGAATAATATTAGTAAAGTCTTTATCTAAAAACATCTCGCTTAAATGTTTTGTTTTACTATAAAAACTAGAATCGGGATTATATATACCAAAATTAGGTTCATCCTCTTCTACATAATCTTTATCGTAACCGGTATATATACAACCAGAACTTACATTAATAAACTTAGCGTCTGTTGCTTTACATTCTTCTTCAATTACTAGCGGTACTGTAATGTTATATAATGTACATGAAGCTTTATTATCTTCACACGCATCAACGTTTGGATATCCTGTATAACCGCATGTATTAACTATGACATCAATTTTATGCGTTTTAATAAATTCCCGAAGACGATACGGTACGTGATACTGATCGTCTGTCTGGTTAAGAAGGTATGTAAGATGGTTATCTGAAAGGTAACTATTAAGATATTTACCAATAAACCCTGATCCGAGTACAGCTATATTCATATAACTATTATATAATATATATGCAGAAAATCAACCATCATGTTTCATAGAAGAGACAAAATATTGCTGCATATAGTGAGATAACGCGTCCGCTTCAAGATCTGTTTTAGCATAAAATATAGGAGCAATCGCATTATCGTCAAAATCATAGCCCATTATAATAAAGCTTTTCATAAATTCAGCGCATGTTGCTATCATTGCATCAATATCTGTATCTGCCCTTTCTTTACTAGATTGCTCCTTGACGATTAGGCGTATTACATCTTGAATTACTTTATCTACCTTTACATCTACTGGTAGTGTAGAGAGAGGCGGAACAGTGCTTGAATTTTCATCATTACACTCGTTCGATTCTAAGGATTCGTCATCCATGTGATTATTTAAGTTTACTAAATGGATTTTTTGATGGATCGTTATTAACTCCTTTAGATATAAGCTCATTAACGATAACTTCGATACTATCTGTCTTAACAAAGAAGCCTCGGTTAAAATTGTTACCACCATCATCTAACTCAAATAATACCTCATTTAGATTATCTTTATTATGATGGCATGTCATATAAACAGATGCATCACCGGGATTAATCATGATCGTCCATCGACGTGGATCGACGGTACTATAGGCGTTGAACATCTTAAATACAACAAAGCCATTATCCTTTAATCTCTTAATAGTATAACCAGCTGTTTTAAGCTTATTACTGATTTTCTTCTCTTTGAGTCTACCGTCTTTGTTTAACATATTAATTAATTAATGCAGATACAACGTAAATCAATGATGTGCTGCCTTTTTTCAGTGCACAGGTAATGATTCCCATATCTTGGTTAACTCTAAAATTAACTTCGCGACTTCCACCAAAACTTAATAACCTAAATGATTCAAAGTTAACTGCGAGGGGTTTTGATAAAGCATTACCTTCATAGGTTTCACTTAACACACATACGAAGTTATCTGTATTATGACGATTCTTATCACCCAACTCTCCGGAGATACCTTCGCCTTCTTGGAAGATGTAAAGCTTAGATGTTTCAGTAGTAAATGAACTACCCTTATATAGCATTCCTAGATCTTTTTCGGTAACTTTAAAGTTAGTATCAAACTCCAGATTATTAATCTTATTAACATTAATATTAGGTAGTTTAATAATACCATCGTCAAGAACATGATATCTAAACTTATACCCGTTCTTACTATAGGAAATATTATTATCGTTTATTGTTATAGATATTTCATTTTCTGGTACAATATCTAATACTCTAATTAGCTTTTTAATATCAGGTATATTTAGAGTAACAGATTCTACTGACCCGATATCAACTTCACATTCTAAATCAGCTCTACATACAACAGTTGAATCGGCTGCTGCAATTGTACACGAGACGTTATTGTTAGTAACCTTAAGAACACACATATCATTTAGATTTGATATAGGTCCGAGAAAGTTAGTAATGAAGTCTTTCTTATTTTTTAGTTTTAAATATGCCATATATTGCCTCAATTATACTAGGTTTCCTCTTTAGAAACAACTTTTTTTCTGGTACTAGATTTTTTTTTTGCTAACACCTCTTTAGCTTCTTGATATGTTTTTACAAAATCCGAATGCACTAAACTTATTTCATCCACTTTTCTATGCAATTTATCTAACCTTGTTAATATTTTTTCGATCAATGTAAATAATTCTTCTTTCTCGTTTACATCGAAACTGAAGGTTAGTTGATTATCATCTTGCTGGGAATGTACATCATTTACCGTCAATGAACCGGGCTGCACCGGTGGGGGAGATACAACCGGTACAGCTTCGACTGGCTGCTGTACCGGTTGAGCTTGAACAGGTGATGTATTTACCGCGGTATTAGCTGCATTAGACTTTACAACATGTTCTAGATGCTGTTTGATACTGTCGCTGCGATTACCGAGCGACGTTGAATTACCAACAATGTTACCGTCTAACTTCTTAACTTCACCGTAGGTATTACCCATGAAGTTAATAAGCACCGCTTTTTCCTCTTCTGGAGTAAGCTTTCTCTCAAAGCTACTCGGTGGGGCCTGTTCTTGATCTTCCATATATATTAGATATCTAGACCGTCAAGTAAATCTTGAATGTCACTATCATCGGTTGAAGCTGTAGTTGTTGCAACAGCTACTGGAACTGGTGCGGCAGTAGCTGGTGCAGATGTAGGTACTGTAACAGGAGCAGGAGCTGCCTCGCTACGTTGCGAGTCGGCATCTTCGCAGAGAATATGCTCATTAACCATCTCTTTAAGTTCATCATAACTCTTAATAGGGAAGATTGAGTTGAGCTCCACACCACTTTTATAGATTTTTTCGTGATCACTTTCTGCAAGACCTTTAATCTCAGTAGGAAAGGTAAACTTTGATGAAACATACGTCGGAAAATCACCTTGCTTCTCAACAATAATTTTAAAGTTAACGCCATCAGGTCCGAGATCAAAGATACGAGGACCTAGATCGCCGGCATCCTCGCCGTCGATTGCACTTGCAATAACTTTATGTAATTGTTTACCGTAACGTAGAACCATAGTTTTACCGTTATTATCCGGATTAACAGGATCATTTACAACATAAACATTAGCAAGCCATTTTTCGGAACGCATAATCTTACTAGCGATCGCCTTTTCTTCATCATTACCTCTATAAAATTTATAGCGGGTTTCTGCAATTGGGTCACGGTCACCGAACGTCTGAGGCGAGATCGCTGCTACATACTGACCTGTAGAAAAGCTATTCCAGCCATGTTGAAAATAATGAAAGAACGTCTTCGACGGATCTGCAGCGAACGGCAGAAGTCGCACCGTATAGGTATTACCCGGTTCAGTACGCAGGATATTGGCATTATTTGATGATTTTCCTTCGTCAGCTGCTAATGCACCGCGAATGGATTCGAACATTGATTTTGTTATATTACTCATGATTTAATTATATTTTATTTTTTTTGTTTTTCAAGATATGTTTTAAACATATCGATATTTTTTTTTGTTTGGTTAGCCGTGTATAGTTTTGTTCTCAAATATTTTATTCGAGCTAATGACGGTGAGAATGTTTGTTTGATATTATAATCTAACAACGTTATTATACTATCAAATTGTGAATAGGCAAATAAAATATACACATTTATCTGTCTGTTTTTTAAATGGGTTAAAAATGCATTATATAGTGCACCGGGCTCCTTATGAGTTATATAATGATTAATGTTTATATTTTGCTGTTTGCAGTAATTACTAATAAAAATAATACTATCTTTTATCTTCTGTAAACAAACTTTACTTCCAGGATTATCGACTAAGAAGTTGTCGTTGTATTTTGTATATACACTAATTGCTTTATAAGAGCAGAAAAAACTTAAATCGAAATGATCATCTCCATATACAAAAAAAGGAGCTTCGAAGAAGCTTTTAATATTGACTTGTTTATGCTTTTTAAAAAATTTACCGAGTTTTACTACAGCTGCATATTCAGGCTTCTGCTCAAAATCTTTAAAGTTTTGACGTATACGGAAGGGCTTATTAACAACAGACCTCGATATCGCTAAATATGTATTGTAAATATTTTTCTCAAATTCATCCACACATCTATAATAGAGGCGTTTTTAACTTATTCAAGTACTTTGTTATATATTTACTTTTTGTAATCGATGGCTCCATATCGATAAATTTTCGAATTGCTGCAAATTCACTATCTTCATGTATATGCTCCATATAAAGTTCGCGAATTTTTTTATTTTCCAATATCTTCAAAAACACTGTTGGGTAATTCATCTTCTTACCGTTTAATAGAGATACTAGAGTGCAAAATGAAAGAAAAGCATGAGCAAATTCTGCTTCCTCGATTTGCTGAGTTGGTGTTTCGACTAACATGGCTGTAAAAGTTTAGTTATATTAATAATTGTATCATTTAATATGCATCCCGCTACATCGGACGTGCCACCACCGGAAGAGAGCTGCTTAGCTAGCTTACCGAGATCGATACCGCAGTTTTTATTCTTTCTCATAAGAACTACGTTTTTTTCAATATTAATTAAAAATATAATATCACCACCATGGTCCTCTAATGCTTTATTAGCAATAGAATGCGGGTTTGCTGAAAAAAAGGCTCCTAAGATATTATAACTCGTACCACCAAGTACAACGCTACCTTTATATAAATCTGACTCTTTAAAGTAAGCTAGCGTTGATGTATAATCGGTTATAAACTTCTTAATAATTTGTACTGTGTCGTGCTTGGACATTACAAATTATTTAGTTCCTTTTTTTAATTACTCAACATATCGAGTGCATTAGCTGCTCCCCCTAAATCACCGTCATCATCATTTAACGTTTCATCCTCGCTAATAGTAAGAGTATTAAAATCAATTCGCATTTGATTACTGCCAAAATTCGGTCCAAAACGATTTTTCATCATATGTAAATTGATTATACTGAGCTCCTTATCTTCATCGCTCTGTGTAATGCCCACGATTACATCAGATGTCGCAGCTAGACCAATACTTTCCCCAATACTATCTAGTTTCGGTGCTTCTACATCGTAACCTGTACGATTAAGCTGAGTAGCACTGATAATAGGACATTCAAACTTATATGTTAGGGCTCTGATTTCTTCAGCGGCTGTCTTAATACGCTCATAAAGATTTGAATTCATCGAACCTCGGATGAGATTAATATAGTCTAGAACAATAGCGTCGATATGTATACCTTGCATTTGAACTGTTTTAATATAACTCGCAACTTGTTGTGCGCTAATAGTATTCGGCGGAAACTCTTTAATTAAGATTCTACCATTTGATGGTGTTTCACCGATCTCATTAATAGTATGCTTAAGAGTAACAGCTTCGTCTTTTAAGTTCGCTATTGGTATTCTAGTTATATCAGACGCAACGCGGCACCCGTACATTATCTCACTCATTTCTAGAGAGATAATAACGACGTTTTTACCTTGCCGGCACATATTAGCAGCAATATTACCTAGGAAGATACTTTTACCGACGTTTGTTTGACCAGCAAAAACGTAAAACGCTCTACCATTTGCTCGAAATCCGCCGTCAAGCTTTTCATCTAGCCATGGCCATAGAGATGGTATTACTGGTTGATCTGTTGTAATATCATCAACTAAAGTATCGATATCTTTAAACAGATCTAACCCGATATCATCTTTAAGATTAATACGGCAGCTCTTTTCAAATCTTTCTAGAATATAACTCGTATCAACTTTACCTGATGTAATATCCTCTGCTACATCCATCATAGTATGGTAGATTGCGCGTTCTTTAAGATACCTCTCGGTATTTTCGAGGAGTTCTTCCTTATTAAGTTTTTTGTCAATCTCGGCAAAGGTACTAGCAACAACTCTAAAAGCATCCTTCACTTCATCATTGACGAGATATGTTTTAAGTTCAGTTACTGTAGGCGGAGTACCGCGCTTATTATAAAAGTCCTTAATGATAGTGAAAATAGTCTTAATGCTTTTATTAGCTATAAGAGCAGGGTCAATATGACCTATAATATCTGCCAGGTATTTTTCATCTGTCAAGCTTTTATATACAATAACTTTCTCGAAATAATCTAAATCTATTTTTTCCATTTATTAATAAAGTAATGTTGACCGTCATAAAACTCTTTATCGGGATTCGTTAACCCTGGACTAGAATGTATAACGGGTATATCAACTACGCCTATTTTAACATTGTTCCTATTACATTCAAGTGAGAAATCTAAATCGTAATAGTGCCATTTACATGGGTACATCTCATCGAATTTTACTTCTCCAGGTAACTGCTTTATATTAATACCAATGAATACCCCGTCAATAATTAAACATCTGCTAGGGATAGGTCCGAAAGAAGTATACATATACGACTCTTCATTCCCGTGTGCTACACAACCTCTCTGATCCTTTCTCTCTGACATAAGATGCCATAAAGCAGGGTCGCCAATTTTACAGGAAGTAGCCCCAGCTAGCCCAAATACTGTATATCGGTTCGCGCTATCCTGCAGACGCGACCGCAAGTCTCTTGTATTAATAAAAACATCATCATGTATAAAGACAGCAATATCAATATCATTCTGCTTAGCATCTTCTAAGAAATTATTATAGCATTTTTGCAAACTCCTAGTATTATTCTCTTCG
>Ga0228660_1000233_pt1 | contig 12372 bp, 4 predicted proteins | sample 74DmetaG_FD_183032 | JGI IMG/M metagenome (GOLD analysis project Ga0228660, IMG submission 183032) | Seawater microbial communities from Monterey Bay, California, United States - 74D | ecosystem: Environmental > Aquatic > Marine > Coastal | place: USA: California | collected 2016-11-11
TGCTGCAGAAGAACTATATGAATCAAAATCTAATTTATATTTTTCTGCGCTTTCCGTGAATGTTTCATCTCCATTATTAATAAATAGCTCATTGTACCCATAAAATCCATTAACACCAACTACAGCACACACATAAATGTCTAGTAAGCCATCTCCATTAATATCACCCATTACTGCTCCTGTATTCCATGAACTACTTCCTGAAACATTAGCTTTATTGGTAATATCCTCAAATTTTAAATTTCCTTTATTTATAAAAAGTTTGTTTTTCACTTGATTTGCAGAAAGAAAAATATCTGTGAGCCCATCATTATTTATATCACCAAGAGCTACTCCTCCTCCATTATAATAGTATAAATAATCAAGAATATTTAGATCATCAGTTGGGGTAATTGTGTTTTCAAAAGCCAACCCTGTCTCTTGAGATGTTGGATTCTTGAATAGCAACTCTTTTTTATTACATGCATAAAAGAGTATTGAAAAAACAACTATGATTATCTTTTTATTCATTTATCAAAAATAATTTTGGTTTTTCATTATTAATTGCTGCCAATAGATATGTTTTACCACTTTTATCACTAATAGTTTTTAGATGCTTTGCTTCATTTTTTATGACAAAACCTGAGGTATTATAATTCTGCCATTTAAAATCAAGCGATCCGTCACCTAATAGAACAGAACCATGACTAGCGTCTAATCTTGAGTATTGAGGTTTAAATTCAAAGTTATTTCCTGCCATAATAATATCTAAATTTCCGTCATTATTAATATCTGTACAAACAATTCCACAGACACAAGAAAGTTGAACACGACTTGGAAGTTTTTTCACACTAAAATTCCAATCACCTTCATTAACTGCAATAATTGATTCTGAAATAGTACTCTGCTTCATAATTGAATTTTTGAAAATTGATGCGGAAAATAGCTCATCAATAGACTTTTTTGCATATTCTGAAGCCTTTAAATTTTGCTTTTTTAAAGATACTAACTGAGCTGTTAATTCTTTTTTCATATGAATTGGATAGTCTTTTCCATTCTTATGATTGGTCATAATTTGCTCAATTGTTCCATTATTATCAAAATCATTCACCCACATTTTTACTGGATTTTCTGAAGAAGTTTTATGGATAGTATTACTTCCTTGATTTCCAAGTATAAAATCTATATCACCGTCATTATCAAGATCTGCTGCTTCAACAACATTCCACATTCCAAATAAATCGTCTAATGTAGATTTTTGCTTGATGAGTCTTCTTCCATTGTTTATATAGATTTTTGGTGTGTCCCATTCCGAAACAGTGATCAAATCTTTTTTCCCATCCTTATTTATATCTTTCCATATTGCATCCGTAATCATTCCAGCACTTTTAACATCATAGGCAACTTTTTCTGTAGTGTCTATAAAAGTTCCATCACCATTATTTTCTAAAAATTTATGAGTTGGGTTTATACCGTAAGTTGCTACCAAACTTCTAGCACCAACAAAAACATCAATGTCTCCGTCATTGTCAAAGTCATAAGGAGTTATTACTGAAATATTTTTTCTTAGAGATGGTAGTTTTTTCTCTGCTGAATCAAATCTTCCTTTCCCATTATTAATATATAATCTAACTTTATAATTATTTTCTTGACCAATTTCGTTACCGCCTGACCCAATCATCAAATCTAAATTTCCATCACCATTTGCATCAAAAAAAGCGGCTGTGGTATCTTCAAACATAGCATCTTTATCAAAAGATTTTTGGATTGATAGTGCTGTTTTACCATTACCTAAATTAAGGTATAATAGCCCTGGTTGATTTTTGGCTCCACCAATATAAAAGTCATCATTGCCGTCATTATTAATATCACCTATGGCAAGGGCAGGACCTTCTTGAGACAGCATTTTATTAATTAGTCCCTCGTAATCAAAATCTGAATAACTATTTTCTTGATGTTTCTGAAGGTTAGTTTTTAAAACTTCTGAAACCAATGTTTTGTTTTTCTTGGGTAGTAAGGATGATTGTATTTCAGTTGCCTCAGATTGCTTTAGGGTTAAAGTTGAATTTACTTCAATATTATTCCACTTTTGTGTTTTGTTATTGGGCCAGATAATACGCAATGAGTCAACTTTTGTTGCTTTCCCTAGGCCAATTGTCATTACATAATCCATGGAAGATTGAAATCCTCTTGAAGGCATCTGATCTTGCACATAAATTTTATTATTGTGATAGATTTTAACAGTACTTCCAACCCCAAATTTATTGACTTGATCCCCTTCGAGTTTAATTTTTAAATAATTATTAGTTGTTAAGCTATCAGAGTTATTTCTGTAAACGAATGGCAGCATGTTTACATTATTTATAACCATGTCTAAATCTCCATCATTATCTAAATCTCCGTAGGCAACTCCATTTGATAAACTGGGTGTTTCAAAACCCCATTCCTTATTTGCATTGTCAAAAGTAATGTCGCCATTATTTTTATAAGCATAATTAGGCTGAGGTTTTACAGGCATTTTATTAATAATAGAATCAATCGCTTGCTTTTTACCTGTTAAAGCCATTTTTTGAATGATTTCATTAGCAAAGAAATTAACAAAATCTAGATCTGTTAAATCATGATTAATTCCGTTTGTAATAAATATATCTCTATTTCCATCATTGTCCATGTCAAAAAGTAATCCAGCCCAGCTCCAATCTGTTTTGGCAACTCCACTAAAATAAGCAACCTCTGAGAACGTATTATTCCCATTGTTTAACTGAAGTGTATTTTGAATATATTGTTGAGAAAAATCTTTACTTTGTTTTAGTTTAAAAACATTGTACCCCTCAAATTCCATCACAGACTTTACGCGTTGATCTGCTTCTGGCAACATGTCTGTAATAAAAATATCTGCATTACCATCATTGTTTATGTCTGCAATGTCTACACCCATAGCAGATAAACTTAAATGGGATGTCCAATTTGTAATATCCTCTTTAAAAGTACCATCTTGGTTATTTAAGTATAAATAATCTCTTTCATAGAAATCATTGGAAACATATATATCAGGATAAAAATCGCCATTCATATCTGTAACCATAACTCCTAACCCAAAGCCAATTAAACTTCCATAGATTCCAGCTTCTTCACTAACATCTACAAATTTCCCATTGTCGTTTCTTAACAACATATCACCAACACCTCTAAATATTTGTGGCACATTTTCCCAGTCTTGAGCTCTTTTATCTCGCTGTTCTGCATATCCAAGACTACTTACCGGTATGTTACTATTATTTAAAATATAAGCATCTAAATCTCCATCTTTATCATAATCAAAAAAGGAAGCATGGGTAGAAAATCCCGTTTTAGCTAGATTAAAATCAGAAGCCTTTTCTGTAAAAGTTAAATCGCCATTATTAATGTACAAATCATTATCATGATTGTTACCCTTTAAATTTCCAGCATTGCTAACGTAGATGTCTAATAATCCATCCTGATTTATATCTACCATTACAACTCCAGTAGACCAGGGCTTATTTCCCTCAATTCCGGCACTTACAGAAATATCCTCGAATGTTAGATTGCCCTTATTAAGATAGAGTTTATTAGCAACCATATTACCTGTTAAGTAAATATCAGCTAAGCCATCATTATTTATATCACCAATAGCTACACCTCCACCATTATAAAAGTTTCGGTATTTAAAAATATTGAAATTCTTTTGATTTTTAACTTTGTTTAAAAAATCAATGCCTGTCTCTTTTGCGTCTAATAATGTGAAAAGGGTCTCTGTGTCAATTGTAGATAGGTTATTATTCTTATCTGTATTACAAGAATAAAAAACTACTGTAAGTAGCATTAAAATAATTCCTCTCATTCTAAATTGTATTATCATTTGTGTAACTTTATAAAAATAGGGACATCGTTGTTTATTGAAATAACATAAAACATTTCGTTATTTATTAATAACTTTTGTATGTTACGTGCTTCACCAGAAATATTAAAATCTTGATCTAAGCTTTCATCAAAAAAACCAATTTTGTTGTTTAATAAAATAATGCCATGAGAGGCATCTAATTTACCTAATTGTGTATTAATATTATAATTATTTCCAACTAAAAATACATCCATAAAACCATCGTTGTTATAATCATCTATAGCGATGTCATTTACCGATGATATTTGAGCCATAAATGGTAATTGGTGTTTTTTGAAAGTAGTATTCCCTAAATTCTCGAAATAACAACTTCCCAATTCAAAAATTTGTTTTTTATAGGCCTCGTAAATCTTTTCTTTGGGTAAAAGATCTGTAAATGAGGCGTTGGCAAAATCTTTATAAGACAGATATTTTTTATTTAAAAATGGGATTTGTTTTACCAACTCATCTTTTGATGCAAAAGGGGTTTCTTGTTTTTGATAAAAATGAGTAATCACAGGATCAATAGTCCCATTATCATCAAAATCATTACTGTATAGTGTAATTGGTTCATTAGGAGTTGCTTTTAATCGAGTATTTAACCCCCAGTTACCTACAATAAAATCTATATCTCCATCCTTATCAAAGTCATTTGCTTTAATGCTATTCCACCAGCCATTTGTTTTTTGTAATTGTGTGATCTTCTGTAAGGTTAATTTTTTACCGTCATTCATAAATACTTTTATTGGCATCCAATACCCAACAACTATAGCGTCTAAAAAATTATCTTCATTTAAATCAACCCAAACTATGTCTGTTACATTTCCACTTTCTTTAAAATCAATACCAAAATTTAATGTTACATCCTTAAATTTTCCTTGACCATCGTTCTCAAAAATATATTGAGTTGGTGTTTTTCCAAATTGCCAAGGAACCATATTTGAAAGTATTGAAATATCCATATCACCATCATTATCAATATCTATGGCAGAAACTTTTGATGCATTAGTCTCTGTATTTTTGAACTGTACTGTGTCTCTTTTAAATTTTCCTTTATAATTAATATATAATTTAGGTTGCAAAGGAGCACCTTTTTTAAATTCATTTCCACCACTAACAACCAACAAATCTTTGAAATTATCTCCATTAGCGTCGAATAAAACAGCGGATACATCTTCATGTATTGCATCGTTTTTAAAGGTATCTGATTGTTCTGATGTGAATTTTCCTTTTTTATTCTGAATAAAAAGTTGACTAGATTGAGACTTTCCTCCACCAATAAAAAAATCTTCTAACCCGTCATTATTGATGTCAGAAACAGCTATATGTGGTCCTAAATTTGTACTAGCGTAAGGAATAATTTGATCTCTATTAAACTCTAAAGATTGTAAATCTTTGTGTTTAAAGTCTACAATAGAATCTTTATTAACAAAAAAAGAGGGTTGCTTCCCTAAAACCTTATAAGAATAATTTTTCAAAGCATTCTTATAATAAACTACAATTTCTTGATTAGATTTTATATCTCTTAGTGTTTCGTGTGCATTAGTACTCCATATAATTTCTAAAGAATCTATTACTTTTGCATCACCTAATCCTAGGTGTATTTTGGGTTCAACAGAAGATAAATACCCTTTTGTTGTGTAATTTTCTTCAACAATTACTTTGTTTTGGTAATAAGCTTTAACAGTAGTGCCAATTCCAAAAATATTAGTAGAATTTCCTTTAAATTTAATTTTCAAATATGAATTCTGAGAATTTTGATCTAATGTATTCTCCAATACAAATGCATCCTCATTAATATTATTAATAACCAAATCTAAGTCTCCATCATTGTCTAAGTCTACTGATGTACCTCCATTACTATAGGAATCACCATGAGAAGCCCATGTTGAGGTTACATTCTTAAATGTTTTATCTTGATTATTCTTATAAAAATAATTTTTTACTTTTTTTTGAGGGATTTGTTTTGATAATTCTAAATTTCTTTGAGATTTTTCTGTTGCTAATTGTTTTTGGATTTTCTCATTTGAAATAAAATTTATGTAATCCATGTCATTTGTTGCACCAAGAATACCATTAGTGATGTACAAATCTTTAAAGCCGTCATTATCATAATCTGCAACAATTGGACTCCATGACCATTCTGTTGCTGCTATTCCACTTAAATAAGCTGTTTCACTAAATGTACCGTTACCGTTATTATAATGCAATGTGTTTTGCATGAATTGAGGAGCATACCCGTTTTTTAAATAATATTGATAGGTTTGGTAAGGAAATTCTAACCCAGATGTTTTATAGGTTGTTAAATTTTCAGGGAGCATGTCAAGAGAAACAATGTCCAGTTGAGAATCATTATTCAAATCTGCAATAGCATTTCCCATGGAATAGTGTGTTGTATGTCCAAGGGTGGTTTTATCTTTTGAAATTACTTCTGAAAAAGTTTTATTTTTTTGATTAATATAGAGATAATCATTTTCAAAAAAATCATTACCAACATAAATATCAGGGTAGCCGTCATTAGTAACATCTCCTATTGATACTCCTAATCCATATCCAATCTTTCCTTGAAATATACCAGATTGAGTTGAAACATCTACATAAGTTCCTTGTTTGTTTTCATATAGTTTGTCTCCAGACATCTTATCTACTTGACGTCTAATAACACCTTTACCATAATTACTGTTAGGGTACAAAGAATGATTCATTAAAAAGAGATCTAAATCTCCATCTTTATCATAATCAAAAAAAGTAGCTTGAGTTGCTAAAGAAACGATGTCTAAACCAAAAAGTGATGCTGATTCTTTAAAAACAGGAATTCCGTTTTTATCTAAACCTTGATTAAGGTATAATAAGTTTTTACCTGTAATAGAATTATGTTTACCTACTTTACAAATATAGATGTCTAAAAACCCGTCGTTATTTATATCTACAGTAGTAACTCCGGTAGTCCAAGGAAAAGGATTATTAATATGAGCCTCTGTTGTAATGTCTTTAAACTGTAACTCTCCTACATTTAAAAATAATTTATCTTCAGTTTGGTTACCTGTAAAATAGAGATCAGCTAATCCATCATTATTAAAGTCTGCTGCAGCAACTCCAGCTCCATTATAATAATAGAGATAATTTAAAATATTTAAGTCAGCAGTACTAGTGAGGTTGTTTTGAAAATTTATTTGAGTCTTATTTTTTTTTACTGAAACAAATAAAGAATTATTATTAGTACAAGATAATAATGATAGAAGCAAACAGGATGCTATAAACTCTCTCATCTTGTAAGAAGTTATTATGTTAAAAATAAATACGTTTTACAAATAATTAAAGAGGGTATAAATACCCTCTTTAATTAATATCATATATAAAAGATATACTTAGTATCCTGGATTTTGAACTAAATTAGGATTTGATAACAATGCTGTTAGTGGAATTGGGAATAAGTTTTTATTCGCATCTCCAACAGCTGCTGGATCTTTAAATTCCCAGTCTTTTGTAAATTGACCAAATCTAATTAAATCATTACGTCTAAAAAATTCAACATATAATTCTCTACCTCTTTCATCTATCATATCATCTAGACTTAAAGACCCGAATGGAGTTGCATCTCTTAAAACTCTTAATTCATTAACTTCAGCTAAGGCTCCTCCAGCATCTCCACTTCTCAACATTGCTTCAGCTCTCATTAAGTGTGCATCTGCATATCTAAAAATAGTTTCGTGAGCCCTGAAAGAATCCTCGTTTGTACCATTAAAAGGGTGGTACTTGATAACTCTAATTGCTTGAGTTTCAGAACTATTTGTTAAACTGAAATCTCTAGAATATATTAAAGGATTTCCTGCTCTATCATTTAAAGCTTGTCCAGTACCAGAGTATTGTTGTCCAACTAAGAACCCATAACCCATACCATAATTGTCTGTATTGTTGGCATTTGAAGCGTCTGGCACCCATCCTCTTCTTTCTTCTTGTCCAGAACCTACATAGTTTTCGTTAGCATCTCCTTCAAATAAATCATAAAACTCAGCTAAGGTAGAAAAACCATTCCAACCTCCACCTTGATTAGGTGTTACCATGTTATAATGCATTCCATTCCAAATTCTATTACCTATTCCAATATTTCCATACAATACAGTTTCTGTATTTACAGTTGGTTCAAATAACTTAAAATAGCCATCTTGTAAAGCAAATCCACTAGCTTCAACAGCGTTTACAGCACTAATTACCTCCTGGTAATTAGGTGTTGCACCAGTGTAGCGCTCGCTATTTAAAATTAATTTTGCTTTTAAGAAATTGGCTGCAGCCTTAGATGCACCATTTGTTTCTGTACTTGGCCCTGTATTTGGCAATCCTGCGATAGCTTCGTTAAGATCATTTAAAATAAATGCGTAAGACTCAGCTGGAGACAGAACAACAGGTGTTGCAACTGGGTCATCTGTAGCTTCTCTAAAAGGATTTTGACCCCACATATCTAACACAAAGAACATACTAAAAGCTCTTAAAAACTTGGCTTCAGCTACTTGACGTTCTGATGAGTTACTTAATGGATCAATAATTTGACTTGCTTTTAATACCTTAGAATTTAATTGGTTCCAAGTACTTAATAAAAACCCATGATCTACTTTCCATGTGTGATTATGAAGTGAACGCCATAATCCGTTATCACCCCAGTCACTTCCTCTTGTAGGAATTACTTGTTCATCTGTAGTTACTTCATTCAAAGCAAAGAAATTTGCTTGATCTCCTAACATACCCCATGTTTCACCATACAGACCGTTTAACGATTCTTGAGAATCTGCTACTCCTGTAAAAGAAACATCTTGTATCACTGAATCAGTAGCCTCAAGTTCCAAATCAGAACATGAATAAAGGGCTGTTATTGAAATTAGTGATAGTAAAACTATTTTTATGTTAAATTGTTTTTTCATTTTTTTATTATTTTAAAATTTTGCGTTAATTCCAAAAGTAATTGTCGATGGATTTGGATATGCTCCATAATCCATTCCAATAGAAGGTAAATTACCACCTGTAGCAGAACTTACTTCTGGATCTAATCCTGAATAATCTGTCATTAAAAACAAGTTTTGTCCTGTAACAGAGAAAACCATTGATTTAAAAACTCCTTTTCCAGATAATGGCATATCATATGCTAAAGATAGATTTTGTAATCTAACAAAATCTCCTTTCTCTAAAAACCTAGTAGATGCTGCTGCTGAAGCTCCTAAAGCTTCTCCACTTGTTAACGTTTCTGGAAGTACATTTCTAGTTGTATTAAATGCTCCTGCTGTAAAAAACGCATTAGCAGTATTGTTATAAACATAATGACCAAACTGTCCACTAAAATAAGCTGACATAGTCCATCTCTTATAATTAAAATTTGTAGATAAACCTCCTGTTAAGTTAGGCAATGCACTTTTACCAACAAAACTTTTATCTTCACTTATAATTGGCTGTCCAGCACCGTCATATCCATCAAATTGTAATAGGTAATAAGAGAATAAAGGATATCCTTCTTGTAATCTCATTGCAAAAGCTCCAGACAATCCTGGTCCATTAACGTTGGCAAAATCATATTGTCCAGAAAGACTTTCTACCATATTGTCGTTGTAGGCTACATTGAAATTAGCAGACCAGTTAAAGTCTTCACTTTGAACTAAATCATATCCTAATGAAAATTCAACCCCTTGGTTTACAATTTTTGAATCTGGAAGGTTTCTAAACTTCTGAGCTAGAATAGCTGGCTGAGCTTCATCAACTAAGAATAATAAATCTTGTGTTTCTTTTCTGTAAACGTCAATGCTTCCTGAAAGTCTATCATTGTTAAATCCAAAATCTAACCCTGTAGCATATTGTAATGTTGATTCCCATTTAAGATCATTACCTCCAAATGAAACAATACCATTACCGTTGTTTAAATCAATATTTCCGTTGTTTTGTGGATTTAAACCATTCCAACGAGACCTATTAACATAGTTACCATATCCTACTCCTTCTTGATTACCGGTAACACCAGCACTCAAACGTAGTTTTAATGTAGACATATTGCTATCACTCATAAAATCTTCTTCATTTAACTTCCATGCAAAAGCACCTGATGGAAAATAACCGTATCTATTGGCTTCTGGAAAAGCAGATGAACCATCCGCTCTTAGTGTAGCTGTAAATAAATACTTATCAGATAAAGTATAGTTAACTCTTCCAAAGAAAGATTGTAATTCTGTAGTATTATCATAAGTGTCAACAGCTAAAGATCTAACTCCTGATGTATTTGTAGTAGGTGAAAAACTAGATGTAGTAAAATCTAAACCTTCGAAACCTCTCACATACACTCCTGGTAAGTTAGGAGCAAAACCAAATTGTTGATACTGTCCAGAAATTTCTCCTGCAACTCCAGTAACCACATCCTTTAATGTAGATCCCATTAAATCAAGGTCTTTAGTTGAGAATCCCCAAGCACCTGAATACATTCCCGAATTTTGGAAACTTTGATATGAAAAACCACCTAATACTTCTAATTTAGAATCAGTGTATTCTTTATTGTATGTTATCGTTGCTTCTAACAATTCATTTTTAATTTCTAACATATTATAAGCTCCTCTTCCGTTTCCTGGAATACCATCTTCTAAACCTAACACTTCTGACGATGTAACAGAGAAGTTATCTGAATCTGACTGATCTAAACCAACAGAAACTTTAGCTTTAAGATTAGATGTTAAATCATACTCTAAAGATAAATTTGCTAAGTATCTATTTGTATTGGTTGTCCCTTTTGTATATGCTAAAAGGTTTGCTGGATTTACCAAAGTACCTCCATCAAAATCTGGGTCATTAGGCCAAGTAGGATTCGCAGAAAAAGCTGCTCCTAATATATCCCCTTTATAACCTGCAGTACCTCCTGTAGGTGCTAAGTTATCATCTACTCTAGATACAGAACCTTGAAAAGATAATTTAAGTTTATCATTTAAGAACCTATGATTAAGGTTTACTCTGGCTGTAAGTCTCTCTAAATTTGAATTCTCAACAATACCAGTTTGATTTCCAAAACCTAAGGTTGCTATGTAAGAGCCTTTATCATGAGACTTCGAATAACTTAAATTCTGATTATGAGATTGTGCTGTTCTAAAAACAACATCTTGCCAATCAGTTGAATTACCGTAGTTACTTGTAGCATCTACAGCTAATCCTAATCTAGCTCTTTCTGAAAGAAATTTACTAGCGCTAAGTAAGTTATAAGTTTCTCTTGCCTTTGAAGTACTTACATTCGCTTGATAGCTAAATTCTCCTTTTTTAGATCTACCTGATTTAGTAGTAACTATAACTACTCCATTTGCACCTCTAGAACCGTAAATTGCTGTAGCTGAAGCATCTTTTAAGATACTAATACTTTCTATATCATTTGGATTTAAAAAACTTAGTGGATTTTTGGCTGGATTCCCTCCAAGACCAATTACATTAGCACCGGCAGTTGTAGCACCTCCAGATAATGGAACACCATCAACTACAAATAAAGGATTGTTGTTAGAACGAACAGAGTTAGACCCTCTAATACGAATATTAACACCAGCACCAGGAGCACCACTTGTACTTGAGATTTGAACCCCAGCAGTTTTCCCTTGAATTAATTGTTCTGGTGAAGAAATAACACCTTTATTAAAATCTTCAGACTTAACCGAAGTTACTGCTCCAGTTGCATCTTTAACAGTAGTTGATCCATAACCAATAACTACAATTTCATCTAATTCCGTAGAGTCTTGCGTCATAGTCACATTGATTACCGATTCAGAACCTACAGTTCTTTGCTCAGTTTTGTATCCAAGATAGTTGTAAACTAACACATCACCTTGTTTGGCTTTAATTGTGTAATTTCCATCAAAATCTGTTTGGACTCCTGTTGTTGTACCTTGAATGGTAATACTAACACCTGGTAAACTACCATCTGCGTCAGAAACAACTCCCTTGATTGATTGACCATAAGTAATACTACCAATTAATAGCATAATAATCAACAAAGGTTTTTTAAGTAAACTATTTTTCATAAAAGTTTAATTTTAATTAATAATGATTTGTTTTTTTAAATTGAATTTTGAATATCAAACACAAATTTACACTTTCTTTAACAGTAAATGAAATAAAGTATTGATATTATCGCAAATTAACATTTTTATTCCCTAAAAAAAGAATCTTTTTATAAAAAAAACGAAAACGTTTTCGTGTATATTTTAAATTCTCCTTTAAACTAAATAATTTTCTAACTACTTGATTTTAAATTAATTAATTATACATATTGTGATACAAAGAATTGTAGTCTTTTTTTAAATTTCTTTAATTTTTATGTTTTTATACCATACTTTATCGCTGTGGTCTTGAAGCCCTATATGTCCAGTAGGATACCTCCCAAAACCTTCCCAATCTTTGAACTTTGAATTGGCAACCATTGTATTCCATTTTTCTCCTGATAAAGGGAATGAAATACTAGCTTTCCCGTTCATTGACACGGTTCCAAT
>Ga0228660_1000237_pt1 | contig 12222 bp, 10 predicted proteins | sample 74DmetaG_FD_183032 | JGI IMG/M metagenome (GOLD analysis project Ga0228660, IMG submission 183032) | Seawater microbial communities from Monterey Bay, California, United States - 74D | ecosystem: Environmental > Aquatic > Marine > Coastal | place: USA: California | collected 2016-11-11
CGATTAAAGTAATGGCATTTACAGTCGTTAAGAAGACCCAAAGCGCTGACAATGTCCAAGTCATTAAAAACTTTGGAAGCGATTTTTTTATATCTCTAAACCTGATGTCTTCACCAGCTTTCACTATTCTTTTATAAAGAAATATTCCCAGTCTTAAGGTCCAAACAGATACAAAGGAGGCAACGAATACTGAACGGATTGATACTTGTGCTCCCGAACTCAAGAGCGCAAACATCGCAGTTAAAACAACAAGGAGCGTAGCAACCATCCCTGTAAAGTCAAAATATTTTTCTGAGCTTGTAATTAGCGAAGGAGCCGCAATCATCCAATGCGTCAAAAAGCTGACGATAGCACACAAAAGAATTATTGGAATTCCAGAAAAAAATACCCCATCAACTGAAGCTGCTATAGCAACAAGGTAAGCCAGTAAAATGCATAAAGCGATAGCGCCAAAGTCTCTAATCATTGCGGTTTCTCAAAAAGGTAGTGCGAGACGCCCCATTCAGAGCCCTGGGAAAACCCAAAAAGAACCTCGCAAGACATGAAAAAAATACGCCATCTTTGGAACCATGATTTGGCGTCATTTTTTCCATAAGTTTTCTTAAAGAGCTCTAAAACCTCTGCTTTATTTTTGTCCATTTTTTGAAGCCAAGCAAGAGAGGTTTTTTCGTAGTGCGTTCCACTTACTCTCCAGTCTTTTTGTATTTTCATTTGGCCTGGAAAGCTCATCAATAGCCTATGGGAGGGCATTTGGCCACCGCTAAAAAACTCCCTTGCCATCCAGTCTGCATCGTCATTATCTTCAAACGGATAGGCAACTCTTTGGTGGGAAAATATATGTACAAAAAGCTTTCCTTCCTTTTTTAACCACAAATTAACTCTGCCAAGTAGTTTTTCATAATTGCGCATATGCTCAAACATCTCGATTGAAACAACTCGATCAAACAATCCCTCAGCCTCAAAATCATTCATGTCTGCAGTGATAACCCTGACATTGTCTAGCTTAAGCTGTCTGCACCTTTCTTCTATAAACTGCCTCTGGTCATAAGAGTTGCTAACTGCGGTAATTTTACTTTTTGGAAAATGCTCCGCCATATAGAGCGTTAAAGACCCCCAACCGCACCCTAACTCTAATATATCTTGGCCATCAACCAATTCTGCTCTCTGCGTTGTCAGCTCTAGCATGGCAGATTCAGACTGGTCAAGCGAAGACACTCCCTTTGGCCAAAGGCCCGAGCTATATTTAAGCCTCTTTCCGAGCACGAGCTCAAAGAGTCTTGGTGGAACCTCATAATGCTGTTCGTTTGCTTTTTCTGGAACAAGTGCAATTGGGCTTTTCTTTAAAACTTCAACCCATGCGGCATGCTCCTTTTCCATATCATCATCACTAAAGCTTGTTGCCTTCACCAAGCGTTGACTGCATAGGCGCTTTATTCCGAGCCTGATTAATGAGTCCGGCAACCACCCTTTTTCTGCAAGTTTAATTAATAAAGTAATCATAAGTTAATATGTAATTTGAGTGTTTCTTGAATCCGGCTTTGCAAACACAAGCTGAAAGTCTCCAATTAGGTTTTCAAGAAAACCTGCTTCACAGTAGACCAGGTAAAAATTCCAAATCCTCGTAAAAGGCTCTGAAAAACCAAGCTCTTTAACCTGAGGCAAAACAGCTAGAAAGTCTTCTCGCCAAATCTCTAGTGTTCTTGCATAATGATGAGTAATGTCTTCAGAGTGTATCATCTTCATATCAGTCTTATCTTTGATGGCTTGTAATATTTGCGGCATTGCAACAAGACATGAGCCTGGAAAAATATACTTCCTTATAAAGTCAACTGATCTCTTGTAAGAATCAAAGTCAGGGTCATTGTAGGTTATCCCCTGAAGCAGCATGAGTCCATTTATTTTCATTAATGAGGATGCTTTTTCGAAGAACCCAGGAACGTACTCTGCTCCGACAGCCTCTATCATTTCAATAGAAACAACCTTGTCAAATGAACCCTCAAGCTCTCGATAGTCTTTGCTTAAAAGCGTTATTTTGTTATCAAGGCCTTCTTTAGATATAAGCTCTGATGCATATTGAAACTGTTTATCAGAGATAGTTGTTGTTGTAACCTTGCAGCCATAGTTTTTAGCGGCATGAATTGCAAAGCTTCCCCACCCCGTGCCAATTTCAAGAACATGGTCTGTGTTTTTAAGCTTGAGTTTTCTACAGATTCTATCTAATTTTTCAATAGAAGCCTCTTTCATGCTTGAGTTCTTATTAAGAAAAACTCCACTTGAATAGGTCATTGTTGGATCTAGCCAAAGCTTGTAAAAATCATTACTCAAATCATAGTGGGCCAAGATATTGTTTTTACTTCCAGCTAAAGTATTTTGTCTTTTTTTGTGAATTAGTTTTGTAATTGGATTGGCCAGTCTTGCTAAGCCAGACTCAAGGCCAAGCAAAGTTTTTTTATTTTTAATAATAAGCTGTATCAACTTGACAAGGTTGTTGGAGCTCCAGTATCCAGCAGTGAAGGCCTCTGCAGCGCCATTTGTCCCCCCGCTTCCTAAAAAAACATAAAACTCTTGCGAAAAAACCTCCAGCTCTGCCTTAAACTCAGAATCTGGATTACCAAAAACGTGTTTGCGGCTACCATCAATAATGGTTAGCTCACCACTATTAATGCTTTTTAGCTTTCTAAATAGAATGCTTTTAAAAAAAGACGTTGTGCGTGTGCTTTTTTGCATTTCTTGAATGCTGTTCGCAAGAGCGTCAACGGATAGCTTGTCTTTGAACTGTTTTTCTTTTGTCATAATTTATCTGGGTGTGTAAAAAATGGAGCCCTTCTGATTAAAAGCATCAGGGCTTGCCAATGTATTCTGTAGACAACCATCATAGTTGCAAACGGAAACCTAAGAATAGCCTTAATAAGGCCTTTCTTACTGAAGGCTTGCCTTTTTAAGCTCAGCGCAACATTGAACACCTTTTCTCCATCTTTATAGTTTTTCATTATTACATTTAACGCCTCTTCAGGATTAGAAAAAAACCACTCATATTCGTGGTCCATTCCCCAAAAAGGGCTGACATGGAATTGTTTTTTTGGAGTGGCAGTAAAGCTTAGTTTGCTGCTCGACTCTAGCCGCTCATTTATAACGTATGCGTGCCTTTCTTTCCATGGAGTATTAGTAACTTCGGCCATTATAGCCTCAACTTTTTTATCATTTTCATCAAAACAGTAATAAAAACTAACTGGATTAAAGCAGTGTCCAAAGTATCTTAAGTGTGTAAGAAGCCTGATTGGACCTTTGAATTCTATACCTGTTTTTTCATGCATAGTTTTTCTAACAGCCTCTTCAAGGCCTATTGATGGGTCCCCATGATAGTCCTGTCTCCTGTAGGAAACGATTGCAGGCTTGTTGATGTTCCAAAGCATAGATGGCTTCATGACAGAGGCTAAATTAGAGATATCAATATAAGCCATAAAAATAGGGTACTTAAAAAAACGGCTGAATGGAGTATGCCTATGGTGACTAATAGTTCCCCAGTATAAGTGATGCATTTTAGAAAGGCTCATAGCGAGACCCCAAAAGCCTTGCAGACATCGAGCGCACTATTGACTCCGTCTTCATGAAAACCATTGCCCCAGTAGGCGCCACAATAATATGTATTATTTTGGCCACTGATTTGGTTTTTTTTCTTCTGAGCATGGACTCCATTAACCGTAAAGAGGGGGTGCGAATAATCAATTTTTTTGATTATTTTTGAAGGGTTGATTTCGTTCAAACTGTTAAGGGTCACCAAAAAGTCTGGTTTCGCGTCCAATGACTGAAGAATATTCATATTATAAGTCAGTGTGACGGGTCTATTTAGGTCGCCACTCAACAAATAATTCCAGCTTGACCAGGTTTTTTTAATTTTTGGCATTAGTGTCACATCAGTGTGAACTATAGCTGTATTTTTTTGATAGGGCAAGGCCTCAAGAACTGACTTTTCATCATTGCTTGGGTCCTTAAGCAATGCTAGCGCTTGGTCGCTATGGGTAGCAAAGACAACTTTATCAAAAAATAATGGATCAGCTTCTTTTTCACAATAAATCTTGACCTCAGAGGGGTTGCGCTCTACTTTTATTACTGGCTTAGATAGAAGAATTTTTTCCTGAAAACCCTCAATTATTTTTTGAACATAGGACTTAGAGCCGCCCTTGATAACAAACCATTGTGGGCGATTAAATATCTGGAGAAGACCATGGTTTTTAAAAAAACGAATGTAAAAAGCTGCGGGCATTTCCGTTGTTTTGTTAGCTGCAGTTGACCAAATAGCCGCACCCATTGGAATAATGTAATTCTCCACAAAGGGCTTGCTAAACTTATGTTTTTCTAAAAAACTAAGAATGGTTGTTGTCTCGTCAACCTTAGAAAGCTCTTTTGCAGCTAGGCGATTAAAGCGAAGAATGTCCTTCAGCATAATCAAAAAGGCTGGCTTGAACAAATTAAGTCTTTGGGCAAAAACCGTATTTAGAGAGCCCCCAGAATACTCAAGGTTTTGTGATGGGGCCTTAACACTGAAACCCATTGTAGTCTTTTGGACCTTTACCTTTAGTTCTTTTAGAAGCTTAATGAAATTAGGGTAGGTTTTTTCGTTGTAGACAATAAAGCCTGAATCGACCCTCCACATTTTGTTGTTCTGGCTTATTTCGTGTGTGTGGGTATGTCCACCAATATAGTCATTTGCTTCAAAAACAGTAATGTCGTGGTCTTTGTGTAAAAGGTATGCAGTGGTTAAGCCCGATATTCCACTGCCAATAATCGCAATCTTCATAAACAACAATTAAATATATAATGTTGAGCCTCCCCTTTAATAGCTCTAAGCACTATCATAACCAAAAACTGCGCAGGAAAAACGAAAAAAGGCTCAATTATAACGAGTCTTTTTTTGGGATGCGTCGAATACTCTAAAAGCCTTACACAGAAAAACAGGCAGCCAAATAGTCTTTGCGTATTTAGAAAAAATATGGGATAATTGTCGCCTTTCAGCATTTTGGCTGGAAAAGGAACGGCATTGTATTAACAACGTCAGTAATTTAATGTATCACACAGCGCCCCAATATTAGTCAGGGTGCCCTTTAAAAGGGGTTGGCTAATAGGCAATGTGGAAGTCTTAACCCAGGAGAAATGTATGGCGAAAGCGTCAATGAAAAAAATGTTAGAGGCCGGTGTTCACTTCGGCCACAGGTCTCGTTTTTGGCACCCAAAAATGGAGCCTTATATTTACGGAACACGAAACGGTGTTCACATAATCAATTTAGAAAAAACACTGCCCCAGTTTAATGATGTACTAAACTTTGCTAGCAAAACTGCATCTCAAGGAGGATCAATTCTCTTTGTAGGAACAAAAAGAGCTGCAAGCAACATAATTAAAGAAGAGGCAATTCGTTGCGGCATGCCTTACGTTAATCATCGCTGGTTAGGCGGAATGATGACAAACTACAAAACTATCAAGGCGTCTATAAAACGACTTAAAGATTTAGAGTTTCTAGCAGAAGAAAACTTTGCTCAATTTACTAAGAAAGAAGCTCTAGTAATGACCCGCGAGATGGAGAAGCTAGAAAGAAGCCTTGGCGGCATTAAAGACTTGGGCACCATACCTGATGTTGTTTTTGTGGTTGATATTGGTCATGAAAAAAATGCTGTTAGAGAAGCTCAAACTCTTCGCCTGCCAATTATAGGCGTTGTAGACTCTAATCATAATCCTGAGGGCATCGATTATGTGATAGCTGGAAATGATGATTCAATTAGAGCAATTGGATACTATGCAAGAAAAATTGCAGACGCGGTTTTGGAGGCTAAAGCTTCTATCGTTGAGACAAGGCCTGCAGCAAAGAAAGAGGCTACTAAAAAGCCTGCAGCAAAGAAAGAGGTTTCTGAAGAAAGCACTGAAGCGGAAGCGCCTGCTGAAGAGAAAAAGCCTGCAGCTAAAAAGCCTGCAGCAAAGAAAGAGGTTTCTGAAGAAAGCACTGAAGCGGAAGTGCCTGCTGAAGAGAAAAAGCCTACAGCTAAAAAGCCTGCAGCTAAAAAGCCTGCAGAAAAGAAAGAGGCTACTAAAAAGCCTGCAGCTAAAAAGCCTGCAGCTAAAAAGCCTGCAGCAAAGAAAACCTCAACTAAGAAAACTGAGGCCGACAAGTAATCAAGTTCGGTTTATATAGGAGACATTAATATGGCAATCACAGCCGCTTTAGTTAAAGAATTAAGAGAAAGAACTGGTGCAGGAATGATGGACTGCAAGAAAGCGCTCGTTGAAACCAATGCAGATCTTGAGGCAGCAATTGACTTGATGCGCGCTTCAGGAGCTGCAAAAGCTGCAAAGAAAGCTGGTCGAGTTGCTTCTGAAGGATTGGTGAATGTTACTATCAGTGATGATAACAAACATGCTGCAATTCTTGAGGTCAACTCTGAAACTGACTTCGTCACAAAAGGCTCTGCATTTATAGATTTTGTAGAAGCCTTAGGTGCACTAGCGCTCAAAAATAAGCCTGAGTCAGTGGAAAGCTTTGTAAGCCAGAAGCTAGATTCTGGAGAAACTGTTGATGAGGCCAGAGAGGGAATTATTGCGAAGATTGGAGAAAATATTTCAGTTAGAAGAGTGCAAATTGTAAGCACTGATAGTGGTGTTTTAGGCGCCTATAAACATGGCGACCGAATTGCAGTGCTTGCAGTGCTCTCGTCTGAGGATGCTGAATTAGCTAAAGATGTAGCTATGCACATTGCCGCTTCTAGGCCTGAGTGTGTAAGTGAAGATCAGCTTTCCAGCGAACTGCTAGAGAGGGAGAAAGCAATCTTTATTGAACAAGCAAAAGAGAGTGGCAAGCCAGATAACATCATTGAAAAGATGATTGTGGGAAGAATGAAAAAATTTGTAAACGAGGTAACTCTTTACGGACAGGCATTTGTTAAGGACCCAGACATGACTGTTGGAGACCTTGTAAAATCGAAAAATTCTGAAGTTTTATCGTTTGTTCGATATGAAGTTGGCGAAGGAATAGAGAAAAAAGAAGACAACTTCGTTGAAGAGGTTATGGCGCAAGCTCAAGCCTAACAACCATAGTTTTTTCAGAAAAAAGGGCGCTGTTAAGCGCCTTTTTTATGTCTTCATTACAGGCTTGTTTTGTCTTTGATGATTATTTTCATAATTGCTGGCATCAGAAAAAAATCAGCTAGCAATGCAACCAGTATTGCGCTTGCGGTTAAAATTCCAAAATCAAACATGTTGTTCATCTGAGAAAAGGTAAGCACAAGAAAACCAAGAGCCAGAACAATAGATGTAAGCGTTATTGCTCTTCCAGTTCCTAGTAGTGTTAAACGAACCGCCTTGTCTACATCGTTATACTGCAACTCATACCTTCTGAAGTTGTGCATAAAGTGAACCGTATCGTCAACAGCCAGGCCTAGTGCAATAGCTCCAATTAAAAGTGTAAACATATCTAAAGGCATTTTGAAAATCACCATGATTGTTGAAAGGATAATGATTGGCAAAAGATTAGGAATCATACTAATGAGCCCAATCTTAATATTTCCAATCAATAAAACCATTAATATAGCGATAAGAGAAAATGCCAAAATATAACTCACTGCACTACTATAAATAGCCTCTTCAAAGGTCACTGTCATGAGGGTGCCTATCCCTGTAAAGGTTACTTTTGCCAAGGAGCCAAACTTTTCATCGAGATAAAGCTGCGCATTATCAATAAAAGTGTTTGCCTCAAGAGAGTCTATGAATGGAGTTTTTAGAGTTAGCCTGGCTTTAGAGTAGTTAGAGTCAACGAGACTGGCTAAATCATTATTGCCGCTACTTTCAAACAGTAAAAATTCTTGGGCAATAAGGTCAGGGTCGTCTGGAATAGCGTAGTATTCATCACGGTTTTCATTTAAAGCTCTATTGGTTTCTTTGATGACATCAATGTAGCTTATGACCTTTCCAACAAACATATTTCCTGTTGAAATCGAATTGATGTTTTGAGAGACGTCATCAATAACCCTTAAGACTTCTGGATTATAGAGGCCGTTTGTTTTCTCAGTATCAATAATCACTTCTAGAGTAAGGGAGCCCTTTAAGTTTTTATCAACCTCCTCTGTTGCTATTCGTGCAAAATTATCCTCTGGGAGCCACTGAAGCGGGAAGTGAGAAAACCTTAATTGAGAAGCAATAATAGCTGCACATATTATTAAAACAGCGCTTAGTGAAATAATTAACTTTGGCTTGCTGGTTGCAAAAACGCTGATCCCAATAAGCGCTTTATCCATAAACGTTTGGCCGTCCTTTCCTGTCCTTTGCTTGATTGGCCTAAACTTGGTTACCGAAATCAAAGATGGAAGAAAGATTAGTGTAAAAACAAGCCCAACCATTACCCCGCTACTAGCAAAAACACCAAGATCTGCTACAGGCGCCACTCCAGAAAACGAGAAAGACCACAGGCCTACGGCAGTTGTAATTGAGGTCATTATAATCGCCAATCCAGAGTGTCCCATTGCATATCTAAGAGACTTTTTTGTATCATTGGTTGTTGCGAAATCCTTATAAAATACTGCCAGTAAGTGAATGGACGCACTTGTCACAACCGCAAGAAGAAATGTTGGCATGATTTGAGTAGCCATAGTAAATGGTGCGGAAAAAATTGACATCAGGGACACTGTCATTATTAGTGTCAATGAAACACAGGCCAATGGCAATATGACTCCGGACACCCTTCGGAATAAAGCGAACAAAACAACCATGATAACTATCATCATTAAACTAATAAAAACAGCCGAATCATTCATAAGCGCTTGCTTAAAAATACCTGCAATTGCCGCAGAACCTGACAAGTAGATCTCAAAATTACTGTCATTAAATCGCTCCATAATTCTTTGCGTTTCAGCAATGATTTCGTCATTTTCAGCATCAGTTAAATAGAGCCTCTGCTCACCAAGAGTATCTTCATCAAACTCCAGCCCATCGTCAAACTCCAGCCCATCGTCAAACTCCAGCCCATCGTCAAACTCAAAGCTTTGTGTCTCTTGGGGGGCGCCTGAGCTTGAATAAGTCTCTGTATCAATCGTGACTGTAGTCATAGTGAAGTCTTCACTATATAGTGAGTTTTCATAAAGACTATTGTTAGTTACTGTTTCTTTAAGCTTAATGAGGTCGTCTTTATTTTTTGGCAAGCTGTCTATTAAGGGCTCAACAATAAGCTCCCCCTCAATTCCGTAAGTATTTCTTGCATTAATTAGTGAGTCGACCGCCTTAATATTTGGCAGTTCATTCTCTAAGGCATGGTGAAAATTATCGAGTTTTTCTAAAAAATTAAGATCAAAGATGTTATTTGTTTTAACAGCGATCATTAGCTTTTCATCACGACCAAATTGGTCTCTGAAAACATCGTACTCAACCCTCATTGGGTCTGTTTTATGCAAAAAACCTTCAGTAGTTGTGTCCACCTTTAGAGAAGGCAATTGGGATCCAATTGCAACTACTAATACAAAAATCGCTAGGATCATTTTCTTAGCGTTATCAAAAATCCAGTCAGAAAAGTTCTCTAATTTATTTTCAGTTCTTGTGCGCCAGTTCATATTTATAGAATAATTTAAAATTCAGATGCTAGAAGACTTGAGTCGATTCAAGCCAAGACATTATAGTGAAGTATATATAGGCGTTTGTTTAAAACACAAGCAAAAACATGGAGCTGCATTTGTGCAAGGCCTTTTCTTACAGGGGCTCTATTAGTTTTTCTTTGTCTTCTGCTTGTCCGTCATTATTTTTCATAACACGCCAAGACACAAAGAGGCCACTTCCCATAATAACAAAAAGCCCAATAATTGCCTGAAGATTTGGAATATAACCAAAGACAACGTAGCTCAAAGTAATAGCACCAACAATTTCAAAATAATTAAAAGGGCTTAGTTCAGAAGCGCTTGCGAACTCGAAAGCTTTAATAATAAAGAAATGTGATGCTGCAGCAAAAAAACCCATAGCAGCACCAAGCAACACTCCCTTAAAGTCGGGCCCCGTCCAAGAAAACAAAGCTAGGGGCAACATAATTGCAATTCCAACAACTGCCGAATAAAAAAGAGTTAGGACGGGAGGTGCCTTAAAGGAAAGTTTTTTTGTAAAGATAATATAGAGAGCATAACAAATGCCCGCAACTACTGCTAAAAGAAGACTTGGCTTAAACTCTTCACCTGAAGGCTGCAGAACAACAACTACACCAAAAAACCCTACTATCACTCCAGCCCCAATAAACAAGTCAAATCGCTCTCCCAATAAAGCTGGCGAAAGCATAGCTACCACTAAAGGAGAGATAAAAAGTAGGGTCAGCGCGTTAGGAATAGGGTTAGACTTTATGGCTGCAAAGAAGAAAAGCGTTGCTAGGGTTAACATGAGCCCCCTCATGAACTGAAGGCCTAAGCTCTCTGGAACCCTCTTCCACTGGACTTGCTGCCATAGTATTATGGGTATCAACCAGCAAGCATGGAAAAAAAACCGGGTCCACGTAACCTGCATCACAGAATAATCCTCACTCAAGAGTTTTGCAAAGACATCTAAAAAAGGAACAGTGCTCATGCCCAAAAGCATCAAGCCTATCCCCTTAAGGACGGTTTTATTCAGAAGGCTCATAGAATAGTGAGTAAGAAACTATGCTGATTGTACAATAACAAACAGCATTATTACAGTTAAATTAAGTGGTGCCGTCGGACGGAGTCGAACCGTCACAGCTTGCGCTACAGCCCCCTCAAGGCTGCGTGTCTACCAATTTCACCACGACGGCTTAAACTAATTGCTTGGAATTTCGCTCGTATCTGAATCAAAGCCGTCATCACTCATAACACTTTGGGTCATAATACTTTGTTCAGGATCTGCGGCAACTCTTTCATTTGATGCAAAGTAAGCAAGACTGATGCTTGTTACAAAAAAACCAATAGCCAAAACGGCGGTTAGTTTATATAAAAAAGAGTGTGCGCCTCTCGCACCAAAAACTGAACCGGCTGCGCCAGAACCAAATGCAGCCCCTGCATCTGCGCCCTTGCCATGCTGGATAAGGATTAGCCCAACAAGGCCAAGAGCCAATAACACATGAATAACTAAAATAATTTGAAACGTCATATTAACCTGCCTTACATATTTGTAAAAAATCTTCTGCCTTAAGGGCGGCGCCTCCAATGAGTCCGCCATCGATATCTGAACAAGAAATTAAATCAGCCGCATTACCAGCATTCATACTTCCGCCATAAAGTATGGGTGTGTTTTGAGCAATGCTCTCATTACTGCCAGCTAAAAGGTTACGGATAAATAAATGAACAGACTGCGCCTGCTCGGGTGTCGCCGTCAAGCCTGTTCCAATAGCCCATACTGGCTCATATGCAACAATAATACCATTAAAGGCCTCAATTCCTAGGAGACCGACCACTGCGTTAAGCTGTTCTTCAACAACGGCCTCTGTATTTCCAGACTCTCTCTCTTCAAAAGACTCTCCAACACATAGAATAGGGGTTAAGCCAGCATCAACTGCTGCTTTTGTTTTTTCTGCAACAATAGCACTTGTTTCACCATAAAGGCTTCTTCTCTCTGAATGTCCAACAATCACGTGCTGAGCGCCAAAGTCCTTAATCATTTCTGCACTAACCTCTCCAGTAAAAGCTCCTTTTGAATTAACATTTAAGTTTTGTGCACCTAGCATTAGGTCGGAATTAATGATTAAAGTCTCTACTTGTGAGAGATATGGAAAGGGGGCGCAAACTATAACATCAGAGGAAACATCACTCATGCCTGAAAGAATTCCATTAATTAGAGAATTAACTGACTCTTTACTCGCATTCATTTTCCAGTTTCCAGCAACTATCGTTTTTCGCATCCTAATTGGCCATCATAAAAAGAGGGCAATGTTACTCTAAATCACTCATAAAATCAATTAAGAAAGGGGTTTTCAGCGCCTATTTAAGGCTTGGCATCTCTCTCATAAACATGCCTCTTTGGATGTCTTCTTCATCTGCTTCAAAGTTTTGTGCTGCCAGGTGCCCCAAATAAACTGCGTCAGCTATAAGCCCTGGAGCTTCAGCATCGCCAATGATTTTAATATTGTATTGTGTTTTTCCTTCTAAATTATTTTGCATTAGGCTGTCATAAAGGGCGGTGTCTGATATACGCTCAGTCACCATAACTATAGACTCAAAAGGTAGTTTTGTAATGGCGCCTGTATATGTACACTCAAACAG
>Ga0228660_1000240_pt1 | contig 12177 bp, 9 predicted proteins | sample 74DmetaG_FD_183032 | JGI IMG/M metagenome (GOLD analysis project Ga0228660, IMG submission 183032) | Seawater microbial communities from Monterey Bay, California, United States - 74D | ecosystem: Environmental > Aquatic > Marine > Coastal | place: USA: California | collected 2016-11-11
TTCGTCTTCAGATTCTTCTGAATCATCCTCGGCTTCGTCTTCGTCAGCTTCTCCTACTGGTTGTATCTCTGTTAGGTCTTCCTCGATTGCTTCGTCTTTTTTGTCGTCTTTAGCTTCGTCCATGTCGTCGTCCTTTTTGGCTTCGTCCATGTCCTTGTCTTTAGATCCTTCTTCAATCTCTTCTTCGACTTCGTTTACTACTTCTTCTTCAACAGATGAATCTTCCATCTCTTGTAGTTTAGCAGCTAACATGTCTTTAAGATGAGGTGTTAAAGTCTCTTCTAAAGCTTCTTTAGCGTTAGCAATAGCGGCTTCCCTTACAGATTTAGCTTCAGCAATAGCTTGCTTGAATAAATCTTTGTTTGCCATTTTAAATAAATTAATTGATTTTCGAACGATTATTTAAATCGTTATGTGAAGTTAAAAATTCTTATTAACACAATAGAGATTGTGTATTCGTATATAAATATATACTAATTACGAAAACTGAACGTTATGCTCTTAGTATATCGTTGATAACTAAATTTAACTTACTATATTTAGATAATTTAACATTACCTTCTTGTAGTGCAATTGGATTCATAAATGCTCCATGTGTAGATGGATTAGATACAAAATCCCAACAAACTAACTCAAAATCAGGCTGTACTTCTAATTGCCCTTCATTTGTTTGGTTTACAGAACCTGTACCTCTAGATGAGATACCAATAGTGTGTCCTGCTTTAATTATTTCTTTTACTATATTACCTGCTGGTGTATTAAGTAACTCTACTTTACCCATTAGGTCATCTCCTTTCCAATATAGCTCTTTTACTATATGAGATGCATTCTTTAACGATACTACAGGAGATTCAGGGTGATCAAGTTCTCCAAAGGCATTTCCTCTATCTACAAATTCTGTAACATACTTCTTAGCTTCTCTTACTAATATGTCTTTAGAGTAAACTCTACCATTTTGGTTCTCAGCCTTAGCTCTTTGCATAACTCCTTCTACTTCAAATACTCCTGGTCTGTCTTTAGACTCTTTAAGTACTGATTTAAATGGTGTTACATCTACTAATAGTTGTGCCATATTATTTTTTCTTTTCGTTTAAACCGAAAACTGTTTGTTTAGGAGCTTCTGTTTCTTGAGCCATTCCTGGTTTAGCTAACTTTTTAACCTGAGGCATATCTAAAGCTTTAGTAAAGCCTTGTTTGATAACTGGTCTAAGATCTCTATTGAATGCTTGTTCAACTGCAGGTGCTAAAAAGCCTCCTACTTTTAAACCTTCTTCATTTCTAATCTCACCTAATGTATCATATACCTTTTGAATCTTAGCTCTTGTTTTGTCATAGTACTGCTCTATGTCAGTTACTATATTTTCTAATGCATTAATAGCTGATTTCATACCATCAAAGCCTGCATAATCATCTCCAAAAGCAGCTAATACGTTAGTAGCAGCTTCATTGATTTGATCTTCTTCTAATACTTTAGTAATGATAGCTTTTAAATTTTCTTTAACAGCTTTATCTTTACCCATTGCTTTTTTGATAGCTTTGTCTTTAGAAGCCATATAATCATCTCCATCGATGTCTCCATCTTTGTCGTGATCTTTTCCTTTCTTTTCGTCTATAAAGTCTTCTGAATCTTTACCATCTTTTCTCATCTTATCGATCATGTCTTGAGTTTCTTCGTCATTATCGTAAGCGTCTGTTTCGTCTACATAATCTGTATTAACTGATAAAAAGTTGTTAAATTCATCTTCAACAGAATCCATATCCATACCTTGGATATCGTCTTTATGCATCTTAATAAAGTCTTTTATAGAATCATTTCCTGCTCCTTTAGATTTAAGAAAAGCAACAATTCCACCTAAAGTTTCTTTTAATGTAGGTAATTCTATTACTTCTTCTACATCTTTACCCATTGCTTGTTTGATAGCAGCATCTTTTTTAGCTAAGTATTCTTCTTCTGTCTCTTCTAAGTCAGCTTCTTGTACATCTGCATAGTCACCCATCTTAGCAATAACTTGGTCAATCATAGAACGAATACCTGTGTTCTTAATAGTAATCCATCTGTTAGATCTATCATCCCAGATATAACCATAATCACCTCCTATACCATCGATTTCTTCAGCAATCTCTCTTGCCATTTCTTCTTCATCTTCTGATAGTTTTATCTTACCAGGTGGGTCATTATGAGTGGATTTGATTTCTCCAGTATCAGCATCCATAGATGAGATATATCCTTTAAGTGCTAAGTCTTTAGCAGCTTCATCATTATTGTAGTGCATCTCTAATGCTTTACCTAAATGAGAAGGATAACCGTCATAATGATTATATGCTGTAGTTAATCTATCACCAGCTAAATATCCTACTAATGCTCTAGTACCTTCAGCAATAACTTCTTCTTTAAGGTCTGCTTTTTTAAGTCCGTTATGAGTATCTTTATGATTTCCTTTCTTAACTTCAACTTCTTTATCATGTTTATCTACTTTAGAAGACTCTCCAGATAATAGGTTATAATAGTGTAGTGGATCTTTATTGATATTAGCAGTAGCTTTTTTCTTAGCTTTATCTAATTCTTCAGATGTTACTTTTCCTGCTGGATCTAGATTCATAGCTTGAAGTTCATATCTTAAACCTCTTCTAATAGAATCATCTGATAAGTTGACAGTTACGTATTCTTTTTCTTCAAAAAGTAATCCTTTATTCTTAAGTATTTGAATGGTATCAGCAAACCCATTAAACTGAGTAATGTGTTCTGGGTGTGTTAATCTCATCTGTCTAACAAATTCAGCTTCAGTAATCTGACCTGATTTTATAGCTCTATATTTTTCTGTTACTGTTTTCATAAGTAGTCAACCAGTTTAGTATTTGATGGTCGTTTAGGACGACTGACCTGTTTAAATCCAATTTTTTTTAATGTCTTCTTAGCTTTAGTAGCTTTACCTAAAAAATTAGGTGATGCATACTGTGCTCCTTGACCAGGTGAAAATGATGCTCCACCAACATTAGTGGTGTTAGCTTCATCTAACTCTTGCATTACTTCTCTAACTAATGACGTAAGTTCTGATCTTTTCATTAAAGAGCATTTAACTCATTCACTAAGTCGTAGTATTGCATTAAATTAATAAGGTGGTTGTCTTTAATCTTTTCTTTATTACTTAATGTAACAATAGATTTAGTTACCTCATCTAATTTAATCTTAACTACTTCATCTTTTACTCTAGATGCTAATTTAGATACTTCGTTTTTAATATTACTTAGTTCCTCATTGACTAATGTGCGTAAACGTGTCTGAGAGTTAACTGAAGTGATAAATTCTTTAAGTATGTTTTTCTGTTGTGGTAACAGGTCTTTATACTTATCGTTAAATTTTTCTAGTAATATTTTAAAAGTAAGTAATTTTAAATCTTTATCGTACTTACTATATTCTTCGATTAATGTATCTTTAACTTCTTTTTTGTCTTGAATTTCCGTTGTTAGGTGTTCAAGAAGAGTTGATCTAAAATTTACTAATAAATTAGGGTCTATTAGATCGTTGTTAGTTTGTGCTTCTAGTAAACAGTATAATGAAGCTAATGCTTTATAGTCAGTTACCTGTATAGAGAAGAATTCATTTATATCATATCCCTTTTTAATGTCGGATATTAATGAATACTTTTGCTCTTTAAGAGTGTTTCTATTTAACTTTCTAGATATTTCTGTAATAGTTGAAAGTATAGTTTCTGCTTTATATTGGCCGACACCTTTATTCTTTAGAATGAATTCGTATAATTTAAATTCTCTTACTAAAGAAGTTTTACCAGTAAAATGCTTTCTTAAAATATCGATAGCAGGAGACTCTTTCTTATTAAGAGTGTCAGCTGCTATTTGTTTAACAAGCAATTCAAAGATAAGACCGGTATTGCGGTATTTAGAATGTTTAATCTTCATTGTACACGTTTACATTTATAAATATACATTAATTACCTAAATCTTTTATGTTGTCTTCATTAAGCAATTCTGAAGTATCATCAGGTTTCTTTGTAAAAACTATATTTTTAAGCATATCTTTATTTTGTAAGTATACTGTATTGGTAGATAAATTCTCTGCTACGTTTTCATTATCTGATGGAAAGCCACCTTTCATACCATGTACTCCTAAAGGGTCTCTACCTCCCATTGGATCTTCTTGAGTACCGTAAACTGAAGCTTTTTCCTGTGGTCTACCTCCTTCTGGGCCTGGCTGACCCCATGCTTGATCTTTTGGTGGTTCCAGTTCAGAGTAACCTTGAGGTACTTCTCCTGGTGATCCACCTTTTGGTGTTGATACTGAACGTCTACCGTACATAGAAGCTAAATCATGTGGTGTACCGTAAGTCATTCCAGACTTAGCAGGATCGTTACCTTCTGCTTCTATTTGAGCATTTCTAAATGATCTTTTAGTATCTTCTCTTACTAAGTCTCTCATTTCCATATAAGCATCTTCTGACATATCAAATATTTTTTCGTAAATATAGTCAGTTGAAAATAACTTAGTGTCTGTCATTTGAGCAGCTAAGTCTACCTTTTCTTTTAGTAGTGCTACCTTTTCTTGTTCAAATATTACAGAAGGAGTTGATAAGTTAATTTCAAAGTTAGTTAAACTTTCTCCTGTAAATCCTTGAGTATATAAATGTATTAAAGCAATCTTAGTAAGTTCTGATTCTAATATCTTTTGAACTCTTTCTACTGTTCTAGCAAATCTAATATCTTCTGCTGCTAGAGTAGCTTTACCTGATAAATCACCTTCGTATCCAAAGTATGCTTTTGGAATCTTTAATGCAGCAAATAACTTAGCTTGTAAGTATTGAACATCATTTGTACCGTCATAATCTAACCCCTTTGTTGTATCTATTCTAGTAGAAGTATCTCCTCCTCTTACAGGAAGATAAAAATCTTCCATCATATTTTGAATATTAAACTTTAAATTGTAATTCCCGTCTTGACCTAAGTACGGTGTCTTTTTCATAGCATTAATTGTCTTTTGCATGAATTGATCAACCTCGTTAGGTGGAATAGAACCAACATTAATATAGAACATTCTCTTCTCAGGTGCTCTCATTATACGATGAATTAACATCGCATCTTCCATTAAGTTAGTTTGTTTAAATATTTTTCTTGCAGGTTCTAAATAAGAACGACCGTAAGGTAGGTACGATACATCTGAAAGTAATCTAAAGTGAGCTACCTCATAATTATCAAATACTATATTTGTTTTGTTAGGTTTCTTAGCATAGCTTGGATCTGCTGCTGCAGCTATACCGTCCATCTCTAATTCAAATTTTACTTCACTAGGATTCTCTGCATCATATCCTTCATGTCTAATGATATTGTAAACTGTGTAAGGTAACACGTTATATACTCCGAACTTCTCTGCTACTTCTAGCTTTAAGAAAAAGTCTCCGTATTTAAGCATATTACGTGTCCATGACCATAAATTAAATTCTATATTTAATACGTCATAGAAAAGATTGTATAAAACTCTTTGTATATTTTCATCAGATGATCTTATAGATAAAACTTCTCCTGAATCATTTTTGACTGTTGCTTCATCTGCTACTATATCTAGTGCTGAAGCTATAATGGAATCTGTATCCATTGCTTCATAATCAGAGTAAAGTTGTACTCTTAGAGTTTGGTAATTTAGATTAGGATTGTACACATTACGGTTATTGTACATGTACAGCCTATTGAATCTATCGATCAGAGAGTTTGTTTGGAATTTCCCTGTCTTTTGTATTGAGTTGACATCTGCAACTTTTAGTTCATCTCCTCCAACGTTACGTATAATAACGTCGTTAGAAAATAGTCGTCTTAGTCTGCCAAATAATGAAGTGTCCGCCATTCCGGTATTAGTTTAATATATATAAATAGTCTACTTTAATAACCAACTTATGTCTTCTTCGCCATTAGCTGTCTTTATAATATAAGGATTTTCTCTCTGACTACCAACATTTTGAATGATTGCGTTGTTTCTAGCATTTAATGTCGTGAAAGAAGATAGTTGAGCTCTTGCTAAATCCATACCTTGTTGTCTTAATCTTAATGCTGTATCTCTAACGTATAAAGCTGTAGCACATGATATTATTAAATCATCATTATATCTTTCTTGAGCTTGAGCTTTACCGTTCTTCCAGATAAAAACTCTCATTTCACTCATCACCCTTTTAGATTGTAAGGTAACTGAATGTTCTCTTAAATATTCGATCATCTTAGCAATTACTAAAGGTCTAGTTCTAGCTGACATTGTAAAGCCAGGTACTAATTGATCTCTTTCCCATTTAGACATATATGATTCTACAGTGTCTAGATGGTTTTTAGGTGAGTAATATAGATTTCTATACTCTCTTTCTAATACTTTTTCTATAGTAGCCCATCCAATATTAGCGTTTTCAATAACTAATAATGCTTCGTTGTATTCTGAAGCTATTCCGACAAGCATTTGACCAAAGTCACCTGGAGATATTTTACCTTTATACTCAGCAACTTGTGTACAACTCTCAATATCGAAAATATGAAATGCAGAATAGTCAGTTGCATCTCCTCTAGCAACATCCGCTACTACCATATAAGACTTACTATAATCAACTCCTTCCCATACCCATAAATTACCGTCTACTCCTCTTCTTTCTAAAGGATCTTTCTGATAAGTTTCTTCATAGAATGACATATCTTCAGGTTCAAATACTGTATCACCAGATGCTAAGAAATCACAGTCACATTCTTGACCTGCCATTCTAGGACCTAGATCAGCATCTTGTTGTTCTCTCCATTTTTGATCTCTTTCAGGATGTACTGTCCAAGGTAACCTTATAGGTACAAAACTATTTTCTCCTGTCTCTGCTTTTTCCCATGTTTGGTGAAACCAGTTACCAACACCATTAGGAGTTGATAATGCCATACATTGACCACCGGTAGCTAGGGTTTGTTGTGCTGCTGTAAATGTATCATCTACGTTATCTATAAATGCAGCCTCATCCATAAGTAGTAATGATACCGCTTCAGATCTTGCAGCATCAGGTGAAGATGATTTAGCTTGTACTTTAGATCCATTCTTTAATCTAAGAGATAGTTTATTTTTTTCAACAGAAGGTAGCTTTAACCATTTTGGTAACTCATCATACATGAAGATTACTTTAGTTACAAGGTTACGAGCTGTTGCTTGAGTGGTTGCTAATGCAAGTATGTTCTTATCTTTATGAAACAACATTAACCATAAACTATAAGCAGCAGCTAAAGTTGATATACCTAACTGTCTAGACTTAAGAGTAATGATATACTGTTCATCTCTAAATAAGTGTAGTATTTTATCCTGAAATGGATAAAGATTAAATAAGATTCTACCTCTGGTAGGGTGTTGGATATGACAATACTTTCTCATGAAGTAAGCCGGATCCTTTGCACACTTTATATACTCTTGTGCAATTATTTTTTTTATATCTTTTGACATAACTCATTTTTAGACTTTTATTCTAGGTACTAAATCCGATGGATTAGCTGCTTTTAAATCACTACCAATTGCATCTACAAAACTACCACCATTGTAAAATTTAAAGTTACCTAGATTGTCAGAAATCATAAAACCATCAAACTTATGTTCGTTAAAGTAATCTCTAGCAAGTTGTTTTGCTAATGATATTACAAACTCACCAGATTTAAACTCATTATCTGTAAAAAATGAACTTACATCTAACTTTAGTTTATTTCTATACCAAGAAGAAACAGTTTTAGTAATTCTATCTTTAGCTGATGATCTATTAAACCCTGCTTGTATAATGGATTTATATAAACCATCTACTTTGTAAGGCCAAGAAGTACCTTTTGTTGTCAGGTAATTTGTTAACTCTTGTGCAGCATCACCGTCAAGACTAAACTTATTAGATACCTTAACTAAATCTTTTATTAATTCTGTAGACTTACCTCTTACGACATAACTAGGTGCAACTAAAGCACCTGTATTACTTGTACGTGATTTAAGCTCTACCTCTTCTCCATCTATCTTTAAGTCTCCTTTAGCTTGTGCTTTTTCTATATTCTTAAAAAAGACAGATAAAAATGCTTCACCTGGTCCTAAAGAAACTGTTCCTTGTATCGAATCTTTCATATCACCATAGAGTGATTTTAATTCGTCAGAAGTAAATCCAGGTATTTGTTTTTAGTAGTTACTACCACCTTTATCGAATGTAGGAGGATTAGATGCTATTTTTGCAAACTCTCCTGTCTTACCTAAATCGGATAATAATGATTGAAAGTAAAGTATATCTTTTCTACTTAAATTTTTAGATTCAAGGTAGGTTTTCATACTATCACCGTAACCAATATTCTTAGCATACTTCATAATACGTTTTAATGTATCAACATCTGTAGTATTACTAATTATACTTATTAAGTTTTTCTGAAGGTCTTTATCTGATAATTCATCTGCTTCTGTTAGTTCTAACACTAGTTGATCTAAAATAGCTTTATCATCTGAGTTATTTATATCAGGAATACCTGATTTAGTTCTCCAAGCCCACTCTGTGTATAGTTTATCTGTAACTTCCATTATGCTTCTGGTTCTTCTGATGGTTCTTCAAAATCTATTTCTTCACCTCCTAAATCAGCTCCTTCTTCTCCTCCTGCATCATCAGCTTCAAAGTCTTCTTCTCCACCTTCTGCTCCTCCTTCTTCACCAGGAAATTCACCTCCTCCACCTCCACCGCCGCCGGTGTCAGTATCAGCAGGTTCACCATCTCCAGCTCCAGTCATTGGTGCTTCTTTATATAGTATTGCTAATTTATCTAATGCTTGTTGATATTCTGCTATATTAGAAAGTATATATTTCTTACCTAATATTTGAGCTTCAAAAGTTTTACCTGTCCATTTAAGTATATAGTCTTGACCATTCTTGAGGTTCACTCTAAATGATGATGGTCTAGGAGATATCCAATCAATAGATTCTACAAATTCCTTAAACTGTTCAGTTTGTAACTTTACTATGGCTGCTTTAACAGTTGGAAATCTACCTAATATTTTATCGGTAGCATCTTCTAACACTGTCTCTTCTCCTGCAGTAGTATCTGGTTCTTCTTCTGGTGTTGGTTCCTCATCTTCTACTTCATCTAGCATAGATTCTATTATCAAACTAGCATGTATTTGAAAACTTTCATGTAAAGACTCTAATGTAGCTCTACTTCTAATAAGTGCATATTGATCAGGACGTTCTATTCTTAGGTACCTTTGTAGCTTTCTAAAATTAGTCTTTATTAATTCAAATAACTCTCTAGCAGCTTTATCAGTTCTGACATCTTTATCTCTCATTAAGACTTTTATGTCTTGAACAATATCACTATAATCAGTATACATTTTATCAAAAGAAGGTATTGCTATTACCTTATGACTTATTTGACCAGTTTTTTTATTTTCACCGTCAAATTTCATATAACGGGTCATATCTTGAGTAAAGAAATCATGTGGGTGCAAAGGACCGTGACGTTTTTCTATAGCTGCTTTAAAAGCTGCAGGCAGATCTTTTGGCTTTAGAGTCTCTTCGTCTATTTGAGCGTATGACTCTAATATAAGTTTTTCTAACTTGTGCATATTACTTCTTTTTCTTTTTGTACCCTTTATGCCAGTGTTCGTTAGTAGTTTCTATCTTTAACTCGTTAACTGGTATATCTAATACTGTATTTCCGTTTTCAAATAAAACGTCGTAATGAGTAACTACATACTTGTTACCTTCTTTTACTAAGGTATGTTTTTCTGGAATGGTATTACCTTTACCGTATTTTTCATGAACTACTTTAGCAGCACAGTCATGCTTAAATCCAGGACCAGCTTCATCTAATTCTTGATCTTTACCTATACCTGCTACTTTATTTTGTAAAGCATCTTCTAATTCTCTTTTCTTTTGAGTTAAAATTTTAAGAGTATCTACTACTTTAACTTCTCTATCATTATTAGGTCCTAACATTACAGTTGCTTCAGGTCCTTTTTCTTTGTAGATTTTAGCAAGCATTTTCATTCGACTAACTATCTGATCGTGCATAAACTGCATATCATCTACTTTGATATGTTTACCTTGAGGTACTGGATTGTTATCTTCTTCCATATCGTCTCTTCCATCTAACATAGCTTCTAGCTTCCTAATGGCCATTTCTAATGCTTCATCTTCTGATATATTAGCAGTGTGAGCTAGATTTCTTATTACTTGTTCTAAGTCTTCGAAAGCTGCTCTTACAAACCTATCTTCATCTACTTCATTCACATTGTCTTTTGCTATTACAGTGATTCCACCTGCTTGATTAGGTGCTGCTTGAAATCCATTCTTTTTAGCTTTAGCTAACAAACGTTCTTTAACATCATCAGGTAAAGACATAGAAATAATAAACTTATTACCTTCTCTTCTATAAGGAATACCTCCTGCTACTTTATCAATACCTTTTGGTTCTTTAAATGTTAAATTTTCTAAAGCTAATTTATCTATAGCTGGTTGCTTTTCCTCTGAATCTAAATAATGAAATGCTGCAGACATATAATCTCTTGCTAAAACAAGTTTCTTCTGCCACCAATGTGGAAAGTCTACCTCTCCATCAAAGTTATCATAACGTTGTAATTTCTTATATAGTTTAGCTGCATATTCAGCTGTCTCTAATGCTGAAGCACCTAACATATTAGGCTCATCATCTTGATGACCTATATCTTTATCTTCATCTTGTCTTGGATCGTCATGCCATCCTGCTTCATAGTCAGCATCATTCTTAGCATCTTCTTCTGCATCTTCATTGACATTAGGAATATTGGTATCTAATATATGTACTCCGTCTCCTTCTAAGTCGTCTATTACTCCGGCATCGAAATCTTCTTTTTTAAAGTACATAAATATACCGTCTGGATCATCGTTTAATTCATAATTTATACCATGTAAATCATTAAAGATGACTTGTGCTTTATTTTGAGATGCAGCATCTTTAGGTATCTTTATATAGTACATACCTTCTGGAGCTTCTGATACTTCTCCTTCATTCATAGATTTAAAATGCTTTTGTAGTTCATTTGCAACTACGTCAACATTTACTAAAGCTTCACCAGATGGTTTAACACCAACATCGGTAATTTCTTTATCAAAAGAAAAATCAGTTAAATGTAAAGTATCATCTGTAATATAAAAAGAAAAAGAATCTTCTGGACCTTCTCCTTTATAGTTGACCTGAATATCAAAAGAATTTTCTTCTATGTTTTTAGCTTTCATAGATTTAACCGAATCTCCTAAAGACTTTAAACTAATAGCTACTGCCTTACCTACCTTTTTAGCAATAGATTTAGTTTCCTCTACTGAGAATTTAATTCCTTCTTGTTCTTTGATTTCTTCTCCGTCTATTCCTTTTATAGCTTTAACATCATCTGCATCTTTTAATGCATCAGTTTCATCATCGCTCATTGCTACTGCAGTTGTTTGTCCTTTCTTAGGAGTAACTAAGTAAGTCTTAGATTGAGCTTCAGCAAGTTTTTTGGTTAAAGATTCTTTTAAAATAGTAAGTTTGTTGATTTTGGCTTGGGCCTCTTTATTATCGATGTTTACACCGTTTTTAAATTTCTCTAAAGTTAATTCACATTTAGATAAACGGTCTTTTATCTCTTGGTAGGTCATTTGCAAATGTTTTATTATATACGTATATAAATAAATAGATTAACTATCCCAAATAACGTTTTTGAACTTCTCCGGAGAAAGTCCGAAATAATCCGTACGCCATTTAGTTTGTTCGAAGAAATCTAAATTAATCCATTCGTTTTTTTTCTTCCATAATGTAATGGCAACATCGTCCCAATCTTGATTTGTGACAAATGTCTCTATTTCTTCTTTTTTCTCTATTACTTGATCATAATTAAAAGCGTCCCATTCGTAATGAAATACCTCAAAAACTGCATCTTCTGATACATAATCAATAGATACATCGATACCCCATTTAGGTTTCATTTTTACTAGTTTATACAACATGGGGTTAGTTTCAGCTACTGCTTCTAATTGATCTAAAGCACAGGAACTAAATCCTTTTCTTTCAAATAAGTCACAATGGTTAAAATGTGCTCCTGATCTTTTATTCCATATAATCCACTCATGTCTTATACAGTCTTCATGTCTACGTTCTACAGGTTCATATCCATTACGGACTAAAAAAGCTTGTTCAGCTT
>Ga0228660_1000250_pt1 | contig 12004 bp, 26 predicted proteins | sample 74DmetaG_FD_183032 | JGI IMG/M metagenome (GOLD analysis project Ga0228660, IMG submission 183032) | Seawater microbial communities from Monterey Bay, California, United States - 74D | ecosystem: Environmental > Aquatic > Marine > Coastal | place: USA: California | collected 2016-11-11
AGATCATTGACAAAGTAAATAGTATGACACTTAAAAAATACCAAGACTAATGAGAAACGAACTTAAACAAGTATTAATGGAACGCGACGGTATGACCTGTATTGAGGCAGATCTAGAGATCAAAGATATACGATCTAGAGTGTATAAAGGCGAAGACGCTGAAACAATATTATTCGAAGAGTACCGATTAGAACCTGATTACTTATGGGATTTAATATAAGTTACAAAAAAAATACGATTACTAATTGATAATATAAATGTAAAAACAAAAACAATATGGCAACATTACTAGAAACAATCAAACCAAGATACAGAAAGAGTATCGAAAACAGTCAGTACACTTATTCTTCTTCAAGAATACTAGCTAAGTTAGAAAGCTCAAGCTTCTATGGTGAATTAACCATCAGTGAAATACGAGATATATACGATATGTGTGATATAAATGCACTCAGAGTATCAGCATGGGACTACAGATTTGGTGATAACATTTTAATTGAAGACAATGACTAAACAAGATCTAAAGATAAGAGCTTCTGATAAAGCTTTTGCTAAAATGTCTATGCTGTTAATTACAATAGAGCAAAACAAACAAGATATACGGACAGGTAATTACGGTGGTGTTACGTTAGACGAGATGGAGTTGGTTTTAAAATGTAATAAGACAGAGTTAAAAGTATGGGAATATATAACTAAATTAATAGAAACAGATGAAAAATAAATTTATAACTGATGAGTTAATCAACGAACGTTTAGAAGCTAAAGGTTTCGGTGGTAAACAAACAGAGAACGATGAGGTTGCTAGAGCAAACGTATTAAACCATTATGGTGTTGAGCTAACTAGTGACTGGACTAACAGAGCATCGTATTATATATATGAAGAAACTACTAAAGACGGTTACTCTGTGTATGTAGCTACCGATGACACTGACAACATAAGTGTATGTGAAGATATATACTACTATGACAGCGATCTCGCTGATGTACTTGAAGAACAAATCAAGTATTCCAACGGTGATGAAGATTACCCTGAGATAATATATGTAGACGATCTTTACCAAGACTTTATTGACGGAGCTATTGAGAATTTATTTATATATTTATCAGAAAAGTTTGAAGAAGAAATTATTGACGAATTAATAGATGAAGGTTATGAGCAACAAGACTAAAGAACAAACAGTGCCTAAATGGTTTAAAGGTATGATCTACGATCAAGGTGAAGAAGTTACAAACCCTTTTACTGGAATGTGCTATACACTTACCGGTATCGAGTTGTCTATGTACGACTTTATTCTCGGATCACAATACGTAATGGAAGTTGCACCTAAATCAGTGACACCTAAGCAAGTAAACGACTTTAACAAAGCGTTAAGTTGGTTTCGTAAAAATAATGCTGAAGCATATATGGTGCTACTCGATTAATTTACAAACTAAATACGATCACTAATTGATAATATAATAAACTAATATAAAATGAACTTACTAACACAAAACTCTAAACTTAAAAAAACATCAAAAGTACTCGGGCTTCGGGTCTTTAACTTTGGTATTCCTGCCTACAAATCGTCAAGTGGGAAACTAACGTGCCCAATGGCTGACGGATGCATAAAATTCTGTTACGCCAAGAAAGGAGCCTACATCTGGAGTAATGTAAAACCGGCGTTTGAAAACCGTTATGAACTTAGCAAGACAGATGATTTTGTCGATGCTATGAATAACGAGATACGTAAGAAGAAACCTGACTACGTGAGAGTCCACGATAGTGGAGATTATTACTCTACTGCATATCTAAAAAAGTGGATCAAGATTGCAAAAGACAATCCTGACGTGCGGTTTTACAGTTACACCAACATGGTTGATATGATGTTAAAAGCCTCATTACCAGATAATTACGATATAATATTTTCTGATTCAGGAAAGCAAAAACATTTAATAGATGAAAGACAACATAGACACACCAAAATATTTTCTAGTCATAGCGATCTTATTTCTGCTGGTTATACTGACGCTTCATCTACTGATCTAATGGCTACTAGATGGTTTAATGATACAAATAAAGTAGGGTTAGTATTTCACTAAAATAATAAATTATGCACAAAGAACCTTTAAAAATTACATTAGAGTTTTATAATAAAGAAATCTCTACACAAATAGATCATTCAGATTTAACTCTTGAAGAACTCCATGAGCTATGGCTAGAAATAGTTAAAGCTATGGGTTACCACCATAAAACAATAAAAGAATTTTATGAGTAGAAATAGCGGGTTGTTTTTTTGAATCAAAAGCCGATGTAGCTCAGCTGGCTAGAGCAGCTGATTTGTAATCAGCAGGTCGTGGGTTCGAGTCCCTCCATCGGCTCAAAAGCAACAAGTTCATTTAAATAATAAATTATGAAAGCAAAAGAAGAAGTAAAAGAGTTAGTTGATAAGTACAAGTATAGAATTGTTAGAGGAGTAGAAATAGAGCAGATGAGTATTAGTCTAGCTAAACAATGCGCATTAATTTGTGTAGATGAGATAATAAAATCTTTACGGCATCTAAAACATTCATCTACTTTTGATGAAATAAAATATTATGAAAAAGTTAAACGAGAAATAAATAAATTATAATGTGGCAAAAGAAAGAATAACAAAAATAATACGAACAAGTAATGATAATATAATAAATAAAAACAAAAACTTATGAACAATTTTGAAAAATTTAGAAACGACAATTCATCAACAATTTCAATGGCAAGGTATTATACTGATACTAAAGAGCTTACATTAATATACAAAAATGGTGGTGTTTATGAATACGAAGACGTACCATTATTTTATTGGCGTGGTTTATTAGATGCTGAATCTAAAGGTAAATTTATTAATACTAACATAAAAAGATTATTTAAGTTTAATAAAAAATAACTATGAATATATTTTATTTATCACACTGCCCTAAAAAAGCAGCACAGGTACAGTATAATAAACATGTGGTCAAAATGATTCTTGAAACTGCACAGTTATTATGTACTGCGCATCACGAACTCGGTACGTCAATCGATATACCTTATAAAGCTACACATAAAAATCATCCGTCAGCTATATGGGTTAGATCATCTGCTGAAGCATATATGTGGGCTTATGAACATATGTTAGCTCTAGGAGCTGAATATACTAAACGTTACGGTAAAGAGCATTTGACCATTGCTAAATGCCGTGATGTGCTATACACATTGCCTAATAATATATCTAACGATGCATTTGCTCAACCTCCTCAGTGTATGCCTGACGAATACAAAGCCAAGTGTAGTGTTGATGCTTATTGGAATTATTATGAAAACGAAAAGCATACAGTAAGAAATAGTAACGAACAAATAATAAAAAGATCATAAATGACTGAAAAACAAATAAATTATTTAGCCGAGATTGTAGCTGTAAAAGTTATGGATAAACTAGTAGCTAAACAACAAGAGTGGGATAAGCAATTTTACGAACAATATGAAGAAGCTAAAAACTTTGAGCCTACAATAAATAAAAAAGCAAAGTTAGAGTTAAAAATAAAAGAACTAAAAGCGTTACGAAATTCATATATAATGAATGAGAAGTATGAATTATTGTCTGACGTAGAAGCAGATTTAATTAAACTAGAAAAAGAATTATATAACTTATAGAATAACAATATTTTTTTTATTAAAAAAATAAATGAGGTTAAATAAAGATTTAAATTAATAACTGGGCTGTGACAATAGCCCTTAATATACTATAGTAGGGGGCTAATGTCATACGAAAGAAACTTAAAATACTTTATAGATAAACAAATCATATACAGAAGAGATCATATTAATGATAAACCTACTGAGATTTATGATTGGGGTTGTTTCTTTGAGAACGGTACATATGAGTGTTATCGTATGTTTCAAAGCAAAGCTAAAATAACAACATATAAGAGTCTTAAATGGCATTTATTAACGTTATGGTATCTTAACCCTAAAATGGATCAAGATGATCTAGAACATATGTCTAAATATATGTGTGTTAAATCTAATGGGTTTGTAACGTTTACAATTAATGAGCATGCTCTTAAAAATATAATATATGAAGTTAGTATGTGTGATCTTGAAAAACCTCCTAAAAACAAATTACGTAAAATAATATTTAAGGACTATAGCGGTTTAACTACTGAAGAAAAAATGTCTATAGTAGGTAAAATGATAGGTAAATCTAAAAAAATACACGAAGATGATATATACCAATGTATGCTAGATATAAACGAACTAGGTAAGAAAATAACTATAACTAGTTTAGCTGGCTTATTAAACTGCTCTGCTAGAACAATACATAGAAATATGAGTAATGAACTTAAAAAAGAGAAAGAATTACTAAACCAACAATTATGACACAAAAATTCAACGAATGGATGGCAAAGATAGGTAATATACACTATGCTAACGACAATTTAATGGCAAAAGCATTTAAGATAATAGAAGAATATGAAGAAATATAATATACAAAACTATATAAGATACAAACAAGACGTTAAAACATCTATAATAAATCTAGAAGGTAAATTCTGGGACGAGTATACTAGAGATGAATTAATAATTAAGTTTATGCCTTTAGTTGAGAGTTTAGCACGTAAGTTTTCTACTTCACAACAAGCATCAGGTGTTTTATCTATAAATGATCTAATACAAATAGGTAATGAAGCTTTAACAAGAGCTGTTGATAAATTAGAAATGTCTAGAGTTATAGAATCTAATGATCCAGAAAAAACATTAAAAAGCTTTCTGTCTAAACGTATAAAAGGAGCTATTAGAAGACGTATAGATATAAATAGAGGAGATATAAGAATACCAGAACACAAATTAAATGAGATACGTAAAAATCCTAAAGATAAAAAAATGGTATCTATGTTCTTTAATTCTATATTCTTATCTATAGATGCTCAACAACTAAATGATGACGATGAAAATACAATGTACCAAATACCAGATAAGTCTGAACCATATAATATACAGTTACTCAACTTGTATCTAAAAAGTTTAATGGAAAAATATTTAACAAAAATTGAATATGAAGTACTAAGGCTTTCATATGGTCTAGACTGTGATAAACATTCTGGTAACTACATAGCTGACAAGCTTAACATTAGAGGCGCGAGTGGTTACGTGCGTGTTTCTGAATTAAAAAGACAAGCAGTACAAAAATTAATAGACAGTGTAGATCACTCGCAAGTGCTTGACTATCTTTAAGTTAAAGTCAAAAAAACACGTAAAACTTAATACAAACATGTAATTATAATAATAAGCAATTTAAAAACAAACGAATGATACTAAACGAAAAATTAGCTACTATCCAAACAAAATTTAAATCTAAAAAATCTAGATTTAATTCCTTCGGTAAATACAACTTCAGATCAGCCGAAGACATTCTTGAAGCAACAAAACCCTTTTTATTAGATTTAGGAGTATCAGTAACAATTAGCGAATCATTAATATCTACAGATCCTTTTCCGATATTAGAGTCTAAAGCTGTTATCACTGATGGTAAAGATGCTATACACGCGACCGCTGTCGTTGGTATTGATCTTGATCAAAAAGGTATGCAAATGCCTCAAAAATTTGGTAGTGCTTCCAGTTATGGAAAAAAGTATGCACTTGGAAATTTATTTCTAATTGATGATACTCAAGATGCCGATCACGGTAAAGCTGAAAAAGCTAAGCCTAAATTAGAGGGTCAAGCTCTAGAAAAAGCTAAAGCTTTCCTAAAAGCAGGGGGAAGTTTAGATGCTATTAAAGGTAAATATGAAATACCTGCTGCAACTTTAAAAACCTTATGACAAGTAAAGAAAAAAAAGAAATCTTAAAAAGATTAGAAAGTGATGAAGATTATTATGGCGATTTTGGAAAACAGTACTTAAGTAATTCAGACATAAGATCCTTATTAAGAGATCCACTTAGTTTTAAAAAACCTATAGTTGGAAATCCAAACTTAATAAAAGGAGGTTATTTTCACACGTTAGTTCTTGAACCAGACAAGCTAGAGCAATACAAAATAATAGAAGCTGCTACTAGGAACTCTAAAGTTTACAAAGAACTATCCGGCGGTGAAATGTGTTTGCTACAAAAAGAAGCAGATGAACTGCAATTACTACGTGACAAACTGATGGCTAACAAAATATGCCGAGAATTAATACAAGATATTGATGTTGAGTATGAAGTTCCTGGTGTATTAGAGTTAGGTGGAGAATGGTGGAAATTAAAAGGCGATATTAAGAACAATACACAGCAATTAATAGTTGATCTTAAAACAACCTCTAATTTAGATAAATTCTCTTATAGCGCAAAAGAATATAACTATGACAGTCAAGCGTACATTTATTCCACATATTTTAATATGGATATGGTTTTTGTAGCAATAGACAAAACAACTGGTAGTATAGGTATATTCGATTGCTCTGCTCAGTTTCTAGAAAGAGGTAAAGATAAAGTCGAACAAGCTATAGAGCAATATAGACTGTTTTATAAAAACAAAGACTTTGATCCAGCTCAATACTTAGTAACAAAGACTCTGTAATTATTTACAGACTAAATACGAATCACTAATGATAATATTAATAACAATTAAATCAAATTAAATTATGAGAAAATCAACAAAAAGAACGTGTAGTGTAACAGGATTAAAAACAAGTCCTGAAAACTTTTATTCAAAGCAAACACACGTAAAAGCTGTAGACAACTTAAGAAGAACTACAGGGGCAACTAAACAACAATTAACAAGAATGTTTAATCAATTAACAGCGTACTAATTATGGCTAGTATTATTAAAGCAAGTATCAATCTTAATAACATTGATAAAACAAAGATCATTGAGGGTAAAAAAGGTAAATACTTACCAATTACTATTACATTAAACGACGAACCTGACCAGTTTGGTAACCAAGGACCTATAGTAGTAGCTCAATCAAAAGAAGAAAGAGAAGCTAAAACAGCTAAGACTTACTTAGGTAATGTACAAGTAGTATGGACTAATGGAGACAACGTAGCCACAGCACCTAGAGATGATCAACCTCAGCAAGCTGCTCAATCACTAACACCTCAAGCTGATGATCTGCCATTCTAATGGCAATATATTCTAATGGTGAAACAGGTGAAATGGCTTTCACTTGTGAAATGTGTGGACATAAAATATCAGAGGAGGAATATGACTTCTGTGATATATGTCCAGATTGCAGGGACGAAGAATAATTAAATTAAATTAAATAACCTATGCAAATAGAGACAACAGAGATCAATGGATTTGCGATTGACACATTCAATCAGCATGGTCTAGAAGAGGGTAAAAAACAGGGTGTATGCCCTAACTGCTCTCACAATAGAAAACCCAAAAATCAAAAAGCAAAATGTGCTTCTTATGATTGGGAACGGGGTCTCGGTACTTGTCACAATTGTAATACTAGTTTTCAACTACATACTTATAAGCGTAAAGGTAAAGCTGAAAAAGTATATGTTAAACCTGAGCCTTATAAATTTGAAGAGCCAGGCACTAAAGTTGAAGAGTGGTTTAAAACAAGAGGTATTTCCAAACAGACTCTTAGTGATTTAAAAGTTACTGAGGGTCCTGAATGGATGCCACAGACCGGTAAAACCGAGAATGTAATAAAGTTCAATTATTTTATGGGCGGTGAATTAACTAATGTTAAATACCGAGATGGAAGAAAGAACTTTAAATTATTTAAAGGTGCTGAGAAAGTATTTTATAATATAGATAGCACAGTTGGTTTTGAATATTGTGTAATTGTTGAAGGCGAAATGGATGTGCTTGCACTGCACGAAGCTGGAATAACAAATGCAATATCAGTACCTAACGGAGCAACGCTTAACTCAAACAATCTAGATTACTTAGATAGTTGTATCGATTACTTTGAAGACAAAGAAAAGATTATACTAGCTGTTGATTCAGACGAAGCTGGGCAAGCACTACAAACAGAGTTAATAAGAAGACTAGGATCTGAAGTTTGTTTTTTAACAACCTTTGAAGATTGTAAGGATGCAAATGAATACTTACAAAAACATGGAGCAGATAAACTTACAGAAAGAATTACAAGAGCAAAGCCGGTACCGCTGGAAAATGTTACTACTTTCAGAGACATCGAAGATGAAATTACAGATTTTGTTCGTAATGGCTTTAAGAAAGGATTTCAAGTCGGGCTTAGTAATTTTGATGAAATATTTTCAACTTATACCGGTCAATTTATTACTGTCACTGGTATACCTTCTTCCGGTAAAAGTGATTTTGTCGATCAAATGGTTGTCGGCTATAATGCGAACTATGGTTGGAAAACAGCTTTTGCTTCGCCAGAAAATGTACCGACGTATCTTCACGCTCATAAATTAATGCGTAAGACTTGGCAAGGTATGCCTTCTAAAGAAGATATTGGTGGTGATAGATGGAATCAAATAGCAGATCATTGTAATAGTAATTACTTTCACATTGATATGGAACGTTATACGCTAGAGTCTGTTTTAAAGAAAGGAGCTGAGCTAGTTAAACGTAAAGGTATTAAATGCTTAGTTATTGATCCATTTAATAAAGTTAGAGACGTAGATTGTAAAACTGAAGACGTTAATAGATATACTATGGAATACTTAAGCAAGATTGAAATCTTTGCTAAAAAGTATGATGTACTAGTGTTTATTGTTGCACATCCAACTAAAATGTACAAAGACAAAGATGGTAAAATTGAAGAACCAACTATGTATAACATTAAGGGTGGTGGTGAATGGTACGATGCTTCTTATCATGGTTTATTAGTTCATAGAGATTATGAAAATAAAACTGTTAAATGTAAAGTTCTTAAGGTTAAGTTTCAAAACTTAGGTGAGAATGGAGCTGAGTCACATTTTAAATGGGAGCCAAAGTCAGGTTGTTTTATACCTCACGAACCTCTAGATGTGTCAGCTGAGAAAATGCCTTGGGAATAGATGCCAAAGAAAAAAAGCCCATGGGATATGGGAGAATATCTACCAACTAAAAAAGAAGAACTAGCTTGGTTATGGTGTATACGTAACAATATTAAAATATCACCAATGTGTAAATCCGAAGGAGCTTGGTGGATAGAAATAGAGAATAATAATAAAATAAACAGAACGCCAAACGTGTTTACAAAAACATCTGTTTGGATGGAGTTATATAAATACTGTAAATACTATTACGAAAAATATGAAAACAAGATTCAATAATGCTAATGAAGCATATGAAGGTGTTATAGATGAAATACTTCAAAGAGGTATAGATTTTGGTGACACAAAAGCTATATTCAACTGTGGGTTTTATATAGATAATCCTTCTGATAAAGCTATAACAAATGTTGAGCGTAATTGGAATAAAAAATACGCCGCAGCTGAATGGGCCTGGTATTTATCAGGTGATCCTAAAATATCTAAACTAGGTGAACTATACGGTAGTATACCTCCTATATGGAAACGTATGGCAGATAAAAACGGTGAAGTTAATTCCAATTATGGTTATCAATGGCAAAGACATAATCAATTAGAATATATAGTAAACAAACTTAGGGAAAACCCAGATACAAGACATGCAGCTATAAGTATATATGATGCTAAAGAAAACAATGAATACGTCCATGATACTCCTTGCACTTACGCAGTACAATTCAGTATTGTAAATAATAAGCTTTGTATGTCAGTATATATGCTTTCTAATGACATCTGGTATGGTTTCTGTAATGATCAGTATCAATTTGCATCATTACAACAAATGATTGCAGACAGACTGTCTATTGAGACCGGTTGGTATTACCACCATGCACACAATATGCACTTATATAAAAATAAACTATAAAAATATGTATTATTTATACCACATACCAGGTAAAAAAATAGGAATAACACGTAATCTTAAGGATAGAGTTACGCGGCAACAAGGTTATACCGCAGATGAATACGAAGTTCTACTTACTAGCGATGATATAGATTATATATCTGACAAGGAAATAGAACTTCAAAAGTCTTATGGCTATAAGGTAGACAGGCAAAAATATAATTCTTTAACTAAAAAAAATAATGACAATATGAAGATAAACGTAACAGAGCAAACAACAACTTTTCCTGTTCCAATAGCTAAACTTAGAGGTAGGCTAATGGATAATATAGGTTTAAAATGGAAGCATCCAGAGTTTGGTACATTTGAGATAACTAAAGATAATATACCTTGGATATTAAGTAATGCTAAAATATCTATGTACAATACGCAAAGGTGTTACATATATAATAAAGCTTTTTATGCTAGTGAAAAATCAAGTACAGTTAGTTCTACTTATCCAGAACAATCTTTTTATGCAAGTAATGAAGAAAATGTATATGATCTAATTAGAGCTTGGGCTACTGAAAAAGGAATATATAGATCTGGCGATGCTAAAACTCAATTTGTAAAACTGATGGAAGAGGCAGGAGAGTTAGCTCAAGCTATATTAAAAAACGATGAACCTGAAGTAATCGATGCTATCGGTGATATGGTTGTAGTATTAACCAATTTAGCAAAGCTAAGAGGATATAATATAGAAGACTGTATTACCAGCGCTTATGATGTAATAAAATCTAGACAAGGTAAAATGATCAATGGAACATTTGTAAAACAAACATTATAATGTGCATAAAAGTGTGCATTAAGCATATAATATGCATATAATGTACATAAAAGTATACATAAAGTCAATAAACGTACAATTTAATATACAGAAATATAATGAGAATAAAAACAGAAGATAAAATAGTTCAGAAGGTATTAGCTAAAATGGATCAACGTAGTTTGATAGGTCAAAAAAAGTATGGTGCTACAATGATGCAGGAAATAGAAGGTCAAGAAAAAGATCTTGATAGGTTTTTAGTTGATGTTCAAGAGGAGCTAATGGATGCTTTATTATATATTGAAGCTGCAAGACGTTGTTTAACTGATGAAATAGAAGAGGTTATGATCAATCGAATGGATATTATAGGTCAAAACGGTAACAGTGGTGAACACTACGAAAGTCAATTTATAAACAACATGAGTCCTGCAGAAATTTCACGTCACGTAAAAATGTCAGAAAAAGATATTGAAGTTATTTCAGAGGAAATTAAAAGCCCAGGCGTTCCTGCTAAAGCTTTGGTAGATGCTACTGAAGAGTACAAAGAAATACTAAAGTAAATGAAAAAGCAATTTAAAAGAAAAAGCGGTAAGCGTGGCCCAGTTAAAGCAAAGAAGGTATCATATGATGGTATCGACTTTGCTTCCGGACTGGAAAAATATATGTATATAGCTTTAAGAAAAGCTAAGATAAGAACCAAGTACGAAGGAGAAACTTTTGTTCTGCTATCTGGTTTCCATTTTGAAAATGAAGTTTATGAAAGACAGGCTAATGGTAAAGGTGATTACAAAAATAGGGGTTGTAAAAGAATACTACCTATTAAATATACACCCGATTTTATTGGTGATGATTTCATAATTGAAACTAAAGGTAGAGCAAATGAATCATTTCCGATGCGATGGAAAATGTTTAAGTTATTAGTATCTAAACAATTCCCTGGACACACGTTATACAAACCTCAAAACCAAAAAGAATGCGACGAAACGGTACGGTTAATCCTAGAGAAGCAAAAAGGATAGCTAAACAAAAATACGCTGAGCGGCAAATTGATAAGTTTGTTAAATGGAGTTGGGAAATTAAAGGTAAAGTTAAATACAAAGATATAAAAGAACTACAAACTAAATACGATATACAGTGTTATGGACAAACAAAATGACAGTAAAAAAGCATGGACAATAGAAATCGGTATGTATCCCGGTATATTGTTCGGTGTTAGGACCTATAAGCAAGAAGATAGAAATATCCATGTGCTTTACTTACCATTTATAGATATAGCTTTTTATATTTATTGATAACGAAGTTAAAATGAAGTTCGAGGTCATAAATTTATTTTTAGATAATGTACTATCAGAAATAAAAAAAGTGTCCTTAAAGACTTCTA
>Ga0228660_1000259_pt1 | contig 11817 bp, 16 predicted proteins | sample 74DmetaG_FD_183032 | JGI IMG/M metagenome (GOLD analysis project Ga0228660, IMG submission 183032) | Seawater microbial communities from Monterey Bay, California, United States - 74D | ecosystem: Environmental > Aquatic > Marine > Coastal | place: USA: California | collected 2016-11-11
GGAGAATATAAAGGTCTAACATCAATAGGAGCTAATAACGAGATAGAATACTTTCAACACGATGACTCTAAAGGTCTTGTTATTAATCGTAATATAGATAAAGGATTGCCTTTTGATGACAACAGCATTGAGAACATATATTCATCTCATTTTATTGAACATCTTTCATTAACTCAGGCTAAATTTTACTTTAAAGAAGCTTATAGAGTACTTAAACCTAACGGAGTGATGAGAACAGTATGCCCAGATATATCTATATGGATAAAAAAAGTATATGAAAGAGAAGATAGTTTCTTCTTTGATCAATACAAAAAACAATTAGATATAGACTACTGGGAAAATGTAGTATATAAGGAACAAGAGAGTATCATAAGTCCGATTCAAATATTTAACTCTATGGTTTACAATTGGGGACATAAATGGATGTGGGATTATGAATCTCTTAATAGAGAACTTTGCCTCTCAGGATTTAAAACAGTTAATCAAAAATCATTTTTAGAAGGAGATTTATATGATTTAGATAGAATAGAAAATTGTTTGTCTCCTGACAAGATAGAAAATCGTAAATTAGAATCAATATATGTTGAATGTAGAAAATCTTAGCACACTATTATCTAATAAATCAGATAATTTATATGTACTTTGTTCCGTAGAAGTATCTGAAAGCGAAGGTAAACTATCAGTCAACGCCCCTATACCTACTAATACTATAACTAAGCTATGTAAAGTAATAAATAACTTTGATACTGATCGACTAGTAATTGTATGTAGAAGTCCTTTAGAACAATATACTAAACCATTTCCCTATCCCGAAGCATTAAAAAAAATTAAAAGAGAAATTAAGAAAGAACTAACCGTCTTCTATCAGAACCCTTACCCCTATAATGTTCCTAACTTTAATAATAACTTAACTGTTATTAGATTTGGATATGATAATGGCTGCCTGTTAGATAGGATGTGCGTTAGTCAACCGAAAGTTGATACAACTAATTTAGAAGAAGGAAGTCACTATTACTTGATTAGTAAGAACAAAACTATTTATATTAAATAACGTTACACTAAAATTGTTTTATATGTTTAACTATTTAAAAACTAATTGGATGGCTTTCAAAGACATATTTAAGGACAAAAATGATATCAACGAAAAATCAGTAGTTGGTTTCTCAGCATTTGTAATTATGGTACTATTCGCAATAGTGGATTTAGTAACTGGTTACGTAGGAGAAGATCTAGTAATAAACGAATTTATATACGATTCATTTGTTTATGTAGTACTAGGAGCTTTTGGAATCGCTGAAGCAGGTAAAGTATTTGGTAAAAAATAAAGATTATGGCTATAGTACCTAAAGGAATAGTAATACACAGTATGGGTGAGTACCTTCAATGGGAAGGAGAATGGATGACCGCTCACGAATTTTTAAAAGAATTAAAATTATCCGTACATGGATTTATTCATCCTGATGGGACTTATGAGAAAATGATCTCTTCACCAGGTAAAGCTTATCATGCAGGTAAATCACAATGGGATGGTTTATCTAATTTAAACTCCCATTACTTAGGCTTTGAGTTGTTAGTGCCAGGTAAACAAACGTATGATTCTTTCTTAAAAGCAATCAAACAACCAGGCACTTATACTGAAGCTCAGTTCGATGCTGCTTTGTCCACTTGTAAATGGTGGATGAACCAGTATAACATTCCAGCTTCTAACGTAGTTCGTCACTCAGATTGTAGTGGAGATCACGTAAGAGGAGACAGAAAAGGTAAAGTAGATCCAGGATCAGCCTTTGATTGGGAAAGATTTCAAGCAGCATTAGTTGCTTAATTAAGATTTTATTCTTATATTGTAAGATATGAACAGAGCAAGTGTTATATTACTATGTATTACAACCATAGTTATATTCTATATTATAGATAAAAAACCTACTATTGATATTGCTAAGTATGAAATGCAAATCAATATACTTCAACAAAAAATTACATTACTAGAAACAGTTAATGATAGTCTTGAGATAGAATCTAAAGAACTAGAGAAAGCTGTGGCAGCTTACGATGTAAAAATTAACAACTTAAATAGAGATATAAATGTTATTAAAAAAGAAACAAAAGCGCAGCTTGATGCTATCGATTATTTCGGTGATGATATGCTTGAGCAGTTTTTCGCAGACAGATACAGAGAAAGACTCTACGAAAACGATTCAATTAAGTAATCCTATAGCTAAATTAGTAGTTAAGGATTTAATCCAAGGCGATGCTAGTTCAAAAGAATTAGATGCTATGGTTAAACTTATCTCAGTTACTAACGATAAACTAATTACTCAATCAGACCTTGTAGCTAATCTTAAATTTCAAACTTCTACACTAAATAGTATTATTTTACAAAAAGATAATCAAATAGAAACCACAGCAGAATTATCTAAAGACCTACAGGCAGCATTGAAAAAAGCTAATAGACAAAAGAAACTCTACCAAATAGGCTCTGCTATCGGTGGAGGAGCTGTGATTCTTCTTTTGATCAAGTAACTTAACTATTTATATTAAACAATATTATGTGGAAAAATGTAAAAAAAGGGTTGTTTCCTTTTATAATTGCCTTTTCTGCCCTATCAGTATCTGCATCAGCAGCATTCTATTCAGTATACGGACTAAGTAAACTGTTTGCAGGAGCACAATTCGAAGTAATTATAATGGCTGGCTCATTAGAGGTAGCTAAATTAGTTATAGCATCATTATTATATCAATATTGGGATACAATTAATAAAGCCCTTAGAGCTTATCTAACAGTGGCTGCTATTATATTAGTAATCATTACCTCTATGGGTATATATGGCTTTTTATCAGCTGCATACCAAGAGACGTATGCTAATTTATTAATCAGCGATAATAAAATAGAATTCTTAGATAACAAAGCTAAATTTTATGAAGACGATATACAACGGTATGATAAAGAACTTACACAAATTAGTAGTAATATTAGTATTCTTTCTAATGCCAAAGCTCAGTCGATCCAAGTACGAGACACCACGGTATCTGGGGGCGTTAGATCAACCATCTCTACTGCCGAACTTAGGCTTTCGCAGAAGCGTATTGAAGTTGAAGAAGAAAATAGAAAAGCTGTTCAAGAAAAAAGACAAGTAGCAGCTGATAGCTTACAGAAATTTAGACTAGAAATTCTTAACTTAGATAATAACTCAGAGGTAGCTGGAGAATTAGGACCTCTTAAATATTTAGCTGGTCTTACAGATACTCCTATGGATGTGATTATTAATATACTTTTACTAACTATCATATTTGTATTTGATCCTCTAGCTATATCTTTAGTAGTAGCAGCTAACTTTGCTTTTGCTCACGCTTATCCTAAAAGAGAAGAAAACCTATACGGAGAAAAAATAGATACTAAAGAAGAAAGATCAACCCTATTCCCAGAAGACTATGACGAAGACAGGATGAACATTATTGGGCAGAACGGCAATGACGGTAGACATTATGAGTTAGATCCAACAGAACAAGCTGTAGCTGACTTTGCGAATAAAAAAGAAGAGGACTGGGTAGTTGTAGATGATGGACCAACTGATGCTTATGCTGATTATGATTCTCTAAAAGAAGATTTCAATATAAATTATGCTAAGTATATGATCGTTAAAGAAGATGGGACAAGAGTATTCTTAAAAGAAAAGCCAAAGTTTAGCAGAAATCCTAATGCAGTTGAAGTAGAATTTGCCGATGGACGTAAGGGTAAAATAACTAGAGATAACGACGAAAGAATTATCTACTTATAGTAGGTTCTTATAGATATTATTCTTATCTTTATAATATGAAAGAACCTCAAAAAGCCCTCCCGATACTTAAGAAAGAGTATCCACTTATCTACAAAGCCTATAAAGACATATCAGACGAACAGTTTGAACTATTTGCTAAGAAGCATTTAGATTATGGAATGGGTAATATAGCTGCTGGAACTCAATTAGTTAATCAAGAAGAAACCGACTTTGCTTTAGTTGGACTCTGGTATAGAATATCAGATAAAGTTAACAGATGGAAGAATATGATTCTATCTAATAGAAAAGCTCAAAACGAATCCTTAATAGATACTTTTCAAGACTTAAGTAACTATGGTATTATCTCTCAGATAGTACAGAAAGGATTATGGAAGAAAACTAAATAAAGTATATTGAAAAGAAAACTAAAAGGACCTGTGAAGGTCGTTTGGGAGAGTAAAATCAAACAAACTCCTTCTAAGTTAACTCACATTTCGTATAGTTCTATCAGTACATATAACAAATGTCCTAAGTTATGGGATATGCAATATAGAAAGAGAGCAGTACCATTTACTCAGAATATTTATACTACTTTTGGTACAGCATTTCATGAAACATTACAGCATTACTTAGAGGTAATGTACCATAACTCTGTTAAAGATGCTAATGAAATAGATATTAATAAGCTTTTATATGACAATATGATTAAAGCATATAGGTCAGGTAAGGCAGTCAATGGTCATGAGCATTACTCTAATGCAGATGAACTTAATAGCTTTTGGCTAGACGGTAAACATATATTAGATTTTATTAAAAAGAAAAGATCAATCTACTTCGGTACTAAGACTATGAAGCTTGCAGGAGTAGAGACATTATTATATCAGCAGATTAAACCAGGTGTAGTATTTAAAGGATTAGTAGACTTAGTCTTCTATCATCCTAATACTGATACTTGGACAGTTATGGATATAAAGACTTCTACTAGAGGATGGAACGATACTTACAAAAAGAATCCTAATCTAACCGCTCAGGTTATATTATATAGAGAGTTCTTTGCTAAGCAATTTAATATAGACCCTAGTAAGATTAATGTAGAGTTCTTTATAGTTAAAAGAAGAGTACCTAAAGATGCTGAATATGCATCTATGCAAAGAAGAGTTCAAGAGTTCAGACCTAACTCAGGCCCTAGAAAAACTAAACAAGTTATAGAGTCTATGAATAATTTTTTAGCTAATGTATTAGATAGTAAAGGTAAATATTTAGAAATAGATCATAGTTGTAAGTCTCCTCTAGGTAAGTGCGATCATTGCTTACCATTTTCGGATTTATAGCCTATTTATATATAAATATATAAAGATATATAGTTATGATAAAAAATGAAAAATTAACTTCGGTTAAAATTACTCAACCTCTTTTCGATCACTTTAAAATGGCTTGCTTACAAGATAACTTTTCTTTTAAGAAGCTTGCTGATCGTGCAATTTTTTTATATCTTACTGATAAGACATTTAAAAGTACAATTCACAAACAAAACAATATTAAATTTAAAAAGTAATGGTAGAAGGTTACATTAAAAAAGATAAGAGAAAAAAGATCCTTCTCTTAAGCGATGATTTACGTATGCACTCAGGAGTAGCTACAATGTCAAGAGAGATCGTCGTTGGTACAGCACATAAGTATAATTGGTTTCAATTAGGAGCTGCTCTTAAACATCCAGAAGCAGGTAAAGTAGTAGACGTATCAGCAGAGATAAATAAAGAACGTCAGATACCAGATGCTGATGTTAAGGTAATGCCTTTCGAAGGGTACGGTAATGCCAATATAATAAGACAGCTTCTTAAAAGAGAGAAAGTAGATGCTATTTTTATATTTACTGATCCTAGATATTGGGTATGGTTATTCGAAATAGAAAGAGAAATAAGAACGCAAATACCTATTTGCTGGTTAAACATATGGGATGACTATCCTGCTCCTATGTACAATAGAGATTATTATAACTCTGTTGACTGTTTAATGGGTATATCAAAACAGACAGTTAACATTAATAAATTAGTACTAGGAGAAGATGCTGATAATAAAGTTATCAAGTACGTTCCTCACGGTATTAATCCAAAGCAATTCTTTCCTATAGATGAGAATCATGAGTTATATGATAAGTTAGTTGAATTTAAGTCACAAACGATACCTAATAAGGATATAGAATTTATAGCTTATTTTAACTCTAGAAACATACATAGAAAAAGACCTGGTGATATTATATTATCATTTAAGATCTTCTGTGATAGTATAGGAGAAGAAGCTGCAAAGAAAGTAGGACTAGTAATGCATACAGAAGTAACTAATAATCACGGTACTGATTTAAAAGCTGTTAAAGAAGCTATATATCCAGAAGGTAATATATTCTTTTCTACTGGTAAAATAAATACAGGTCAGATGAATTTTATGTATAACATAGCAGATGTTACTATGTTAATTACTTCTAACGAAGGATGGGGACTATCATTAACCGAATCTATTATGGCCGGTACAATGGTTATTCCTAATACTACTGGAGGTATGCAAGACCAATGTAGATTTGTAAATGAAAAAGGCGAATGGATAGACTTTGATTCGGACTTTCCATCTAATCATAGAGGTACCTATAAAGAGTGTGGTAAATGGGCAGAACCAGTATTCCCATCTAATATATCATTAGCTGGTTCACCAGGTACTCCTTACATATTCGACGATAGATGCTCACCAGATGATGTAGCAGCAGCATTAGAGTTTGTTTACAATACTCCTAAAGAAATAAGAGATGAGAATGGTAAAGCAGGAAGCGACTGGGTAAAGACAGATGAAGCTCAAATGACTTCTGATCATATGTGTGCTAATATTATAGAAGCTATAGAAGATACTTTTATTAAATTTGTTCCTAGACCTAGATACGATATATTTAAAGCAGTACCAGAGAAATCAAATAAAGTTACACATAAATTAACAGGATATTAATATGAGACCAACAATAGTTATAAGCAGTCCAGTAGATACTTTCTCTGGATATGGAGCACGTTCAAGAGACTTTATACAAGCTGTAATAGATTTAGATAAGTACGACGTTAAGTTACTATCACAAAGATGGGGTAATACTAGATTTGGGTACCTCTTAGAACATAGTAGAGAGGATTTATCATCATTAATAATTCCTAAGCTAGATAGCAAACCAGACATATGGGTACAGATAACAGTTCCTAATGAGTTTCAAGCAGTAGGTAATTACAATATAGGAGTTACAGCAGGTATAGAAAGTACCCTATGTGATCAATCTTGGATTCAAGGTTTAAATAGAATGGATTTAACTCTTACTTCCTCTGAACATAGTAAAACAGTCTTTACTAAAACTAAATGGGAGTTAAAAGATAATAGAACTGGTCAAGTGCAAAACTTACAAATACAAAAACCTGTAGAGGTTTTATTTGAAGGAGTAGATACCAGTAAATACTTTGAGACTAAATCTGATTTAGACCTTTCATCAATACCAGAATCATTTTGTTTCTTATCTGTTGGACATTGGCTTCACGGATCGTACGGTAATGATAGAAAGAATTTAGGCTTTACAGTAAGATCATTCTTGGATACTTTTAAAAATAAACAAAATCCACCTGCTCTTATTATGAAAACATCTCATGCTACTACATCGTTGTTGGATAAAACTAACCTATTAAAAAAAATAGATAGTATTAAAAAGACTTTGAAAGGTAAGTTACCTAACATCTACGTACTTCATGGAGATATAACTGATCAAGAAATAAATTCTTTATATAATCATCCAAAAGTAAAAGCAATGGTTTCACACACTAGAGGAGAAGGATTTGGAAGACCATTATTAGAGTTTAGTATGACAGGTAAACCTATTATTGCCTCTGGTTGGTCAGGTCAAGTAGACTTTCTTAATCCTAAACACACTAACTTACTTCCTGGTACTTTAACTAAGTTAGACCCATCGTCAGTAGTTAAAGCAGTATTACTTCCAGATAGTCAATGGTTTAAAGTAGATGAACCAGCTGCTATCAAAGCTTATAAGATGGTATTTAAACACTATAAGAAGTATATTACTCCAGCTAAGAAACTTAAACACGAAAATAAAGAAAAATTTAGCTATAGCGCTATGGTAGAAAGTTTAAAAATACTTATGGAAAAGTATGTAACTGATACTAAACCTCAACCTAAATTATCTAAACTATCTTTACCTAAATTAAAAAAAGTATGAAACTAAATCAAGATCAATTAGTAGAAGGACCGTTTGGTAGCAATGCATGTTACGAACAGTCATTTGAACAAGAAGGAAAGGAAATTAAAACATGGCTATGCTTTGGGAGTGGGTTTACAACATCTACCCTAATGACTGAAGGTTCTAAAGTAGTACAAGACCTCTTAGAAACATCACCGGAGTTATATGTAGACCTGCTACATACCGATAAGGATAAAAAAGTATGGGCTCCAGCTACAATAACCTTACCAGAAAAAGGAATGGTATTTTTAGACGGCTCTAACAAAGAGCAATGGAAATGGGCTTCGGTTAGATCAGTTCCTATTACAGAAGAAGACAGAAAGACTAAAAGCTTTCCATCTGATCAAACTCATAAGATGGATATGAATAACATTAAACATTTTGAGCAAAATGACTTTATGACAGCTCTAGAAAATATCGACTTTTATAAACTATGACACGAATAACTCTACTACTGCTACTATTTACAACTATCACTACAGCACAAATGGCTGATTCATTTGACTTTAAAACATTTAACAAAGAAGACGGAGTACATATATATTTTAAGAATACTAACTCAGATGGTTTCTACCTTGACGGAAAGTTTATGTATTCATACGGCAAGTTAATATTATCTCTAGAAGAATTTCTAGTACTATTAGATGAAGCCAGTAGACTAATTAGGAAGTCTCAAGGTGTAATAGAGAAAGATTTATATGTGCTAGAAAAATATGACTTTACTGATGATGAAATCTTCTTAGGAGTAAAAGAGAAGATAGGATCTATAACAAAAGAAAAATTAAAAGAACTAAAAAAAGTATATGAAGATTAGTTATGCTATAACGGTCTGTAACGAGTTTATAGAGATACAAAACTTAGTTAATTTTTTAAGAGCTAATAAAAGACGTCAAGATGAGATTATAATATTATATGATCAAAAGAACGGAAGAGAAGAAATAGCATCTTGGCTCGTTAAACAAAATAAATATCCTAACGTACAATTTTGGAGAGGTTTATTTGATGGACATTTTGCTGACTGGAAAAATAAACTAACTGAATACTGTTCGGGTGATTATATATTTCAAATAGATGCTGATGAAATGCCTCACGAAATTTTTATAGAACAGTTACCTGAAATATTAGAAAGTAATCCTGACAACGAAGTTTATTTAGTACCTAGAGTTAATACAGTATCAGGACTTACTCAAGAGCATATAGATAAATGGAGATGGAATGTCGACTCAGAAGATAGAGTCAATTGGCCTGACTACCAATGGCGTATTTGGAAAAACAAACCAGAAATAAAATGGAAGAATAAAGTTCATGAGGTATTAGAAGGCTTTGAAAGCTATGCACCTCTTCCAGCTTTACCGGAATTAGCTTTATACCATCCTAAAACAATTGATAAACAAGAAAAACAGAACGAATTTTATAGTAAATTAGTATGAAGATAGGAATAATAGGATTAGGAGTTGTAGGAACAGCTATTAAAGAAGGATTCGAAAGATTAAATCATATAGTTAAGGTACATGATATTAAACTCAATACATCAATAGAAGATATATTAGATACTGAGTTAGTATATTTATGTTTACCAACTAACTCTAAAGAAGATGGCTCATGTAACACTGACATTATAGTTGAAGTATTAGATAAACTTACAGAGATAGAGTACAGAGGAACCGTAGCAGTTAAGTCAACTATAGTTCCAGGTACTTACAGTAAACTTATTACTTATTTTGATAAAGAGCGTTTATGTTTAGTACCTGAATTTTTAAGAGAGAAACATGCCGTTGAGGATTTTATATGGAATCATAATGTACTTGTAATAGGTACAGAATATACAAATGCATATAACTTAGTAATTAAGTCACATGGTCACTTTCCTAAAGAAGTTAAAGTAATCACTCCTTATGAATGTGAGTTCGTAAAATACTTCTCTAACTCTTTTAAAGCATATAAGACTGTCTTTGCTAATTCATTTGGTAAGTTATGCGATAAACATAATGTAGATTATAGTAATGTACTAGATATATACAGAGCTGAAGAGGTAAAAGAAACGGCTTACTTAAGGTATTTTAATGAAGGCTTTGGAGGTATGTGTTTACCAAAAGACGTAAGCGCAATTAATAAGTTAACAGAAGGTACTAACATAAGTACTTTTGACTTTATATTAAATGAAAATAAAAAATTTTTTTAACTATGACAGTAGGAATAATTGGTAATGGTTTTGTAGGAGAAGCACAAGCATTTGCTTTCTCTTTATCTAACAAGGTATTAATATACGATATTGATCCTAAGAAAAGTTTTAATTCCTTAGAGGAAGTTCATACAGCTGATTATATATTTGTATGTGTTCCTACTCCTATGTTTGAACATGGAGAACAAGATACTCAATACATACAAAATGTATTTAATTATGCTAAACCAGGACCTATCTATATTATCAAATCAACTGTTACACCAGGTACTACAGAGTCTCTAAGAAAGAAATACCCTACGCTTAACATAGTATTTAGTCCTGAATTTTTAACTGAGAGAATAGCTAAACTTGATATGATGATGCAAGCTAGAATAATCTTTGGAGGACCAAAAGAATTAACTGATAGAGTACAGAAACTATATGAGGGTAGGTTTATGAATAGACATTTTATACATACAGACTCTACTACAGCTGAATTTATAAAGTATATGAATAATTGTTTCTTTGCTACTAAAGTATCTCTTCTAAATGAATATAAAAGATTAGGAGACCTAATAGGTATAGACTGGTCTACAGCTATGCATGGCTTTGCCGCTGATGGAAGAGTAGGAGATAGTCATATGCAAGTACCAGGTCCAGATGGTAAGTTAGGATTTGGAGGAGCATGTTTTCCAAAAGATATAAATGCTTTAATAACTTTAGCTAAACAGCATAATGTTAATATGAATGTACTTAAAGCTGCTTGGGTGACTAACTTAGAAGTAAGGCCTGAAGCTGACTGGAATAGTATCGGAAGTAGAGCAGTAACTAAATAAATTATTATGAAGAACAAAAAAATATTAGTAACTGGAGGAGCAGGAGCAATAGGATTTAACTTAATACAAAAACTTTTAAAGTTAGACAACGAAGTCATAAGCTGGGATAATTACTCAGCAGGTACTACGGAGAATCATATTCAAGGAGCTACATATGTTAACAGGCATACAAAAGAAGCTTTCCTTTTAAATGATAGCTTTGACTTAGTTTACCACTTAGGAGAGTATTCAAAAGTTGTACCTTCTTTTAATGAGATAGAAAAAGCTTTTGATTATAATGTACTAGGGAGTTTTAACTTAATCAATAGATGTAACGAGTTAAATATTCCTATAGTTTATGCTGGATCTTCTACAAGATTAGCTGAACCAGGAGAGTTACATTCACCGTATGCTTTTTTTAAATCAACAGTTGCTAAACTTATAGAAGGTTATAGTGATTGGTACGATCTTAAGTTTAATATTTGTTACTTTTATAATGTATTCGGACCTGGGACTAATTTATGGGATAATGAATGGCAGTCAGTAATTAATATATTTAAAGGTCAAAAAGAAAACGAACTTCCATTAACTATCACAGGTGATGGAACACAAAAGAGAGACTTTACTCACGTAAATGATATTATTCAAGGGTTGATATTAGCTGGAGATAACATAAGAAATGAACAATTTCAACTTGGCACAGGTAAAGAGTATAGTATATTAGAAATAGCAGCAGCATTTGATCATCCTATAGAGTTTATACCTCCTCGTCCAGGTGATAGAAAAAATGGTCTGGCACACATAGAACATACA
>Ga0228660_1000306_pt1 | contig 11005 bp, 22 predicted proteins | sample 74DmetaG_FD_183032 | JGI IMG/M metagenome (GOLD analysis project Ga0228660, IMG submission 183032) | Seawater microbial communities from Monterey Bay, California, United States - 74D | ecosystem: Environmental > Aquatic > Marine > Coastal | place: USA: California | collected 2016-11-11
GCCTTTTAGATTTGGTAAGTTTATTATTGAATACAAAGAAGGTACTAAGAACCCTGTACATTTTTTAAAAGAAGTGATCAATACGGAAGCAGAAGCTGAGTTAGCTGCTAAACGTTTAGAGGAACAGGGTTATGATAGAGTGGTTATCAAGCAAGTGGGTTAATGATAAATGGAGAGGATCTGGAGAATCTTATTTGTATTCATCGCAAACATTTTACAGATTTTGGATTGCCAGAAGATGGTACTTTAGTAAGCATATATTATAAATATAATAGTAATGTGTTGCAAATCTTTGACTATTCTATACAATTTATGATAGATGGTAAACCAGGTAAAAATGTTGCTAATCAAGAAAGCGCAATACCTGATCCTCTATACAGTTACTTATTTAAGACTACTTACAAAGAATTACACGATAACGTTTTAACACAAATAAAATAATAATGGAAGCAAATATTAATAACTTTTTATTTAAACTAGATAAAAATAATAATACTATTGAGATATACTTTGGTTCTGAAGTTGAGAGAGCTCATGGCTTTATCAGAGTCAAGCCAGATATAACTGAAAAGGAGTTTCATTTTGAGATCTCTGATTGGTTTATCGATAATGCAAATAGGTAATTGCATTACGCTGCATAGTGTATAACATGTATTAATGAAAAAGATAACTTGGACTATTGTTGGATTAGTAACGACACTTATTGCCTTACCACTTATCCTTAAAAAGGATTTAAAGTTTACCGGTAGAGAATATGACGGAGAATCTCTTATTGCTAATTTATTTGCGAATCCAGTCACATTCACTGATACAGATGGTAAACTAGTGGATGGTTATGCGGTAAGATATTACCCAGGTACTGAGCAGCTGTACTCTAAAGCTAGTTTTAAGGACGGAGTTATGCATGGACCGTTTCTTTCTTATTGGGATAACGGACAAATGCAGATGTCAATGGTATGGGATAACGGTACACGTTACAAAAATATGCGCACATGGGACCGTGATGGTAATAGATTAAAGGGGTCTGGAGATGAGCAAATTGCGCAGATTAGAAGCATGGATAAGCAGCTAGGTAACGACATGGATGAGTTGGAGAAGATTAAAGCGGAGTTTATTCAATAAGGAACTCCGGTATAATTAAGGTGTAATGAAGATTGTATATTGTGCCTGTGGGTGTCTGGTTAGACCTGCTCGAGTAGAAGCCGGCTTTAGTAATTGTATTAGATGCGCTAATGAGAATCCTGTAGAGCCTCCGAAAGGACGAATGGTTTATACTGGTAAGGTAGGAGCGGAGATTGAGATTATGTCTGCTGAGACTTGGCGAGAGAATAAGGATAGATTCTGCCCTAAGGGTGCTCGTAGTGCTGTTAAGAACTTTAGTAAGAATGTCTGTGCATAAGGAGCTCTAATATAATTAGGTATGGCAGCTAGAAAAGATAAGCAAGGTCGTAGAATGATTAGTGGTCATTACGTTAGGGATGCATATTTCTTTATGCAAGACCTGCAAGAGGCTCTGATGATGAATGATGTTAAAGACTTTACTCAGACCGATGCTCGTTATGCTCAACGCCTTGTAGAAGAGCTTGATGAGATGAGACCTTTGATTCAGTCGCTAGCCAATAACTTAGAGGCTAACTCTCCTGCTGAGATTATTACTAATTGGCATGATCTAAAGTAGTTAAGGAACTCCGATATTATAATAGTATGAACCCAACAAGAGAAGATCTTATTATGCTCGGTTATCTTAAGCCGGGAGATGCTGTCGCTAGCGCACCTAAACGTGAACGTCTAACGTTTTTGACTGATTCTGATATTGAGTATGCTGAGCGTCACGGACTAACCCGTCAGGAAATGATCGACTTTAAAGAAGAAGTAATGATTGAAGAAGAGATTCTCCGCGATCATTATATTATGGCTGATAAAGATAAAGCAGAGCTTTTTAATTCACCACAATCACATTACCTGGCATGGTAATAAAGAGCTTCAACAAAGAGACGAAAGAGAGGGTCGGTGATTGCTCTTTTCGCTTCAAACACTCCTGGGAACTACATCAGGTTGGAGATACTTTCATTTTAAAAGTTGAAGGTCAGCCGGAAGAGATTTTAGAGTGGTCAGACACTGCTGTTTATTATTATATTTCGAAGAATAAAAAGAAAACGTTAAAATTATTAGTAAGTGATCATCTCAGACAATGGTTGTATACACAATGGCAGTCGGGTGATGTTTGGGACTACGCTCCTTACTTAACAAAGCTTGAGAGGGATATGCTAGTCTACGGTAATGCTCACTGGACGCAGCTGAACTTGGTTGAAGATCATGATGAAATAGATGAGAATAGCGCCGATTGGTATATGTAAGGAACTTTAATATAATAAATGTATGAGCACAGAATGGGTAGGAGGTAAGGGAGATAAAAATAGAACCTCAGATTATAGAATGTATACTTCAAACTATGATAATATTTTTAGTACAAAAGCCGTAGCCAAAAGAGATATTTGGGGTGAAATTGATATCATTGAAGGTGATACTATTATGTATAAGCGCGACGGTGATAAATTTAGAATAGTTGTAACGATTGAAGCACCTTATAAGTTTGGTGAGGCTGGTGGTAATGCTGGTCATCCCTTCCACGTATCTAAATCCCTATTTGAAAAGGAGTATAGACCTTACTTAAAGGAACTCTGATATAATTAGGTATGGAAACATTAATTTTAGGAGTTGTTATTGCGATAGTATTGCTGATCGCGGCGCCGTATGTGGTATGGTCAGCTATTATTCTTATACCTAGACTATTCTGGGCTTGCTCCAAAGTAATGACATGTCTAATTTTATTGGGAATCTTTGGCTATGGTGTCAATATGCTCATTGAGCATAACGCTTCAAAGCTAGAAGAGGATATTAAAAATGCTCCACGAGCAACTATTATTGAAGAAAACTAACATGAGCAGTCAACTAGGTAGAGATTATTTTTTACACCTTCAACAAAATGAGGATGTAGAAAATAAAAATGAAGTAAAAAAAGATGTAACAGTAAGTGCGGATACGCTTAAACAGCTTGAAGCATTAGGATTAATTAAAAAACAAAAAACAAATGTATAAACATATTAAAGAGATGCTACAAAGTGGGCAAGTTATTCACGTAGAATTCACTAAGAAAAATGGTGAAGAGCGTAAAATGAATTGCACAACTAATTTAGATTATATCCCAGAGAGTGAGCATCCTACAGAGGATAGAGCGAACTACATTAACGAAGAGGTTATAAGGGCATATGATATAGATGTAGAGGGATGGCGATCATTCCGCGTAGATTCGGTAAATGTTCTCGAATCAAAGGAACTCTGATATAATTAAGTTATGAAAGATAAAGATAATATCCCACAAGAAGTAATCGATTATTGTATTGACAATCGCGTATCGGTTGAAGAAGGAATGACTGCTGTTATTGACATGCGACTAGAAGCTGTTGAAAAGAGCTTTGCCTCACTTAAGAGCGAGGTTAAAGGAACGATCAATGAGATCGAAACAAAAGTAACTGCTCAAGAGATTGAAGATGTAGAGTCATTTCTTAATTCTCTAGATCAACAAATTCAAGACTAATGTTTAAGCTGATTACAAACCTACTTAAAGGTAAGAAGCGAAAGCTCAAATACGTAGATTGTTTGCATCACCGTACGTGGCTGCAACGTCAAATAGAAGAAGAGCTTCTTAAGCAAGAGGTAAAGAATAATCTTAAAGATTGGGGTAAAGGTAAAGAAGAAGAGTGGTACTCAAAGTATCTTTAGGCTCAAAAAAGCTGGCTTTATTTTAAAGCCATCCGATAATTAGTACGATAAATATTATGACAATGAACAAAAAAATGACGGCAATCGTAATTGCTGCACTGACACTCACTGCTAACGCAAGTGACCATCATGATGAGAAAAAAGGACCTAAAGGAAAACCTGCAAAGGTTGACGGTAAGCGTAAGCTTCCTCCTGGACTGGCCAAGTTCGATAAGAACAAAGATGGAAAGCTATGCGAAGTTGAGCGGAAGGCAGCAGCGGCTGCTAGAAAGAAAATGCTTATCAAGAAATTTGATAAAGATGGTGATGGTAAGCTGAGTTCGGAAGAGCGTAGGGCAGCGATTGCAGCTACTGAAGCTATGAAAAAGCGTAAAGGTAAGGGCAAGCTTCCTAAAGGAGCAAAAGGTAAAGTTAAACCTGAGCAAAAGAAAACCAAGTAATGAACAATGACCTGAGTATGTCTGAAAACTACTCTTTTTTTAATAAAGTGAAAGGGTTCATTCAAGTCCACATAATAGCAAAAGATAGAGGTTTTAAATATGAGAAGGTAGCTAACACTCCTGATTTTAATGATGAAGGTGCTGCTCTAACATATTGGGAAGCTAATAAAGACTCCATTAATGATGCTAATTTTTATGATGACCATCTCGTTATTATTAGAAAAGAAATCCATAATGTATGTACGACAAAGTTAAATTAGATAAACAAGACAGGGTCGTATATACTAAAACAGTTGAAGAGGGATTTATTTGCGAGAGTTGGTATGAATATAACAGTGCAGGTGAACAAATTCTTATAAAATTGTTTGAAGAATCAATCCCTACTGATTACACTGAGCATATATAATCATGATAGGTATTGTTGGAGCTGGTTTTGTAGGTAGTGCAGTAAAGAATGCATACGATACTTACAACATCCCCACTATAGTTCGTGACCCTTTAAAAGGGTTTAATGCAAGTTGGGAAGATATTTGTGATTGTACTGCAGTGTTTGTATGCGTGCCAAGTCCTTCGGCAGAAAATGGTGAGGCTGATACTTCTATTTTAGAAGAAGTATTGGATAATATAAAATCTATTAAAGGGGTTATTATAAGTAAGGTAACAGCACCTCCAACTGTATACAAAAATCTACAGGCAAAATACCCAAACCTAGTTCATGCTCCTGAGTTTTTAGTTGCATTAAATGCAAATGAAGATTATATTAACAGCACATTTAGCTTTATAGGTGGTAGTAGAACATATGCTCAATTAGCAGAAGAGTTTATTAAACTCGGTCAGATACATTTGAAGTCTGTTAAGTATTGCAGCATTGAAGAGGCTTCTCTAGCTAAATATACAATTAATAGCTTCCTAGCCTTAAAGGTAAGTTTTATGAATCAAATTTATAATTTGTCTAAAGAAGTAGGGGCTGATTATAACGTATTGAAAGAGTTGCTGATGGACGATGAGCGATTGGGTACAAGTCACTTTGATGTACCGGGCCCTGACGGTAAAAGAGGGTTTGGAGGAGCATGTTTTCCAAAAGATGTAAAAGCTATTACCGCAGTATCAAAGAGTTTAGGTGTAGAGCTTAAACTCCTAACAGATATATTGCAATATAATGAAGCGTTAAGATAAGAGAGATTATAATCTATTTATAAAATCTCAATAATTTTCTTAAGTAGATTATAATCTTTAAAATATCTCTCCTTTATTTTCCTAGCACCAATTATCTTCTGATTATAAATTTCATCTATATTATGATGTATATCTACTAAAGTATCTTGAACATACTCCATATCATCAATATTATCTAATAAAATATAACCATCTTCAGGAAATAAATCCTTTATATTAGAACAACCATAATAAATTGGAATACAATCCGTAAGAATCGCATCAAAAAACTTTTCTGTAACCCAATTGTGGTGATAATCGTTTTCTATTGTGAGATTAAATTTATAATCTTTCACATAATCAATTTTGTGAATACCTGCTCCCGTCTCAACAAAAGGTAGGCTATCTACTATTGAACGTACGTTTATTCGTTTAGGATATAATCCAACTTCACGAGATATATCTGTTATAGTACACGATATATCTTTCGATTTATTAAAAGCTGTTGTTGTTAAGTAATCATAACACCAAACATCTAAAAAATCTCGCCATGGTCCAACCCCACCATAAAAGAGATGAGCAGGGGTAACAATATTGTTACCTATATATCCCTCTCCACAAAATCCAAGAACCGTACAGTTAGACTCCTCATATCCTTTGTGATGAGTTCCGTTCCAAAACGGCTCATGCGGAAAAACATAATATTGTTTACTACTATCAATCTCTAAACAAATATGATTAAAACATACTGCTACATCGTAGGAGTCATCATATACAAACTTAATGTCTGTTAAGCTTATTTCCGGAGTTTTAAATTGACATAATAATCGATTAGTAATATTTTCCGTTGTATCCCATGGGCAAGCTAAACGTACTTTAACCATTATATCTTAACCTTTTCAAAGTTGTTAAAGTTAAATCTAATGTTTAACTGGTGGTTATAAAATTCTCCACATACTTCTTGCATATCTATACCGGCTAATCGCGCCGCAACACCTATTTCATATGCTTCCATATCGAAAGTTTCAGGATAGATTTTATCTTGAGTTTCAAATTCATAACAAAGATTTTCAAAATGATCCGCCATATTTTGCAATTTATCAGTATTTTTAATTAAAAGAAAGTGTTCACTTGGAAATTTAGCCCCTCGCCATTCATCCCTAATACCATAAAATTTAAATTTATCATTGAACAGCGGTTTATGAATGTCAGTATATGTGAAGTCGGTACCATTTTTTGTAGAATTATTAAATTCTTTTAATGACCCATCGAAAGTACAGTTAGTACGGAGTGCGACCATTTCTATACCCTGGTTGTCTAACTGGTTAATATAATTAAATACCTTTTCAGTATCTATATTATCTATAAACCCAGCGTCACAATCTAAATATAAAACCCAATCATATTTTTCATCCACTTGCTGGATTGCTGAAAATTTTAATAATTGATTAAAAGCTCCTACATGTGTAAGGTGATCTTTAAAAAAATCATCCCTAACAGACACTCTTTCATCTTCTTCAAATAGATCTTTTCGATTAGTATTAATTCTAATATCAAACGGCGTCTTTGTTTTAACGTCGTTCGCCAACCGGTCGGCAAAAGTTGTATATATTGTAGATTTTTCTTTTCCTGAATGAGTGTTTACATATGATATTGTGCTGACTAGTATATTCATTGTATTTCTCCTTTAATAAATTTATCAAATTTTTTCATTACATTTTCTGGTGAAAGATGTTCATATGACTTATAGTAATCATCATACTTTATGTAAGAATTAATATCGTTTAATATGTCTTTCAAATCTTCATAATCTTCATAATAAATTCCCCTCTCGCCTAATATTTCAATATGATTAGCTTCACCAGAAAGCTTGTAGGTAATTACAGGCTTGTTACTTGAAGCGAATTCTGCTACTGCAAGTCCAAATGTTTCACCTCCGAATCTTGCATGAATCATAGCGTCGCATGTATTAACAAATTTAGATTTGTATATCATATCATACGTACCCGGTAGGTGTATAATTTGTTCATGATCATCACAAAATTTGTTAATATTCATAAAAACAAAGTAAATGTCATGTCTTTCGCTTACAACATTTTTAATAGCTTCATGAACAAAATGCATATTAAATTCTGTAGAGCCGCCGTAGCATCCAAACACTTTAGCATTAATAGGGATGTTTAATTCTGATCTCAAATTTTCATTAATCTGAGGTAGCGGTTCACAAATATGTGGTAAAGCATGAGTATTAGGGTCATATCCTTGATCGCGTGCTAACCAATCTGAGACATAAGCGTATACATCTCCATGAGGTTCATTATGTCTAAATACAGCGTGTATAAAAGTTGGAAATTCATCAGTATCAAAACCATCAATATTACCTGCTTTGCAAACATAAACCCAATCAATTTTTTCCTTATGGAATACACTGGGCGCGCTTCCCCACGAATCTATTAATTTTACTCTATTAGGAAATTGTTGATCAAATTTAGGTTTAGCAGAAAGATCAGCATGTTTACCAGATATTATAAAACTTGTATTTCCTAGAATTTTTTCATTATATTTTGCATAGTCATATAGAGCAATTTCTGTACCTCTTAAGCCTAAATTTTGTGAGTGAAATGCTATATTCATACCATCTTATTTATGAAAAATTAACTTATTTGCAATATAAGATGGGTAAGTGTATTTAAAATAAGTATTTGAGGATAAGCTCTTCTTCAGTAAGTATCTTTTCTCCTTCTTCCTGTATATCTTCAAACCCTTCTTCATACTCTTCATAATAAGAATAGATGTCATCAGCATCAGCTTCATAACTAAATGACGATGAACCTTTGGTTGTTTGTACAACTTCATACTTATCCTTTATACCAGCTACAATTAATTGTTTAAGTAACTTAGGACCAGTCTCTTTTTCAGAGCGGACTAAAAAATCTTTAACTTGATTACTAGTAAACTTACCCTTTAGAGTTAAAATAGGATCATCATAAAGACCCCAGACATGAATAGCTAAGTACTGACGAGTTATATCAGCACAATCTCTAATAACATAATAAGCAGACTTCTTTTTAACCTCAATACCTGTGTCGGGTTTATTATGAGCTCGTGATGCCGGTCCGTAAAGCTTGGCTATTTGTTCTTTACTATTATCCAAAATTACCTCTTCAAACATACATATATTTAGTCTTTAATCAAAGTGTGTTAATATTTTATCTAAAGTAAATTCTGCTACTTTGGATGGTGTAAAATTTTGCAAATAAAACTCTCTACTATTATTAGATACTTCCTTTAATAGATTAACATTATCTCTGACCTTAAAATACGTATTTATTATTTGTCTTATACGCTCTTCCATATTAGTGCACTTGCTATAATCTATTGGGATGTAAATATCATCAGGAATAGCTACTGCTAACTCACTAGTAAAGCGAGGTCTCAAACTCGGTATGCCTCTAGACCATAGCTCAATATCACGGTTACACATATCACGAACTCCTGGTAGTGACAAGCAAATTTTACTTTCCCTACATTCAATTTCATAATTATCAGAGCTGCCCGATACTATATCAATGTCTGTATCATCAATTTGCTCTAAAAATTCTACTTCAGGTCTAAAATTTTTAGTAGATAATCCTCTAAAATATAACCGTTCATATTTAGGATTATAGTTATATTCTGGAGCTTCCCACGGCAGCGGCCTAAAAAGCCATGGGAATATATTATTAAGATTACCAGGCCATTCTTGTTTTATAATTTTAGAAGTGTAATGACCACTATATATTACAGTATCAAAATTATCTAAAATTGGTTTTATATTTTTATAGAGCACTCCCGTATCAAAAAATGTAGTAAATACTACAGCTTTAGATGATTTAGGCTGTATAACGGTTAAAGAGTTAATATGCGCTCTGTAATCATAAGGATAATCCACTGTGCTCCAATTATGAACGCTAGCTTTAATTTTATCCACCTCATAATGCTTTGATAAATAATTATCAGTAAAGAAGCTGTTAAAAACTGGAAACCATTCATGAGTTAATCTATCACTCAAATTGGTAAAATGACCTAGGGCATGTATACTCATGTTTGTTATTTATTTTATAAAATAATAATCTTGAAGTAATAACCTATCCATTTCTGTCTCCCTATAAACTTTTATTGCGTCACTATATCTAGATAATATAGGTTTACCGTTAACGTTAAATGAAGTATTGAGTAGCACGCCTACTCCAGATGCTTCTTCAAACTTAGTTAACAAATTATACAACCATTCATTTTGTTCTTTAGTTACTGTTTGAACCCTAGCAGTTCCATCAACGTGAGTAATAGAAGTAAGTTTTTCTCTCCATTCTTCTTTAACTGTAGGACAAAAGCTCATCCAACGACTCTCACCTTCAAAATTAAAATATTTACTAACATCTTCTAAACGACATACCGGAGCGAAAGGTCTATACCATTCTCTATTTTTAACTTTAGAATTTAAGATATCTTTCATTTCTGGATATGCTGGATTGCACAATATACTTCGATTGCCTAAAGCACGTGGCCCGTGCTCGCAAGTATCTCGTACCACGCCAACTATCTTACCATCTTCTAAATCGCTAACTAATTCCTCGATTGATACTGGGTAGCAAGTATCCCCATATCCAAACTCTTCTGCATATGACATTAAAGTATCTTGATCTAGTATGCCTATGCCTGCATATGTAATATCAACAGCTTTATCCGGTTTAATAAAATTAAGCATCATACCAGTCGCAATACCACAATCATTAGGATTAGGAGGTACAAATATCTCTCTATCTAATTTTTCATATAGCATAGTATTAAAGAGTATATTCAATCCACATCCCCCTACAACAATTAAAGGTAATTCAGGATATTCCTCGAGGTATGGAGTTAAAATTTCCATAACTACGTTCTCAAATGCTATTTGAGATGTCTTCGCAATATCCCAAGCTGTTTGACCTGTATACCTATCTTCGATATCAAAAATTAAACCTGTTTGATCTGATACCCTCTCTAACAACTTTAAATAAGTTGGGCCTTCTGGACTAGCTTTATAATACTCTTCAAACGCTGGCAACCATTCTTGATTAACTTCCCCGTAAGAGGCAAGACCCATAATTTTACCTGAATATACAAGATTGCCTATATTAAGAGGTTCTTTTCGTATGTCGCCAAGAAACTCTCCAAATGACATATAAGGGAAGCCAACGTTAGTTGAATTTTTTTCTAGCAGCTCAATAGTCTTACGGTCCTTAGCATGGTATATGTTAAATAGGCCATCATTGCCTCCGCCATCAAATGACACTATTAAAGCCTCTTGATAGTCTGTTTGGTAAAGGCCGCAAGCAGCATGTGATTCATGATGTAAAGCACCAATATACTTTTTAGCAGGAATTAATTTGTCATAGAAAACAAAATCTTCTGCTTTAGTACCTTCTAGAGTATCTGTATTTAGTTGAATGCACGTGTCGTATTCCGAGATACCGAACTCCTTTTCAATATATTTAAGGATTTCTTTAATTAAAAACTTTCTAGTTTGAGACACGGAATACTGACTATAACCTGCATTTTTAACAGATAAAAATCTTTCTATTTCAATTACAGTAACAATTTTACCA
>Ga0228660_1000310_pt1 | contig 10982 bp, 10 predicted proteins | sample 74DmetaG_FD_183032 | JGI IMG/M metagenome (GOLD analysis project Ga0228660, IMG submission 183032) | Seawater microbial communities from Monterey Bay, California, United States - 74D | ecosystem: Environmental > Aquatic > Marine > Coastal | place: USA: California | collected 2016-11-11
TTTTTGCTGCATTTAATCTTTGTAATTACTTAGAGTTAAAGGTTGTAATTATTGGACAAGATCCATATCATGGAAAAGGTCAAGCAAATGGGCTGTGTTTTTCTGTGTCAGATGGTATATCTCATCCACCTTCTCTAAAAAACATCATCAAAGAATTGAAATCTGATATTGGTCATATAGAAACTGATAATGGTAATTTTTCGACTTGGGCTAAACAAGGGGTTTTACTGCTAAATGCTACTTTAACAGTAAGAGAAAATGATCCTGGTAGTCATCAAAATATGGGATGGGAAAAATTAACTGATGGAGTTATTGAGCATATTTCTAAATATAAAGATCAGATTGTTTTTCTTTTGTGGGGAAAGTTTGCTGAAAGTAAACTAAAACTTATTGATAGCAGTAAACATAAAATTTTTGTAGCTCCTCATCCTTCTCCTTTAGGAGCATGGAGAGGATGGTTTGGCAGCAAACACTTCTCTAAAACAAATAACTTCCTGAAGAACATTAATAAAAAAATTATAAATTGGTAATAAAGTAAATATAACTTGAGGTAGTTAATTGAATTTTAAAAAAAACTACACTATTGAAATTGAGTTTGTAGATATGGAAGGAATGGGTAATTGATTTATTTTGTTATGATTTTCCGCTAAACCACAAGGGCTTGATGTACTTCTGCATGAAGAAAAGCTAATTAAACTGAGCACACAAATAGTGATGTATATGATTTTTTTCATAAATTTTTTTTAAGACATTATAAAAGTACAGTTTTTTTTTTAAATTCTAATTTTGTGTTTTTTAAAATTACTACAAATATTAGCTAGTCATTTTGTCTAGTGTATAAATTATTAAATCTTCAACTGCTTTTATTGGATTTGCACTAAATTTCCCAGTAGATCTATTAGCAATTATTACATTCATAGAGCAGGCATCATGGCCAAGTAACTTTGACAAGCCATATATAGCTGATGTTTCCATTTCATAATTTGTAACCCTTATATTATTATGAATAAAAGAATTCATTTTATGATTTAATTCAGAATCTTTTAAGGGTATTCTTAAAACCCTTCCTTGTGGCCCATAAAAACCGCCTGCAGTGGCTGTCATTCCTTTGAAAACTTCATCACAGGTGATTTTAGATTCTAGTAATTTACTATTAGTAATAACTAATGGGTAGCTTTTTTTTTCATCCCATTGGGTGTGCTTTACAAAAGCGTTTTCAATCTCAGGATGTGATATGTTTTCAGTAGGGTAAGAGCGTAACATTCCATTAATATCTATCGCATACGTACTCATTAAAAAACTATCAACAGGAATATTTTTTTGTAATGAACCTGAAGTTCCAATCCTTATAATTTTAAGTGATGTATGATTTTTCTTAATTGTTCTAGTTTGTAAATTTATATTTACCAGAGCATCTAACTCATTTAAAACAATATCAATATTGTCTGAACCAATTCCTGTTGAAATTACAGATATCCTTTTATTTCTGTATGTTCCTGTTGTTGTTTTAAATTCTCTCTTATGAGTTGAAAACTCAATAGTGTCAAAATGTTGGGTAACTTTATCCACTCTATTAGGGTCTCCAACAAAAATTAAATCGTTAGAAATATTTTCTGGTTTTAAGTTTAAATGATAAATACTACCGTCATCATTTAAAATTAGTTCTGAATCTTTCAATTTCATTTTAAGTAATAAATTTAAAATAGCTTAACCCCCGACACGTTTAACCGAAAAACCTTTTTCTTGCAATATCTTCATTATTTTATCTCTAAAATCTCCTTGGATAATGATACTTTCATTTTTGAAACTCCCACCAACACTTAATGTTGTTTTTATTTCTTTAGCTAAAATTTTAAAATCTTTAACAGCACCATTATAACCATCTATAATTGTGATTGGTTTTCCCTTACGTTTTTCATATTTACAAAGTAGGGGAGTGTCTTGTAGCCATACATTAGAGGAAATCTCTTTTTTTGTTTCTTCTGGTACTTTATGATCTGGAAATAAATTTTTTAATTGATCTTTAATATCCATTAATAATTATTTTTTTAATCCTAATTCACGCAACCTTTCATTTAAAAATTCTCCAGCTGTAATATCTTCAAACCTTTTTGGGTTATTTTCATCTATACATCCATTTAAAACATCTAATTTCATATCACTAATAGGATGAAGAAAAAATGGTATTGAGTATCTAGATGTTCCCCATAATTCTTTGGGAGGATTTGTAACTCTATGTATAGTAGATTTTAATTTATTATTACTGTGTCGAGATAGCATGTCACCAACATTAATCATGATCTCGTCGGGTTCTGCAATAGCATCAATCCAATTACCATTATGATTTTGAACTTGCAGTCCTTTTCCTTGAGCGCCCATTAATAATGTGATTAGATTAATATCTCCGTGAGCAGCAGCTCTCACTGCATTTTTTGGTTCAGATTGAATAGGTGGATAGTGTATGGGTCTTAAAATACTATTTCCATTAAATACATATTGGTCAAAATACGTTTCGTGTAGTTCTAGATGTATAGCTAATGAACGTAAAACATATTTTGCAGTTTTTTCCAGCATTCTGTAGGCAGTTTTACCAACTTCATTAAATTCAGGTAATTCGTCTACAAAAACATTTTTAGGGTATTCTAATTCTAGTTTAGGATTATTATCAACATATTGACCAAAGTGCCAAAACTCTTTTAAATCACCTTCTTTCCTTCCTTTTGCACTTTCTTTTCCAAATGAAACGTATCCACGTTGCCCACCAATACCAGGTATTTCGTATCTTTTTTTTATTTCTGTAGGTAAATCAAAAAAGTTTTTAATTTGAGTATATAGTTTGTCTACAAGGGCATCGTCAAGAAAATGTCCTTTTAAGGCTACAAAACCAATATTTTCATAAGCTTGTCCAATTTTATTAACAAATTGTTGTTTTTTTGAGACATCATCAGATAAAAAATCAGCTAAATTAACGCTGGGTATTTTATTCATTTTTTTAATTTTATTTATTTGAAATAGTTAAATTAGTAAAAAATAAAGTTATTTTTTAACAAAAGGGATTAAATATGAAATTGTGTAATTAAATCCAAATCCTGTATTGCTCTCATAAATTCGATTAAATCCAGGTGCATAATGAGTTTTAAAATTTGTGGGCTCAGTAATATTTACCATTACTTTATATGATCCACTGAATGAAATAAAGATATTGTTGTATACCTCTGCTCTAAAACCTAGTTGTAGTTCAGACCAATGAGCTGTTAATCCTTTTTGAGTAGATGGTGTATTATTAAATACTGACGGTAATATAGAGTTTCCTATATTAATTTGATAGCTATTTAATGTCTGTTCATATGTTGCAAAACCGTAACGAAAACCAATAAAAATTTCATTATTCATATCAAGCCAGTTATTATATGAATTGTAATTTAAACCGGCCTTTATGTAACTCCCTTTTGAAGTAGAGTTTGTGAAATCTTCATTTGTGGTAAATTCCTCATTACCTAGTTCTGCAGCCATATACCATTTTTTAGAAATTCGATAATCACCTACTATTTCAATACCACTATTATAATCTTGTAATATAGACCTTATTGGTTTACTGAGGTCTATTCCTAACCTAAGACCATAATTAGTCTTATAAACTATACTATCTTTTGGTATTGAATCATTTACTTGTTGAGCATTGGCACTCACCGTAATGATTAAAAAACAGATTTTAATGAAAGATTTGTAAATGTGCTGATGACTCATTATCTATTGTGGGTATTGTGATCGTATTTTCAAGAGTTTCAGTTAGTCCTATAATCCAATCATTTGAAACATCCGATGTGACAGTTACATTGTTAAAAATCGCTTTGAAACCACAAGACCTTGAAACAAATACTTCTTCAATTTCATAATTTATCGAGAGAATATCTTGATTGCCTTCTGAAGAAAAATTATAAATAATTTGATTGTTTGAGACGTCTAAAGGTATTACAATAGAATCAATACTCACATTTGAATAGATTTCATCATATCCCTCAGGATTCACAGATAAATCCGACACCGTTTTAGTTTGGGTAATATTGGTTGCATTGTAAAAACGAATTATCATTTTAGGAGTGATAGGTTCAATACAAAAATCATCTTTTTCACAACTTGAATTAAGCATGAGCAAAAGCATTAAAAAAAAATAGTAATTTTTCATTGTATGATTACCTACTAAATATTTACTCTTCAATTTCAACAATCTTTTCCATGGCTTCTGCTAATTTAAAATCGAGTTCAGTTACCCCGCCAGCGTCATGTGTTGTTAATTTTATTTCCAAAATATTATAAACATTTTTCCACTCTGGGTGATGATGAAGTATTTCACATTCAAATGCTATCCTCATCATTGCACTCATGCAGTTTTTAAAACTATCAAATTCAAACTCTGAATGTAATGCATTTTCATAATAATCCCAATCAGGAAAATTTTCTAATTTTTTTTCAATTTCAAATTCTGTAAGTTTCTTCATCTATAGTATATGCTTGTTTCAAAAGTACAACAATATTAAAAACATTAAATGATATCAAATATTATTTTTCTCAAATAAAACTACAGTTTCTATATGTGATGTATGTGGAAATTGATCCACTAAACTTATTTTTTTTATTTCATAACCGGAATTAATCAATTCTACAGTATCTCTAGCTTGAGTTGCAGGATTACAAGAAACATAGACCATTCTATCAGCATTAATTGCAATGATTTTTTGGAGAGTTTTGGGAGCAATACCCGCTCGTGAAGGATCTAAAATAATCGTTCGAATTTTATTTTTATACTCTGGATGTTCGTATAAGAATTTACCAACGTCTGCAGTATAAAATTTTAATCCAGCAATGTTGTTTCTTTTTGCATTTTTTTCGGCATCTTTTATTGCAGAAGCTACAATATCTACACCAATAATTTTTGTATTAGTACTTTTAGATGCTAGAATTTGACCTATAGTTCCAGTACCACAAAACAAGTCCATAACTATCGAGTTATCTATGCTTTCTTTATTTTCAAGTGCGTAATCAAGCACTTTCAAATACAGTTTTTCAGCAGATTTAGGATTGGTTTGAAAGAAGCTTTTCATGCTAATTTCAAAATTTAATCCAAGTAATTCCTCCACAATTTTGTTTTCACCAGCAATTAATTTACTACTCCCTGATGTTGCCAATGTTCTGTCACCAGTTTCATCATTTATTGAATGAACTAAACCCGCAAAACGTTCTTTAAAAATATCTTGTAAAAATTCAGAAAAAGCATTTAAATCAAATTTATTTAAATCTTTAGAGGTTGTAACTAAATTAAATAATAGTCTGTTTGTTTTGTAGGACTTTCTTACAACAAAAAAACGAAAAAACCCTTCCCTTTTTGGTCCATGCCAGGGAGTTAGACCGCTAGCTTCGCAATATTTTCTAATAACTTTAATATTATCCTCAACCAATGTGTCAAACAAGCCAGAATCTTTATTAAGATTATCTCCCATCCACCAGACTCCTCTTCTTTTAAAACCTAAAGTAAAAATATCAACATCTGTTTTATTTATTCGATCATAACCTATAGCAGAAAAGCCATATTCCATTTTATTCCTGTAATGAAATACATTGGGCGAAGTTACCAGTTCATCAAAAAGTTCCTCAATATTAGTCACTTTTCCAATTCGTTTGAAAAGAGATAAAGTACTTTCTTTCTTGTAGGCGTGTTGTAAATTAATTGGTAATTGAATATAAGGAGCCCCAGGAATATCTTGATAAGGTACAGAGATCTCATCTTTAGAATTTTCTAAAACATCAATTAATTTACACTCAGCATAATTTTTACTAGATTTTTTAACTTGGGCTTTTACCTTTTGTCCTGGAATTGTGTTTGGAACAAACACAACAAATACACCTTCTTCAGATCTAATTCTTGCAATTCCTTTTCCGCCAAAGGCATAATCTTCAATTACTAATTCCAATATTTGACCTCTTTTTACAAATTTGTTTCGTTCTCTTCTAGGCATTTATTAAAAATAATGATGTTTGGCAAAATTAATAAAACATATCAATTATGTAGAAGATTACTCATAAAATTGATTGGATTAATTTGAATAATATTTCCTAAATTGCAAGCCCTAGGGATGATTTCTTTCCCACGCTGAATTTTCGAATCCTTCGAAAGGAAAAAGGTAGATAAGGAATGGTTATTTCACTCGTTAGAACGAGATTTAATTATTATGTTTTGTCTCTTTATAAAGAGAAAAATAACGTTTTGTTTCAAACAATACGTAAACCTTAAATTTTTTTAAATGGCTATTTTAGAACAAGTAACATCGCAAGAAGCGATAGATTTAGAAAACAAACATGGCGCCCACAACTACCACCCCCTTCCTGTGGTTTTAAATAGGGGTGAAGGTGTTTATGTATGGGATGTAGAGGGTAAAAAGTATTACGACTTCTTATCCGCTTATTCAGCAGTTAACCAGGGACATTGTCATCCTAAAATTGTCAATGCTATGGTGAACCAAGCCAAAACTTTGAGTTTAACTTCAAGAGCATTTTATAACGACGTATTAGGTTCCTATGAAAAATATGTAACTGAGTATTTTAATTTTGATAAGGTTTTACCAATGAATACTGGTGCTGAAGCTGTAGAGACTGCACTGAAGCTTTGTAGAAAATGGGCTTATGAGGTTAAAGGTATTGAAGAAAATAAAGCAGAAATTATTGTTTGTGAAAATAATTTTCACGGTAGAACTACCACTATTATTTCCTTTTCTAACGATCCAGTAGCTCGTAAAAATTTCGGCCCTTTTACCAACGGTTTTATTAAAATTGAATATGATAACTTATTAGCTTTGAGGGAGGCATTAGAAAATAATAAGAATGTAGCTGGTTTTCTAGTTGAACCCATCCAAGGTGAAGCTGGGGTTTATGTTCCATCTGAAGGATATTTATCAAGTGCTAGAGCACTGTGTGAAGAATTTGGAGTTTTGTTTATTGCAGACGAAGTTCAAACTGGTATTGCTAGGACAGGTCGTTTATTAGCTACTTGTGGAAATTGTTCTTGTGAAGATAAAAATTGTTCTAAAAATCCGGATGTAAAACCTGATATCTTAATTCTTGGTAAAGCGTTAAGTGGTGGTGCATATCCTGTATCAGCAGTATTAGCCAATAATAATATTATGAATGTTATTAAACCTGGAAATCACGGATCTACTTTTGGAGGTAATCCAACAGCTTCAACAGTTGCAATAGCTGCTTTAGAAGTGGTCAGAGAAGAAAATTTAGCTGATAATGCATATAAGTTAGGAAAAATATTTAGAGAGGAACTGTCTTTGTTTGCAAAAGAAAATCATTTGATTAAAACAGTTAGAGGTAAAGGTCTCTTGAATGCAATTTTGATAAATGATACAGAAGAAAGTTCTACAGCTTGGGATATTTGTATTAAATTAAGAGATAATGGTTTGCTAGCTAAACCTACACATGGTAATATTATCAGATTTGCACCCCCATTAGTGATGAAAGAAGAACAACTAATGGAATGTATTGCTATTATAAAAAAGACAATTTTAGATTTTAAAAATTAGTTAAATTATTTAAAACACATTTAATAAAAACCCTTTTTAAAATGAACCAAATTTTAAAGTTAAGTGTATTAATAAGTATTATTTTTGTATCCGGATGTAAATCAGATAAACACATGAATACAGACTTGAAAGCACCTAGTGCAGAAAAACAAGCAAAATCATTAACCATTCATAATTCAACTAGAATAGATAATTATTTTTGGATGCGTTTAACAGACGAACAAAAAACAGCAAAAAAGAAAGATGTTCAGACACAGAAAGTTGAAGCATATTTAAATTCTGAAAATGAGTATTTTGATAAAGTAACAGCTTCAACAAATAATTTTCAAAAAGAGCTTTTTGAGGAGATGAAAAGTAGAATTAAAGAAGATGATACTTCAGTTCCTTATTTTAGAAATAATTATTTTTACATCACACGTTTTGAAAAGGGAAGTCAATATCCAATTTATTCTAGAAAAAAAGAAAGTCTAGAGGTAGATGAAGAAATTCTTTTTGATGTGAACGAAGAAGCTCAAGAACATGAGTATTTTCAATTAGGTGCTCTTAATGTTAGTCCAGACAACAAATTGGTTGCCTTTGCGACAGATACAGTAAGTAGAAGACAATACACCATTCAAATTAAAAATTTAGAAACAGGGGAGTTATTAACTGACAAAATAGAAAATACCACAGGAGGATCTGTGTGGTCAAATGATAATAAAACTCTTTTTTATACAAAAAAAGATCCTTTAACTCTGCGTAGTTCATCAATCTACAGACATATATTAGGAACTGATGCTTCTGAAGACGTAATTGTTTTCGAAGAAAAAGATGAAACGTATAGTACCTATGTATATAAGACAAAATCTCATAAATTTATTGTTATTGGTAGTTCAAGTACTTTGTCCTCTGAATTTAGAATTATTTCTGCAGACAAACCCTATGGAGATTGGAAGGTAATTCATCCAAGAGAAGACAATTTAGAATACAGTCTAGCTCATTACGGTGATTATTTTTATATACAAACTAATAAAGATGATGCGATCAACTTTAAGTTGATGAAAACACCAGTAAACAAAACCACTAAAGAGCATTGGGTAGATGTTATTCCTCACAGAAATGAGACTTTACTTGAAGACGTTTCTATTTTTAAAAATTATTTAGTTATTGAAGAAAGATCAAATGGTTTAGGGAAGATTAGAATTAAAGCATGGGACGGAAAAGAGGATTATTATTTGCCATTTAATGAAGAAACCTATTCTACAGGAGTATATGCAAATCCTGAATTTGATACAGATGTTATTCGTTATTCATACAATTCCATGACAACTCCTAACTCTGTGATTGATTTTAATATGAAAAATCAAACAAAAGAAATTAAAAAAGAACAAGAGGTACTGGGTGGCAAGTTCGACAAAAATAATTACAAAAGTGACCGAATATGGGCTACAGCTAGAGATGGAAAAAAAGTTGCTATTTCACTAGTATATCATAAAGACACAGAATTAAATAAAAACACTCCACTATTACAATATGCCTACGGGTCTTATGGATATACTATTTCTGATGGATTTTCTTCTACACGATTAAGTCTACTAGACAGAGGCTTTGTTTATGCTGTAGCTCATATTAGGGGAGGACAATATTTAGGTAGAGAATGGTATAACGATGGAAAAATGATGAATAAAAAAAATTCTTTTTTTGATTTTATAGATTGTTCCAAATATTTAATTGATAATAATTACACCTCTGCAAAACACTTGTATGCGATGGGAGGATCTGCTGGTGGTCTTTTGGTAGGGGCAGTTAGTAATTTAAATCCAGAATTATATAATGGAATTATAGCAGCTGTTCCTTTTGTAGATGTTATTTCTACTATGTTAGATGAATCTATACCACTTACTACTGGCGAATTTGATGAGTGGGGAAATCCAAAAGAAAAAGAAGCATATGATTATATGTTGTCTTATTCACCGTATGATCAGGTAACTTCAAAAGAGTATCCAAATATGTTAGTAACAACAGGGTATTTTGACAGTCAAGTACAATATTTGGAGCCAGCTAAATGGGTTGCTAAACTTCGAGAACTAAAAACGGACAAGAATACTTTATTACTTCATACAAATATGGATGTAGGTCACGGCGGAGCTTCGGGTCGTTTTGATGCTTTGAAAGAGACAGCAATAGATTATACTTTTTTATTAGCACTAGAAAATAAAATATAAATAAATTAAAAAGTTTTAGTAACTAAATAGTAATGGTTAGAAATAAGGGTATTTATAAAAATTTAATAGAACTAGTAGGTCAAACACCGATGGTTCAGTTAAATGTGATAACTAAAAAATTTCCTGGAAAGTATTTTGCTAAATTAGAAATGTTCAATCCAGGTCATTCCCAAAAAGATAGAATAGCTTTACATATAGTCGAAAATGCCGAGAAAAAAGGTATTTTAAAGCCTGGTAGTACAATTGTTGAAACAACTTCTGGTAATACAGGATTTTCGTTAGCAATGATAGCTATGGTTAAAGGCTATAAGTGTAAGTTAGCCGTAAGTGATAAGTCTTCATTAGATAAGATAGATGGATTAAGAGCTATGGGTGCGGAGGTCTTTGTATGTCCAGCTAATGTTCCAGCAGAGGATTCCAGATCTTACTATGAAGTAGCCAAAAGAATTCATAAAGAAACTCCAAATTCTGTTTACATAAATCAATATTTTAATAGTTTAAATATTGAAGCTCATTATGCCACAACTGGTCCTGAAATTTGGGAACAAACAAAAGGAAAAATTACTCATTTAGTAGTGGCTAGCGGAACCGGTGGAACAATTTCAGGGTCTGGTAAATTCTTGAAAGAACAAAACTCAGATATCAAAATTTTAGGTGTAGATGCTGTAGGATCTGTCTTAAAAAAATATCACGAAACTGGAGAATTAGATAAAAATGAAATCAAGCCTTATAAAATTGAAGGGTTGGGTAAAAATTTAATTCCTACTGCAACTGATTTTTCTATCATAGATGTATATGAAAAAGTAACTGACAAGGATGCTGCTTACAAAGCAAGAGATATCATTAAAAAAGAAGGGATCTTTCCGGGGTACACTTGTGGAGCTATCATGCAGGCTACAGAACAGTATGTTAATAAAGGAATGTTTGATAAAGATAGTTTTGTAGTTTTAATTTTTCCTGATCATGGCTCACGTTATATGAGTAAAATTTATAGTGATGATTGGATGAAAGAGCAGGGTTTTTATGATCCTAATATGCCACAAAACAAACCTTCAATACACATATAGCTCTTAAAATTTTAATTTGTTTTTTTATTTTTAAGCTTCTTATTCTGTTTTTTTTTATTTGATTAACTCCTCAAAATTCAGTTACTTTGCAGGCTTAAAAGTGATAGTATAAATACTTTAGATAATGACAA
>Ga0228660_1000319_pt1 | contig 10825 bp, 9 predicted proteins | sample 74DmetaG_FD_183032 | JGI IMG/M metagenome (GOLD analysis project Ga0228660, IMG submission 183032) | Seawater microbial communities from Monterey Bay, California, United States - 74D | ecosystem: Environmental > Aquatic > Marine > Coastal | place: USA: California | collected 2016-11-11
CTTAAGAAAACTAGATGAAAAAACATATCCAGAAACCTTACTTGAGACAAATTATGACAACGAGAAAAGTCTTGAAATAGACCCTAACGAACTTTTTGAATCTTTAAAAAAAGTAGGGATAGCGGCCTCACCAGAAGGAGGAAGACCTATATTAACTGGTGTTTATTTCAACAACGAAAACGATAAAACCGAATTAGCAGCTACAGACAGTTACAGACTTGCAACACACGACCTAACAAACTTCCCAATAAAAGATGCAGGTATTTTATCATTTAGATCTCTAAACGAAACAGCAAAAATTTTCGAACAAACTGAAGGAACTATATATATAAACTCAACTGAAAGAGAGCTTCATTTTTACAACGATAAGTTTTCGGCATCTATAAGAAAACTTGAAGGAAGTTTTCCAGAATATGGAAATCTTTTTCCCAAAGAAACAATTTTTTCTATTGAGGTAAACAAAAGCGAAATACTTGAAACACTAGACCGAGCAACGGTTGTGGCAGAAGGTTTCATACCCGTAAAACTTGAAGTCGCCGACACAGAAACCTTAAAAATAACAACAATAAATAAGGACATTGGTGGTGGTACTGAAGAGGTTTCAATAAAAACATTAGGTTTAGAAGTAGGTGACGTTAGTGGTTTTACAATGTCTTTCAACCCCAACTATTTAATTCAAGGAATTGAAGTTTTAGACGGGAACACTGTATATATGAGGTTTTCAGGAAACGAGAAACCGGTTGTCATTCAAGGAGAACATGAGACATTTAGGTATTTATTAATGCCTGTTAGACCAAGTTAATGGAGTCAACTGAACCAACTAAAATAAATGCTGAAAGAAACAACCTTGGTATCAGTTTTGAAAAATCAAAAAAAATAGAAAACTATTTTAATAAAAATAAATACACGTGGTCAAAAGAAATTTCCTTAGGGCCTGTTTTAAACAACAAAGCGATCATCTATACAAAATCAAAAAGAGTAAAAGATATTGTTCAATTTGAAGAGCAAAAAATACTTATAGACATTGAGAAAAAGCTAAATATTAAACTACTTTCTATCGATGTTCAAATCTTGAATAACACACAATAATTGTCTATTTCTACTAAAATGGGAGTTCAGCAAGGGGCTGTACACAAAAAAATATAGAAACGTTTCTTAGGAGATCTGTGCCAAAAAAAGACTCAAACACCTATGATTCTAAAGATATAAAAATTCTTGAGGGTCTTGAAGCTGTTCGTAAAAGACCAGCTATGTATATCGGTTCAACTGGGCCAATAGGATTACACCACCTTATATGGGAGGTTGTTGATAACTCTGTTGATGAAGCTATGGCTGGAAGGTGTACATCAATTGAGATTCAGTTAGAAAAAAACGGATCAGTAACTGTTGCTGATAACGGGAGTGGAATTCCTGTTAAGCCACACCCAAAAACAAAGGTTTCAGCTTTAACTACAGTCCTCACAACGTTACACGCTGGTGGAAAATTTGAATCAGGAGCATATACAGTCAGTGGAGGTTTACACGGAGTTGGAATATCGGTTGTTAATGCACTCTCTACTTTCGTAAAAGTTGAAGTACAAAGAGATGGTCATGTTTGGAATCAAAATTTTGATTATGGTAAACCAACTTCAAAAATTAAAAAAGGCAAAGCATCTAAAAAAACCGGAACAAAAGTAAATTTTCTACCGGATCCAGAAATTTTTACTGAAACCCAAGCCTTTGAGTACAACATAGTTTCAGAAAGAGTTAGACAAACTGCCTTCTTAAACAAAGGATTAAAAATAATTCTTAAAGATAACAGAGTAAAACCTGCAACAAAAGAAGAATTTCTATATAAAGGTGGACTTGTTGATTTTGTCGATTATTTAAACGATGGTCACGAAGTCTTGCATGAAAAAATCATCTCTTTCTCAGACAAAGCAAAAGATTCAGAAATAGAAGTTGCAATGCAGTGGAAGGCTGAAGACGAAGTAACAATTAAAAGTTTTGCAAACAACATCCACACCCTAGAAGGTGGAACACACGAAGAAGGACTCAGAACAGCGGTTACCAAAGCAATCAACGATTTTGCAAAATCTAGAAACCTACATTCTGATATTTCACTAACTGGAGATGATATTAGAGAGGGTTTAACAGGTGTAATTTCTGTAAGAGTTCAAGAACCTCAATTTGAAGGTCAAACAAAGACTAAATTGGGAAATACTGAGATGAAATCCAAGGTTCAAGTATTAGTCAACCAAGAATTTCCAAAATGGCTTTCTAAAAATACAAAAGAAGGTAGAGCAATTGTAGAAAGATGTGCTTTGGCAGCTAAGGCAAGAATGAGTGCAAAAAAAGCTAGAGAGCTAACCAAAAGAAAAAGTATTCTTGAGACAGCTGGGCTTCCAGGTAAACTCGCAGACTGTTCATCAAAAGATCCCTCAGAAAGTGAATTATTCATAGTAGAGGGAGACTCCGCAGCAGGTCCGGCTAAACAGGCTCGTGAATCTAGAACACAAGCAATCCTGCCAATTCGTGGAAAAATTATTAATGTCCAAAAAGTAACAGAAAACAGAGCGCTTCAAAATGAAGAAATAAGTTCCCTCATTAAAGCAATTGGTACTGGAATAAAAGCAGAGTACAAAGGAGACGAATCTAGGTACGATAAAATAATTTTTCTCACGGATGCAGATGTTGATGGTGCACACATTAGAACACTCCTCCTTACCTTCTTTTTTAAATTTATGCCTGGATTAATTAAAGAAGGAAAAGTGTGGATTGCCGAACCGCCACTTTATAGAGCCAAATCTACAGGTGGAGTAAATTACCTTAAAGATGATGAGGCACTTGAGCAATTTAAAAAAGACAACAAATCAAAGAAATTCGATATCTCTAGATTTAAAGGTCTTGGTGAAATGAACGCAGGGGAGCTTTGGGACACAGCAATGAATCCAGAATCTAGAACACTTATAAAAGTTAATATTGCTGACGGTAAGGCCGCAGAAGCTAAAGCGGCGGATATGTTTGAAATCTTAATGGGAAGTGATGTTTCAAGAAGAAAAACATTTATAGAACAAAATGCAAAGGATGTGAGGTTTCTAGACGTCTAATGGTAGATAAAAAACCAAAACCAAAACCAAAAAAACCTGCTGCAAAAAAACCTGCTGCAAAAAAACCTGCTGCAAAAAAACCTGCTGCAAAAAAACCTGCAGAATCCAAACAAGTTGTAACAAAAGATACAAATAACGACATGTCAATACAAGTTGAGGATGAGATTTCAAAATCGTTTCTTGATTACGCAATGTCTGTCATTGTCTCAAGAGCTTTACCTGATGTTAAAGATGGTTTGAAACCAGTTCAAAGACGTATCTTATATTCAATGTATGAAACCGGCATAAGACCAACAGGCCCATTTAGGAAGTGCTCCAAGGTTGTTGGTGATGTAATGGGTAATTATCACCCACATGGTAACGATGCAATTTATGGAACACTAGTCAGACTAGGTCAACACTTCAGTACAAGATATCCACTAATTGAGCCTCAAGGTAACTTCGGAACACCAGACGACCCTCCTGCTGCCATGAGGTACACAGAGTCGAGAATGTCACAACTATCCTCACAACTATTGGACGGTATAGATGAAGATACTGTTAATTTTGAGCCCAACTACTCAGGAGAGAGTTCTGAACCAAAAGTATTACCAGGAAGGTTTCCAAATCTCTTAATTAACGGAGCTGAGGGAATCGCTGTAGCTATGGCAACAAATATGCCGCCTTATAACTTAAGAGAAGTAACTGAAGCAGTTAAATTTACTTTAAATAATAAAAATCCAAAACCATCAGATTATTTAAAAATCATTAAAGCACCTGATTTTCCAACAGGAGGTCTTGTTGTAGACACCCCAACAATTAAGGATGCAATTTTAAAAGGAAGAGGGTCTATAAAACTTAGAGCTGTTGCTGACGTAGAGGAACTTGGCAAAGGAAAATCTGCAATTATCGTCAAAGAACTTCCTTACCAAGCTTCAATAGATAGGATCATGGAAAAAATTGCTTCATTGGTTCAAGATAAAAAATTAGCAGGTGTCTCAGACCTAAGAAATGAAAGTAGTGATAGAAATGGTACAAGACTAGTAATTGAGTTAAAAAGAGACGCTGTACCACAAGTTGTTTTAAATCAACTTTTTAAACAAACACAACTTCAAGATACTTTTGCTGTCAATTCAGTTGCTTTAGTTGACGGTGTTCCAAAAGTTCTTTCAGTGCCACAACTCATTAACTATTACATCGATCACCAAATTGATGTAATACAAAGAAGGACTCAATATAGGCTCAACAAAGCAGAAGCAAGACTTCATATTGTTGAAGGCTTGATTTTAGCTCTAGATAAAATAGATCAAATCATAAAGGTAATTAGAGCTTCAAAAGATGTTGAAACAGCAAGAACTTCTTTGATGAAAAAATTTAAACTTTCAGAAATACAAGCTTCACATATTCTTGACATGCCACTGCGAAGACTTACTGCGCTAGAAAGAGAAAAACTAGAAGAGGAAAAAAACGAACTTAAAAAAACAATTAAGGAACTTGCCGCGATTCTAAAAAGTAGAAAAAAACAAGATGACATACTTGTAGAAGAGCTTGAAGAGATTACAAATAAGTTTGGAGATGAAAGAAGATCTCGCATAGTTCCCGACGTTGGAGAGGTTTCAATTGAAGATTTAATCGAAGATGAAGAAATAATTGTCTCAGTATCATCAAAAGGATATGTGAAATCAGTCCCTTCTACATCTTATAAAAAACAAGGTAGAGGAGGAAAAGGAGTAAAAGCAGCATCTTCAGATGAAGACGTCATCGAACACTTACTATCAACCTCTGTCCATGCTTACTTATTATTTTTTACAGATCAAGGAAAAGTTTATAGAGCTAAAGCTCACGAACTACCAAAAACCACAAGAACAGCACAGGGCTCATTGATTCATAATGTACTCTCAATGTCCCAAGATGAAAAGGTACAAGCAATAATTGATACTAGAGACTACGAGACAGAAAAATTCCTATTAATTATGACAGAAAAAGGAACTGTTAAAAAATCTGCTTTCAAAGACTTTGATTCTAATTATAAATCCTTACAAGCAATCAAACTCAAAGACGACGATAGGGTTGTGTCGGTGAAAACAACTTCTGGCAAAGAAGACGTAATATTGGTTTCTAAAAAAGGACAAGCAATCCGTTTTGATGAAAATAATCTTAAACCACAAGGAAGAACAGCAATGGGTGTTCGAGGAATTAAATTACGTGAAGGGGATGAGGTAGTAGGTGCCGCGACCTCAAGAGATGAAACACTATTGTTTATTACAGCAAAAGGATACGGTAAGAGAACAAACCTTGACGAGTTCAGAAAAGCTGGACGTGGAGGCATGGGTGTAAAAGCTCTGAAGGTAACAGAAGTTAAAGGAGATTTAATTGGTGCTCGTTCTGTAGATGAAGATACAGAGGTTATGCTTATGAGTACTGGTGGAACTGCAATAAGATGTGCAGTAAAGCAAATAAAAAAAATGAGTAGAGCTGCGCAAGGAGTCAAAGTTATGAAACTTTCTAAAGAAGAGGAAATTTCTGCTTTTATTCCAATAAAAAGTGATTAAAAATGGTAAAAGTAAACAGAGTTAGAAGAATAATTAGAAAGATCGATCCTTGGACTGTCTTGAAGGTAACTTTCGTCTTAAATTTTATAATTGCATTAACCATTGTGCTGGGCTTTTCAATCCTCTGGGTGCTTTTAGTTAACGCAGGAGTTCCTCAGGGACTAGAAGAGATAGCTAGAAGATTAGCCTTACTTGATGCGGACGCATCTCTCGTTGGTAACGTAGAGCCATTATTCACCTCAGTAGTATTCTTGGCTACCGTTTATTTATTAACTCAAACAGCTTTAGCAACAATAGGTGCATTTTTTTACAATCTCGTTTCTGACCTAGTGGGTGGAGTAGAAGTAGTTGTTTTAGAAGAGACATATAGTGATCCACAAATTCAAAACACTGAAAGTAAAACAGAAAAGACTTCTTCAAAGAATAAAGAGACAATGTTGATGACCTTTTCTAATACGATAAAGAATTTACAAAACGAAGAAGACGAGAACGAATAACTTGCTAAACTCTTTTTAACAAATAAAGCATAAAGCGAAGTTAGTGAAAACCTAACACTGTCCCGCAACTGTGATTCGAAAGATAAGTCAGGTCGCCTTTTTGCTTAATTAAAAACAACAATCCTCGAGTGAAGGAATGGAGTATCAATCCTTTCTCGTGGTAAGAAAGGAACTTATGAAATATAAAATACTAATTCTTGCCGCGTTGATAACAATGTGCACAAATTCAACAGAATCTAGCACAGAACAAAGAGTTGTCTCATTATCAACTACGCATACTGAAATTATCCAAACACTTGGAGGTGAAAACCTTCTAGTTGGAATAGATTCATTCTCAGAATCAGAACTTCCTATTGAAAAAATAGATGCATTCACCGTTACTGCAGATGAATTAGTTAATTTGAATCCAGATTTAGTAATTGTGGCTTTTGACTTTAATGGGATCATAGATGGACTAGAAGCTTTAAATTTAAATTACGTTTTACTGCCACCAGCTAGGAATTTTGATGAGGTTTACACGCAAATTATGGAAATCGGAAATTTAATAAATAAATCTGAAGAATCTATTGATCTTGTTTCTGAAATGGAAAACGATGTTGCCGAGATTATTGAGAATTTTTCTGCTCAAAATGTAAAAGTCTTTCATGAAATTGGATACACCTATGGAATATACACTGTTAATGAAAACTCATTTATTGGAGAAATTTATAATCTTCTAGGAGTAGATAATATAGCTAACTTTAAGGAAGACCCATTTGGAAGTGGGTATCCAGAATTTTCTGAAGAAGAAATATTAATGGCCAATCCTAATTTAATTATTGTTGGTCATTCTGATTATTTAAACAAAGATCTTTCAACAAGAGTTGGATGGGAAGAAATTACTGCAATACAAAGTGGAAATCTCTTTTTTCTTGATGAAAACCTTGCAAACAACTGGGGAACAAACACAGTTGATTTACTAAATACTCTTTCAGAAGTTACTCAGTCACAAGAGGACCCTGGAGTAGTATATTCAAATCAATATTCTGATGAAATACAAAATTCTTCAGTCTTTCAAAATAATATACTTTATCTAGTACTGTTTATCTTGATAGGTTTAATTTCTTACTCAAGAACCAGAACCAAGCAAAAAGAAAAAGTTTAAGGAGAGAAAATGAAAGGTTATTCAGAAGATTTATACATACTAGCTTTTGACCATAGAGGTACTATAACCAAGGGACTTTTAGGGGTAGAAGGACGTGAACCCACTGAAGAAGAAGCTGGAAAAGTAAATGAGATGAAAAATATCATTTTTGATGGTTTTTTGAAAGCAAAGGAATCTGGAATAACTGGAGGCGAGCCCGCAATTCTTGTTGATGAAACCTTTGGTCTAGATGTTCAGCAAAAAGCAAAAGATATGGGTATAAAATTTGCTGCTCCTGTTGAAAAATCAGGTCAAAAAGTTTTTGATTTTGAATATGGAGATCACTTTGGTGAAAAAATTAAAGAAATAGGTGCAGACTTCGTAAAAATTTTAGTTCGATGGAACCCAGATGATGACGAAGAAACTAGAGAAATACAAGGTAAAAGAATTAAAGAACTCTCTGACTGGTTATCAGAAAACGATAAGAAATTTCTTTTAGAGTTTCTTGTACCAGCTACTTCCGAACAGTTGGAATCTGTAGGAAATGATCAGGCTCGATATGATTCAGAAATCAGACCTATGCTAGCTGTAAAAGTTGTAGAAGAGATGAGAGAAAGAGGAGCAGATCCTGACATTTGGAAGATAGAAGGACTTGATACTGCTGAGGATTGTGAAAAAGTAGCTGCAGCTATTAAAACCGGTGACAGAGAAAATGTCATCGCTGTTGTTTTAGGTAGAGGTGCAACAGATGAAAAAGTAAATGAGTGGTTACGAGCTGGATCATCTGTAGAGGGATATAAAGGATTTGCAATCGGAAGATCAATTTTCTGGGATGCGCTTAAAGGATTTCACGAAGGTGACAAATCTAGAGAAGAAGCAGTTACTGAAATTGCTGAATCTTATTTAGGTTTTCTATCTGTCTATCAAAACGGGAGTTAATTAGTGTCAGCAGGAAAAGCTGTAATTGGACAATCAGGTGGGCCTACTGCTGTTATCAATAGATCTCTCGTTGGGTTTATTAAAGAAGCTACAAATTCAAATTTTGATGAAATATTAGGAGCTAAACATGGTTTAGCTGGAATGTTAAGCCAAGATTTTGTAGACCTTTCAAAACTTTCAGAGTCACAGTTATATGGAATAGGAAAAACTCCAGCCGCAGCCCTAGGTTCTGTTAGAAAAAAGCCTACTGATAAAGACATAGAACAACTAGTTACTATTTTTGAAAAACAAAACATTAGAAACTTTTTCTACATAGGTGGAAATGATTCTGCTGAAACCGCAAACTTGGTAGCCGAAGGCGCAAAAAGCATAGGCTACGAAATGAAGGCATTTCACATCCCGAAAACTATTGATAATGATCTTTTAGAAACAGACCACTGTCCAGGTTACGGATCGGCAGCAAGATTTGTAGCTCATGCCTTTCAAGGAGATGATGCAGACAATAGAAGTCTTAGTGGAATTAAAATTAATGTTTTAATGGGAAGACATGCAGGATGGTTAACAGCTGCAAGTACATTAGGTAAATCATCAGAAGAGGACGGACCACACTTAGTGTATGTTCCTGAAAAAACTTTTAATATTGAAAGCTTTTTGAAAGAAGTTAAAGAGGTTTACGATGCACTTGGAAGATGTGTTGTGGCCGTTTCAGAGGGTGTTCATAATGAAAAAGGTGAATACTTTCTTCAAACATATGCAGATCAATCTGGTTCAGGTTTAGCTGGAAAGACTGATAGTCACGGCAATATACAACTTTCAGGATCAGGAGCACTCGGTGATACTTTAACAAACATAGTCTCAGAATATATTGAGGGAGCAAGGGTTAGAGCGGATACTTTTGGATACCTACAAAGATCTTTTATTGCGGATGTTTCTAGTGTTGATGCAGAAGAAGCGGAGAGAGTTGGACAACATGCTGTTTTAGCATCAAAAGAAGTTCAAAGTGGTTCAATTATTCTTAAAAGGCAATTCTCCGAAAAATATTACTGTGAAGTTGGCACTACAGAACTACACAAGGTAGCAAAACACACTAAAGAAATGCCAGCAGAATTTATAGACTCAACGAAACCCTACGTTACAAACGAGTTTTTTGAGTATGCCATGCCGCTTACTGGTGGGATAGAACCTAAAACTCAAATCTTTGTATAGATGGCAAAAATAAGCTTAGTAAAACAAGATTTTAAGGCTTTCTGGGAAGCAACAGTAAGGTATTATGAACTAGATCCCCAAGGTGTTATGCATAATGCAAACCATGTTGCATTTTTCGACCAAGCAATTACTGCTTATTTTAAACATGTAAACTATGACTATTTAAAAGACATTGAAGATACAAACAAAGACTTTCACACGGTTCAGGTTTTGGTGCAGTACAATAAACCCCTTTATTTTGACCAAGTGGTAGAGGTTGGTACAAAAATTAAAGAGATAGGCAATTCGAGTATGACCTGGATAATGGGAATGTTTTTAAAAGAAACTGGAGAATTGGTAAGCTCCTGTGAGGCAATTCATGTTTACACTGATCAAAAAACAATGAAACCAACTCCAATAACAGAAGACCTTAAAAAAAAGTTAAAACTATAAATTTATTGAAGAAACTTTCTTATTAAATTCTCAGAATTGATGTGTTAAATTAAATTGAAATGGATATGAAAAAGATATTAATAGTTAGCTTATTCTTTAGCTTATGCTCCCCCTCGGCTAACGAGGGCATTGTTTCTTTGTCCGACGAAACAACAACAACTCTCATAGTAACCGAAGAAGACTACCCAATAGTTTTAACTCAATGTCTAAATGAAGAACATGGGTACAACATAGTAACTCCATTTGATGTTCAAGATCTAAAAACATCTCTTGATCAAATGAGCAATACAAAAGATGAGAGAACACAACTTTTGGAGGATGTTGATTTTTGTGTAAATAAATACGATCTTTTTTCTGAATCGAACACAACAAACCCGGATGAACTAGCAAAATTATATGATGAAAATCTTGAACTAGCTAAATGCTTAAGAGAAAAGGGCATAAACGTTCAAGACCCAAGCCAGGAAGAACCAAAGGTCGATTTAAGTGGGCTCAAGGAATCTAAAGATGACATCATGCCTCTGCTACAAGAATGTGGTTGGCAAAAATAAGTATTTAAAAACTAACAATAAACTTGGCTCCACCAAGTTTAGACCTATCTACTGAAACACTCCATCCATATTTTGTTACAATATTTTTTACAATACTCAACCCAAGACCCTTACCACCGCTATTTCTGGTTCTTGACTCGTCCTCCTGCCAGAAGGGGGTGAATATTAAGTCATAATTTTCTGGGTTAATTCCTACCCCGTCATCTTCAACAATCACTGAAGGAATGCCGTGAATCAAGTCAGTACTAATTACAGTTTTGTTGGATTTAAATTTTTCTGCATTTCCAATTAAATTATTAAGCATTAATTTAAGTATTTTTTGATTTGCAATAACTTTTATTTGAAGATTGTTTTTAAAATCAATATCTGTACCCTCAACAGTAGTTTTGATTAAGCTATTCAAATTTATTTCGTCATTAGAACCATCACCTTTACTAGAAGTCTCTATAGTTAGCAA
>Ga0228660_1000328_pt1 | contig 10639 bp, 9 predicted proteins | sample 74DmetaG_FD_183032 | JGI IMG/M metagenome (GOLD analysis project Ga0228660, IMG submission 183032) | Seawater microbial communities from Monterey Bay, California, United States - 74D | ecosystem: Environmental > Aquatic > Marine > Coastal | place: USA: California | collected 2016-11-11
AACGAGGTAAAACAAAAAACTTCCTGGAGGTACCACAAAATTATCCCGTAACTCATTTATAAACAATTAATTACGGGTTTTTTGTTTTTTAAGGTTGCTCCAAAGGTTGCTCGGGAGGTATAAAAAAAGATTGAAAAAGGGGTTACTACACCCTTAAAGTTAAATTATTAATGACTTAAGTAACCTATGAAACGGTAATTATCTTAAGTCAACTTCAAAATCAATTACATCTATATTCATAGAATTATTTTCATTATTATAATCATCTGGATCATACTCAAAACCTACAAAATGTAAAACACCATTTTCTAGATACGGAAATAAATAATCGACCCACAGAGGAGAAGTAAGTTCCTCTTCGTCATAAACTCTAAAATTTCCAGAACCATCATTCAACCAAATACAATCATTTAATCTTACCCCTTTTCCTGATTCACGATATGATGAATATAAGAATGATTCTGTTGGTTGACCACCACAAGTCTCTGGCCTTAAAATTATATCTAAATTCCCATCACCATTCGCATCAAAAACTTCAAATTCTAACATATTGAATTGATTACATTGAAATTTCTTTGAAAAATGAGGACTAAAAGTTAAATCACCGTTATTTATCCATATTTCAAAAGATTCTCCACTATTCGACTCCCTTGCAATACTGATGTCTTTTTTACCATCATTAGTAAAGTCAAAAACTTGTATTGATGTCGCCGCCATATCTTCATTGTGGAGTGAAGTAGGATCGTTAGAAGTGAAAATTTGCTTAAAAGTTGTTTCTGTTGAATTATATTTATGAATAGTTACTCTATTAGACTCAGAGGCCCCATAAGTTTCGCGATAGTCTGATGATATAATTTCATCAACCCCGTCTCCATCAAAGTCATAAAGTTCAATAGCAAAAGGTCTAGTATTAAAATTGTACTCAATTAATGGATTGATAAAGTTTATATCGTCTCCTACAAAATCATATCCATTTTGATTTCCTAAAAAAAACTTAAACCCTACACCAAGGATATCTGGTATATTATCAGAATTTAGATTCCCAACAGATACGTCATGAAAAAACCCCATTTGAGATGGATTCGTTACTCTTTCCCACTCTATCTTTCCATTATATGGAGTTCCTTTGATAACATCACCTTTCCAATTTCTCCAATCATTTCCAATTTCGTTGGCATCTCCCAGAACAAAGAAATCTGAGTTATAATCAAAATTTCTAACAACCCAAGTACTCGCTTGATCGTTCTCTATGCTATAATCTGACCATCCTGTAGCATCTTTATAGAATACAAAAGTCTTCCCTCTAGGAGAACTTTCTCTATTTGTTTGTTGTGCATCTGAGACACCAGGAACTATTAAGTATTTAAATCCATTTTTTTGATATACAAATATTCCCGGGTTAGCATTTAGAGTTGTTACTAGGTCAACTTTCCTAGCGTTTGGATTAACAATATCTAAACTGTTTCTAGTAAAATTAAGTCCGATTAATTTGAAGTTTGCTATTAGAGAGGTGTCTTCTGTAATGGTAAATACCAATGAAGATTCTGTAGATCCGTTTGACCAATTTACGAATTCATAATCTTGATTTGAGATAGCGTCAATTGTAATTTCTGTACCTGATTCATAAACACCTCCTTCAGTTGAAACAGATCCTCCTGGTCCTGCTTCTACTCTTAGCGTGTAGGTTACTGAATTATCTTTTATATCCTCTAATTTTGCGTCTGGTGATGAACAAGACATTAAAATTATTAAAGTAAGTATTATACAATTCTTCATTCTTATAAATTATTAAGACGAATTATGAAATTAAAATAAAATTATCAATTGAAAAATAAAAAGGTGTTAAAAAAAATAATCTCTCAAAAATAGGATCAATTCCACTCCGTTTTACTTCACAAAAAGATACTGTAACTCATTTATAAACAATTATTTATAAGGTTTTTGTTTTTTAGGGTTGCTCCAAAGTTGCTCATAAGAGATAAAAAATAAATCAATTATTATTAATTTTCTTTTGCAATTAAAAAAATTCTTTGCTATGTTTGAAATTAATTTAATTTTTAAAAATACGAAAAAAATATTCTACGCTCCCACCCTAATTTTGCTTTGCTTTTTAACCGCTTGTTCCAGCTCGGATTCAGACGATACAGAAGAACCTATCGTTCCAAAAACAGTTTTTGAAAAACTTCAAGGAAATACCTATAAACAAATTGAAGAGCCTGATGATTGCTTTTTTTGTCAAGACGAAATAAACTACTATTCATTCTCTAGTGAAGGTTTAACAATAAATGGAACAGAACTTAATGGAACTTGTAATGATTATAGTTTCAATAAAATTGGTAGTTGCTCGGATTGCGCTGCAATCGCAGAAAACACCTTAGATAAACTTGTTGTAACACCACCAGGATCGTCAGTTAATCAAACAATCAGTTTTCTGTCTGAGACACAAATTCAGATTTCATATCCAGTACCAATTTTTGGAGCTACATGGACAGCAGATTTGTTTACAGGAGATGTTCCAGATTTTGAATAATTTGATCTCAAAATAACTCAACCAAAAAAGGTTTGTAAAATTGCAGATCTTTTTTTTAATTAGATACGCTAGATGTCAAAAATAGTTAGTCTTCCCTGTCTCTGTTCTTTTAAAATATCCAAAAAGGACTCTTTAATGAGATTATACAGATTATTAAATGATAAAAATACTAGGACTCAAAATAATTTAATAAATAATCTTCACTAAATAACATAAAGCCAGATCCCCTTATTGATTTTAAATAGTCTTGTTTGAATTTATTTTTTTCATGCTGGGTATTGCTCAAGTGGTAGCCTGTAATGTTGTAAAATATTAAATAATAATCACAATAGGAATCGAATATCAACTTGTCTGTGTCTAAATTTTTAAATATAATATTTGCTCTCTTTACGTTCGAAGACCGGTAGCTTGACATTGCATCGATAAGATTGTAAAGAAATACATCCAGATAATGATGGACATGAAATAAATCTAATATATCATCAAAATATTTACTCATAAGATTATCCATTTTTTCAAATTGTTTGGCTAAAAGTAGATGATGAATAAATTCATGTAAATAATTTCTAATATCGGTGTCTTCAACTATTAAATCAAAAAATAACCTCCAGTAGTATTGTTCCGAATTTTGGTCTGAGATTTGAGAAGCATGCAAAATTTGAAAACCTAAATATCGACCTCTTAAAGTTTCTGGAAGGGTTAAAAGTATCGATTCGTCAATCTTCATTTTTTTTGTTGTACCATGATTCAAAAAATGAGCTTGACCTTTAAGTAGTTTGATAAAAATCTCTTCCTCCTTTTCGATATTATTCTTAGCTATCATGTCAATCAAATAGCCATATCTACCGTTTATATTATTGAGATCTACGAAAATATAAATGATATTTTCTTTAAAATTTTTTATCTCAATCAACTTCGTAATAATTTTTTTAAAATCAGCTAGAGGAATGGATTTCAATTTCATAAAAATCAAAGCCGCGATCTTCACATTATACTCTAAAGCTTCAGTCTTTGTTTTACCAAATAAATTCAAATATTTTGAATTGAAAAGCGTATGAATATAGTTCCATTTTTCATATTGGACAGCATGCTCAAAAAGGCTAATAAAATAATGCACTGTCCCCTGAGTTAGACATATTTTATTAATAAACTTCAAATCTGAAGAACTAAGGTCCTCTTTATATTTAAGACGTTGAATTTTTACTTCCGTATGCCAAAGTTCAAATTTATTTTTTTCTTTAACATATCCAAAAAAAGATGGGTATCCCAAAAAAAAAGATAATTTATTTAAGGTGTTTTGACTTGCTTTCGTCTGAGGTAATAGGGCCCAAAAGCGCCTTAAAGTATTAAAACTAAGATCGACTATTTGATATTCTCCAAGGATATTAATAAATGCTTTGACATCTGTTGAAGACATAATTTTAAAACCAATTTTCCTTTCAATATCTATTCGAAGTTGTTTTTGTGCTGCTTTCATATCCTTATAAATAAAAAACTAACATTCCAAGGATCATAATCAGTAGCCCTGGAAGTGACTTTAAATTAAGTGTTTCTTTACCGAAAAACACTCCCAAAAGCAAGGTTACAACAGGAGTTAAAAGACCTATAAGTAACGAGTGAAATGGATTAGTGCTTTTTAACCCTTCTAAACCCAATAAAACTGCCAGAGTAAGGGGTATGGCAAATACTGCAAAATGCCATATGGGAATTTTCTTAGCTTCAGTCATTCTTGGTTGTATCAATAATACAAGTCCTGCTAAAATAAATATACTCAATTCCTGTATCAAAGCGATTACTACTTCAGAGATACTTTTCAAAAATTCCATTTGAATTATGAGGAGAAATGCAAAACAAAGGTGTGCTAAAAAAAAGTATGCATGCGCCTGTTTGGACCTAAAAGTTATTTTCTGCTCGTTAAACTGTTTAAAGATGAAATACAAATAGCCAAAACTTACAAATAACAAAGAAAAAATATTCCAGTAACAGTCACGCTGTATCTGGTATTCTGCAACAAAGCCTAGAACAAAGGTGAAAAAAAGGCTATAAATTGCATATTGTAAAATACTCCCTTTCTTGAAACCAAGAACTAAAAAACTCAAACCTGCAAAGCCCACACAACTTATCATGAATAAGTTAAGAAGCTCTTTTGTGGGAAAAACTTGTTGGCCGTATGACAAAACTCCAATAAAAATAATTCCTATAAATAGGCTAGTAAAGCTTGAACGTTTGAATATCGTCAGATAGATACTCTGTTTTGGAGCATAATGCGCCCATAACAAATTATTTATTGAAAAAAGGATAATACTAGCCAGTAAATATAACATATTACAATATACAAAAAATGAGCTAAATATGGGCAAATTTTATCAATTTAAAAAAGTATATTTGATAAGCTATGAGAAAATAAAACAAAAAAAGTACAGCGAAATTATTCCTTTTCAACCTTTAACAGAAAGAAAAAATTAATTTCAATTGCTTTAAAATATTTCATAATATCAGTTAAATTAATTTTTACTTAAAACAATGATCATGAAGAATACGCTACTTAAGTTATTTTTTTTATTGCTATCTGTTTCCATTTTTTCTCAAACACAATTTGAAGTTACCGTTAATGGAATAAAAGAAAATGATTCTGTAAGGGTCATTGTACAAAAATCTTCTGAATCCCTATTGAAAAAGTGGATACACGCTAGTGATTCACCCACTTCAGCTGTGTTTTCACTTAGCGATGGTAATTGGGCTGTCAAACTTGACGCAACGGGTTATACCTACCCTTCACAACAAGTAGTATCGATCCCAAATGATACGCAAATAACTTTTGGTTTAACAGAAGCCACCGAAGGTGATTTTTCCTATAATTGGCGAGATGATGGGTCTGCAGCAGGGCATTCCACACAATCTTATGTTGCTGAACCTACTCAAATTACAGTAATCAACAACACCGTTTCCGTTCCTACAAACTTTTCTTCTATTAAACTGCGAACAGAATATGGAGTAATACTTTCTGATGATATTGAACCTTGGTCAAATGAAGATGCATACAGGTTGTACAAAATGTTTTCTAACTTACCCGATAACCCATATGGAGAAGGTTCAAAGGTTGATTATTCTACTGGTGAAAATGTTAAGGGAGTATTTTATTTGTCCAATGAAGAAATTTTTGAGGATATTTCTATTGAGGAAATTGACGGTATTAAACATGCTACAGTTAGCCAGAATGCCTTTACCTATGCCAACCCACAAATTGTAAAACTAGATGGGATTCGAGGAAAGTTTTTCTCTAAACGCTTATATCATTCGGTGGTAAACTTTATCACAAATTTTGCACAGGATACCAATGCATTAAATAATCTTGCTCAAGAAAGTTTTGGGATTAGATTTTTGAATCCTGATGACGAGTTAGAAACCCTAATGAATGAGACTAAATCTAACTTTCAAGAATTTTATAACTCAGAAAAACTTGAAATTCTTGCCATGTTTGAAGAACTTCCTGAGGGGTTTCACAAACAAGAGGGGCTAAAGTATTTGGTTCGTCGTATAGACGGTCAAGATCACCCAGTTCCAGCCTACAGACAAGCAGCAGCCATCGCTTGGACAGGTATGGAAACTATTGAATTTATGAGCAAAGCATTTGCAGGAGGAAATTTAAGTGACACGAGACGTTTGATCCTTCATGAAAAAGCACATTTTTTATGGGAATATACTTTTGATGATTCAACCAAAGAGGATTGGATAGAACTTGGAGGTTGGTTTGAAGATCCAACGTCTGCATCGGGATGGTCAACATACAACACTACAGAATTTGTTTCTGCCTACGCACATGCAAAAAATCCAAATGAAGATATGGCGGAATCAATTGCCATTTACTTGACTAATCCAGATAGATTGATCAATGTCTCAATGGCTAAATACGAGTTTATCCGAGATCGAATTATGCATGGAACTCGATATGTAGCTCAAATAAGAGAAGATTTAACTTTTACCGTGTATAATTTATATCCAGATTACACCTTCCCAGGTAAAATCATAGAACTCGATTTGGATGTTACAGGTGCTCCAGAGGAGGATAAAGTAGTGACAATGAAAGTAGTTCTTGATTCTGAAGATCCTGCTATAGACGGAGCTGTAGAAGTTTATACTAGGTTTTCATCATCTATAGGAACTATTTTTGATATAAGATTACACCCGCAAAATGGTACTATAGATTCAGTTCTTGTAGGTTCTGCTACATTAAGTAAACATTCTAAATCTGGATACTGGAATCTTGGTTCAGCTGTTATTTATGATCAGGTTAGAAACCAACGATATGAAAACACCTCTACTGTAGGAGCAAAACTATGGATTGAAAGCCCTTTAGAAGATACAACTCCCCCTAAATTCATTGAGTATTCGGCAGAGAAAATTGAAGGTAACTTTAATATTGGCTATGGATTTAACGCTACTCTTGATGAAAATGGTACGCCAGGGCAAGCCATCAAGGTGGTTGCTAAATGGGAAGAGACTCTCAATGTAGGAACAGCTAATATGAGAATTGATTTCCCCAACCCTGATCAATCAGAAACATATTTTAAGGAGCTAGGAACAATAGCAAAAGATCAAAGTCAATTTGTTAAAGAAATGGAAGGATATCTTTTTATCGAAGATTATTTTCCTTCAGGGGAATATGGATTTGTACAAATGTATATAGGAGATGAGGCAGGTAATGGCTCTAATGTTACAATTTCAGAGGATCCTAATAATACTTTTTCTAATGGTGTTGATAGTTTTGTTGCTCTGAGAAAAACCATCTACATAGAAACAGAGTTTCCAGACATGGTAAAACCAGAAATAGACCAAAATAACATTACAGTAACCGCAGAACCCACAAATCCTGAAGCTCCGAATGGTGAAACAAGGGTAGATATCAATTTTAACGCCAGGGATTTGTCAGATTTTCCAGGGCATGAAGCGGGAATTAGAAGTGTATCACTAATTCTTCGTGACCCTCAAGGAAAACAATTTGGGTATCAAACAGGAAATGCTACCATGAACCATCCTGATTTAGATCTTGCAAATGAGGATCCTGACATGAATTCAAATTGGAAAAATTATAGATTTGATTTGGTATTGCCACAAGGTTCTGCTGCGGGAGTTTGGGGAATTTCAGACATCATCATACAAGATAAAGTAGGTAATACAAAAAGCTATAATTTTGTGGAATATGTTCGTTTTGATACCATAGATTCTGAAATAACTCTAGACACACCCCTTGAAATTGAAATTTTAGACAAGGTCATTAATGCAGGGAATGTAGGTTCTATTAAAGTTAGTATGAGCTGTACTCCATGCGAAGGATTAAATTATGTCGCCACCATTTACTCTAGATTTGGGGGTGGAGCTGTCGTCAGAAACGAAGGAACCCTTACTGCAAACGAGGTTATCATTGAAAATATGAACACTGAAGGAATCTTGGATGGAGAAGTAAATTTGACGGTTCAAATTACAGACTCAGAAGATAAATTGGTAACTACTAATACTACAGCCTACACCAAAGATGTTGTATACCCTAAAGCCTATTACACGAGATCTAATCTCCAAAATGATGGTTCATCAAGCCTCGATGATTTACTTATTGATGTTGTTGTAGAAAGTGAAGATGTTGGTGGAACCTATTCAGCTACAGCACAAAACTACAATTCAAACGCATCAAGAGCCTCCGGTGTTAAACAACTAAATTCGAATGATCCATTAACGTTTACAGGAGATATTTCATCGGAAGAGTTCAATATTTCAAATTTAGACTTGTCTTCCCTACAGGATTGATATATTGAACTTAAATTAGAAATAACAGATCCAAATGGTAATCTAGGTGAGGAACCTTATATTACTTATTATTTGATTGAAAATAATTCAATAAGTTATGCAGGGACTTCCCTTAGCACAGATGATATTAGAGCAAATGAGTTTGTGATATTTCCAAACCCAACATCCTCATTCATACACATATCATTTGATTTTTCTACTGCCAAAGTTTTTGATTTAACAGGAAGAGAGGTCATGAAGTCAACTTCTCAAACAATAGATCTTTCAAAATTAACAAAAAATATATATCTATTGAGAACCTATGACGAGTCTAATAAAATTATAGGTTCCTTCAAACTCATAAAGAAATAAACTCAAAAAAAAATCCAGCAAAATGCTGGATTTTTTTTGTTATTTTAAAATTGATCTTTTAAAAAAGGGGTAAAAGTCTTATGTATCCTCTTTATAATTTTTTCATGGTAAGTTCAAAAAGCAACCCTATTTATTTTTTAAAACTTAAAGCAACTTTTAAAAAATTTAGATAAAACATGTGTTTTTAACTGTATATCTCGTTTTTTAGGATTTAATTACTATTTTTAGGATTTACTATTTTATGAAAACAACCTTAACAATTATTTTAATCATAGTAACTAAAAGTTTTTACTGTCAGAATATTCATCGTCAAATGATAAGTTCTCAGTCTAATACAACAAATACAAATTCAGGGCTAACAATAAAACAAACAGTAGGGCAATTGTCAGCAATTGGAAATTATTCAGCTGATGTAATTGTCCAGCAAGGGTTTCATCAATCCAACTGGGAAACCTATTTATTAAAACCAAAAAATATTCTCGTAAAAACATACCCTAATCCTTTTATTGAAATCGTTAATTTCCAATTTAAAAATTTAAACAAAAACAAAATATTGATTCAAATTTTTGACATCAATGGGAAAATCGTACATACGAGAAAGGCTATTGTTAAAAATAATCTATATTCATTAAACCTAACCAACTTATCAAGAGGTATATACCTAGTAAAATTAGACAGTAATAAATTAAGTTATTATTCCAAAATTATTAAACAATGAAAATCAGTCATCTAATTTTAATCTTAATTCTATACTCTTCTTTATCAAATGCACAAGAGCTTTATGTCGCTGTAGGAAAAAATATTACCCACTTTGATTACAAAAGTTCTAACGGAAGTGATCAAAATTTGAATTTTAGAAGTGGATCGGGTAATAATTTTGAAATAGGATATGTTTCCAATGTAAGAAATAGTAGATTGCACTACTTCGTTGGGATCGTTTATAATGAATTTAATGCCGAGGCATCTAACTACAGTAAAAATTATTCCTGGGAAACAAAATATATTGGAATTCTGAATAAAATTGCATTCAAATTATATGACAACTGTTTTAATACTGGTATAGACGCTTTTGTAAACCTTGGTTTTAACTCTTCTGTATTAGTAAACGGCGATCAGTTTATCAATAACTATTATTACGATATAACTAAAAACGAAGATTTTTCGGGTATAAATTTACAACCTTTCTTAGGGTTTAATTATAAATATGATGTAAGCAAAAATTTAAATTTAAACTTTGGATATAATTTTTCTAAAACGTTCAATGTATTTAATAATTCTGATGAAAAAATATCTTTTAATACACATCAGTTTCAATTTGGTCTTTTATTTTATCTATTTTAAGCGACGATCATTCTTATGAAAAAAATACTTCTTCTTTTTTTATTTTTTGGATACATTGGCTTTGGTCAAACCAAAGGCATATCCTATCAAGCACTAATTTTAGATCCCATCAACCAAGAACTCCCTGGTGTTGAAGATAACAAAGCACCTCTTGCGGATAAAAACATTTGTTTAAAATTTGCAATTATTGATGAATTCAATACTATTGAATATGAAGAAATATTTACCACCAAAACAGATAATTATGGGATGGTAAATTTAATTATTGGAACTGAGACTAAAACAGGTGGATACGCTAGCAGTTTTGAAGATATTAAATGGAGTACTTTACCTAAAAATTTAAAAATAGATTTAAGTGTTGATCCAAGTTGTTCTAACTTCTCTGAAATAAGCAATGCCCCTTTCACTGCTGTTCCATTTGCTTTATTCGCAATTAATTCTCAAAATATGCCAGGCACTACTGGAGCGGTGATGTTATCTGGAGATCAAGCTGTAGCAGGTATTAAAACTTTTAGTGACCCTATTTTTGGAAATCTAACGGGTGATGTAACCGGTAATATAAGTGGTAATGCTGTAACAGTAACCAATGGTGTTTATACAACCTCAAGTGTGACG
>Ga0228660_1000331_pt1 | contig 10601 bp, 13 predicted proteins | sample 74DmetaG_FD_183032 | JGI IMG/M metagenome (GOLD analysis project Ga0228660, IMG submission 183032) | Seawater microbial communities from Monterey Bay, California, United States - 74D | ecosystem: Environmental > Aquatic > Marine > Coastal | place: USA: California | collected 2016-11-11
ATTGATGAGTTTGATTTACTATGTATACCCCAATCAAACTCATCAATCCAGCAACCACCAAATGGTAATTTAACAGCGTTAGGACATGTCTCTAAGAGAACTTTATCATGTGTCCAAATAGCTTTAAATTTATTGGAGTGTCGTTGAACAAAATTATATAAATCTGGTATGTGATCCCACGCTTCCACTAACCATGCAATGTTTGAACCTGGTCTGTAAAGTGAGGATGGAATATCTATATCTGTCCAGACAACAATATCTTCTGAGCTATATGTATCTTCTCTTACCCATTTAACTTTATCTGTAAGTTGCTTAGGTGGCATTGGATTATTAGAAAATATACAATGTGCAAAAGCAGAATCTTGTAAATATATTTTTAAAGTTTTAGCCATCTGTTTGGAATAATGTCTTTAGGATTATATGTAGTATGGCCAGGTCCTAGCCATATTTCCGGAGCTGTAACAATCTTGTTATTTGCTTTAGACTCACCTAGCCATGCCCCCCACCAACCAAATGTCGAATTACAAATAATATTATTTTTACACAACGACATATGATATAGTGCTTCAAATGGATTTTTTTCTTTCGAATAAACTATCTGATCTGTTTCTCCAAACATTCTCTTTGCATGCTCGATATCATCTGAAAAGATAACAATGTAATCTAATCCAGCTTCCTTAACAGCATTTCGCCAATAAGCTGATGGTAGCATCGGATGGTAATGCCTCTTCTTCATATAATCCCCTAATCTAATATGCAGAGACGTACATCTAGATGGTTCTGGATATTTGCTAAAATCAATTCTATCTTTAATCTCTTGTTTAAATTGAAATTGAGCTCTTACTTCCTCTATAGCATTTTCAAAATAACGTTCAGACTGAAAATAACCAACCATATCTGTAAAGTCGTCCACTTTATGATCAACATAATGAAATGGAAACTCAACTTCTGTAAATGTTGAGGTCTTTGATTCTAGAGTTGGTATACTAATATCAAATCCATCAAAGATAGATGTATTATTACATTCATAATTTACATCGTAATACGTTTTATTATGAGGTATTGCTACTTCATAATTGCATTTTTTGGCCATACCCAATACAGCTGCAAACTGAAACATGCTATTGCAGAGGTTTCCATATCTTCCTATCCTCGTTGAAGTTATCATCCTACTAAAATATCTTTATGCCAGTCCCATTGATCGATATGCTCTTGCAACTTTACTTTATTCATATTCTGAATTTCCAAGCAATAATCTCTATTAAAATTAATATATGGATTATGATTAAAGGAAGTATCTCCTCTAGCATGTGTAAGATGCCATAATGGCCATTGCGTACGCATAATTTTAGTACCTAAAATTTTAAATCGAGCATTAATTTCATTATCTTCATAACCAACACTCTTAAAATGCTCATTAGCTCCACCACATTTCCAATAATGCTCTCTATCAAACATTACAACCCCACCTACTGAATGCGGATTAAATAGAGTGCAATCATTTAAATCCACATTGCGGAGATCTTTTGTTTCATTAATAATATCAAAATACGTTTCCGGTACATCGTAGAAGTTTCCATCGTATGGATATACTAATTGTGCTTGTTTATTTATAATTGCTTCAGTAGCTCCAACAATCTGTTCAGGTCTTAAGAGAATATCGGCATCATAATGAGCAATAACAGGAGTAGTTGCCTCTTTTGCTGCAAGGTTAACTCCTCGCTGCCTATTAAAAAATTCATCTGTTTCAATATAGATGTGACGACACTTAAAAGCCTTACACATATCGTGTAGCTTACTTGATGTATCCTGTTCGCTAATAACAATATTAGCATCAAAGTGATGCCGTAGATAAGATAAAGTCGTTCGAATATTACGAATACGATCTTCATGATCTACCTTAGCGGCTATCAGAAACGTTAGCTTTTCTTTTAGATCTTTTTTCATTAATTATTTTTTGATAACGTTTAATAATCTCTACAACTTCTTGCTGTGGAGTATCAGGGACTTTCACTGGTGATACATTATTCTTTTTCATAAAATATTGTGCTGCTTGTTGAATGTTAGATTGCCAATCTGATCGTGGTCTAATAGCTGAAGAGTCTTCTGAACACTTCTGCTCTTGTACAAAATCTAAACTGTTGGCAATATCTGCCCACCACCAGTACGGTGTACTGAAACCATTTTTGGCTAATTGATAAGAATGATCAACGTGCTCGAATGCATTAGTAAAGTTTTCATCATATAGACCAACCTCTTCTAAAGATTCTCTCGTATAGAAGGTAACAGCACCAACACAATGCTGATTAAGGGCGATACGTACTTCATCAAATGGACCGTAATCGAAAACCAACCTAGGTACCGGCTTACCGTAACTAATACCAGCTTTATTAGCAGGACCATGATATGCAAACATAAAGTGATGAATGCCAGTTGTTTTATAAGCGCGTATATACTCTGCAAACAAATTACCAGTAAATTTCATATCATCTTCAACAAGAATAATATAATCACAATCCTTATCCAATAGATTCTGTATAGCAGCATTCTTCGCCTTACCTACACCTACTCCTCCCGATGTACGTATAAATTCCGCACCACGCCTTTTTAAAGGATATTCCTTTCTCCCATCATCAACTACTACTAACTCATCATACCATTCATCGCTGAGAGACTCAAAGCAAACATTAAACATATTTACCCTATCACATGTTATAATACCTACACCAATCTTACTCATTACTTATATTTTATACTCCAAAAACGCTATTTCAACTATAAATATAGATATGCCGTGCGTTGATAATAAAAATTTAATCTACAATATTAAAGAATTACCTGAAACGTTTTCTGTAGCCGACGGTGATTTGCTTTTAATTGAGACAGACGAGGGTACAAATATTATGGATTTTGCCAATTTTATAATTGGTTTAGATAATACGACGTTTGGTACAACAATTACACAACATACCACTGATATCGACTCTCTTTCATCTAATTTTGTTTCTCTTTCTAATCAAGTTAACACAGATATGTCAGAATTGAGTGCTTCGGTTGTGGGTAGTAATACAAAAGCTCTTATTACTCTATCTGGTGATAATGAATTTTCTGCAGTAACTGTAGCGAGTACTAATATTGCGTCTGTTGAATATGTTGTTGCTTCTCACGTTGTAAGATTTAACTTTGAAAATAATTTCTCTAACACAAATTATATTATTTTACCATCTGCACCAGTTTTAGAAACTTCTTCACAAAAATTTGTACAGTTTGTAGAGTCGGATAAAGCAACAAACTATGTTGATTTAAGTGCTATTAATATAGATAATGGTTCGATTGCCTATACTTTGACTAGTTCCGCTATAGGATTCCAAATACAGACATTTTAAAAGCTAAGGCGATCGGTATCTCCTTGCTTTAAACCAAATTGTTTAAAGAGTTCCTTTTCTTTCTCTTCTCTATCTAGTTCTGCCTTTTGCATACGAACTAATGACTCAAGATCGTCAATATTATTTGGATTTAAAATAGATTCTTCATCACCATACATGCCACCTTCAGGTGTTACATACTCAGCTATTAGTTCGATACGCTGCTGAGGATCATTTGGTAATAATATTACGCATGGCGAGTCACCTTTAGGATAAAATACATCAGCATCTGCTTGGGTCATATACTGCATATATAGAGTGTAAAATATATTATCTATTTCCTTAATAAACTCAACATTTGTATCACGAATACCATTATCAACAACCGCTTGTTGCTCATTAAATCGTGTCATAAAGATAATATCTAATGATCGTAACGATTCACGCGACATAGTAATTTGTTTCTTAACAAAGTCATCCGTAAATCCTTCAATACCTTTACCATTTGCCCACATTGTGTATGCAATAGCATCTAACGAACATCTATCATATACGATATTATCTGTAACCGACTTACCCTGTACTTGATCAACTAAAAAATCTAGTATAACTGTTTGAGTTTCCGGAGTAGTCTTAGATGAATGATCTAGGCCCTTTTCTTCAAGTGTATCATGATACGTATCTTCTGATAATTCGTAATTTGTCCACGTGTGTAGAAAACTCTTTATCATTGTCGACTTACCGCTATTTGCTGTACCACTAAAAGCAATTCTCATACTGTTATTTACTACTCAGTTAAAAATTATCAAGAAATGAATATTGTTCATTACACCTTGAGAGCCATATCCCATACTAGCAAATGAAGTCGAGGTGAAAAATGAACATGCATTGCTTTAGCATACTCAACAACAGCTATAGCATTCTCAATATGCTCTTCACGAGAACCAGCGCAAGGCATAAACCAAATACGATCTCTAGTAACATTAATGCCGTGATCATCTTCAACATACTTACGCCAAATCTCTTTAATATCAGCATCAGGATCATTAATAACAAACTTAAAGCCTGATCCAATCTCCTTATGATACTTAAGTACTTCCGGCTTATAAGTTTTTTCTTCTGGATCACCATTTGTAGTTAACTTAGGTGAGGTAGTAAATGTAGCACCAAATTCATCTTTCCAACGTTCATTAGGCATAAGAGTAGCATTAGTTTCAAAATCAATTTTAGGAGTAAATCCATATCGATAAATAAACTCATCTACAAGTTTAAGTAGTTGCTTCTGCTGAATAAGAGGCTCACCGCCAGTTAATTTCCAGATTGTACCTTTTTCAAGCTTCTCAATCCAGTTATTATCTTCCATCATCTTGAAGATCTCATTAAAGGTCATCTTATTCTTTACAGACCAAGATATAAAAGAATCACAACCATGTGGCGAATCTTCACTCGCAAAGCCTATGCACGTTAGATTACACATCGCCATCCTCATGAATAGGGATCGCTGCCCAACATATTCACCCTCACCTTCAATAGTATAGAAGATCTTGTCGTCAGATAAAATTAGAGTTTCTTTATCAAGGTCCATCATGTATATTATAGTATTGCTTCTAATATATTCAACTAAATCAGCAAAACTATATAAAACTAATTTGTTATGATTTTTGCATACTCGTACCTAAATAATTCTATATGAGTAGACAAAACAAAAAAATAAACTCTCATTCTGAAATTGGTGAAGATATTTTAAATGATAACTGGCTTATGGATTTTAAAATAAGGAAGCCATTTTATTTTAAACCAAAGCACAGGCACTTTTACAACAGATTACATGATACATCTACTCAAATGTCATTTGTTGATGGTTTAGCAGGTACTGCTAAAACTTATATTGCCGTATATGCAGCTTTAGAGAAATTAAAAGAAGGTTTATTTGACAAAATAGTATACATTCGTTCTGTAGTTGAATCTGCTGATAAAAGTTTAGGATCTTTACCTGGTGAAATTGATGATAAGTTTTCACCTTATGCTATGCCGTTAATTGAAAAAGTTACTGAAATTGCCGGTCCAGGTACATGCGGGATGTTACGCAGCAAAGGATTAATAGAAGCTATACCTGTTAACTTTGTAAGAGGTTTAACATTTAATAACACGTGCGTTATTGTAGATGAAGCGCAAAATTTAACAAAAGGTGAACTTACTACTATCCTTACACGCTTTGGTCGTAATAGTCAGTATGTTGTATGCGGTGATACAGGCCAATCTGACGTTAGACAGTCAGGATTTAGCGATGTATTCAAACGATTTAAAACTGAAGATTGTGAAGAAAGGGGCATTTACACTCATAAATTTGGTGTAGAGGAAATAGTACGTAGCAAAATATTACGCTTTATTTGCGATAAGCTTGGTTCTTAAACCAATGAGGTGGTTGTCTAGACGTCCAGACGGCAAACGGCTTATCATTAATAATATATTGTTTATACTTATCCACTGGCTTAAGTGAATTAAAGCCAGGTAACTGCCTGCATGTTTGATCTGCAGCAATAGCTACTGCAAATTCTTGACGAGGACCGTCTGGTAAATTTTTAGGATGTGTACGAAATATATCTGCTAACTTTGTAAAGGTTAGATGAGTCCTACCATACCTATGAGTATATTCCTCACACGAAGCAATAAAATGATTGTATAGCCAGTTATAGTTACCAGTTGTTGAGCGACACCAAATACCTGATGGATGTTTAATATGAGATGCCTTGTAGAGATTATTTTCTAGAAACTTATCAGGATGTAACCAACGCTTAATACGACGACCAGCTTTAGTTTTATCGTAATACTCCTTACCATCTAACACACGATGAGCAGTTGACATTAATTGAGCATATTCAACAATCATCTTTACAACATGCTTATCACACATCTCATGAGCAGAGATAACAGGACAATCATTAGTAGTAAATATATTCATACCTAATTATATCTAAGTTCCTTATTTAAATAAAAAAAAGAGTACCAGCTAGCTGGTACTCTTTAAAGATTGTATTACCTTCTAACGCAAGCCTGTTGACTCAAAGACATCGCGTGCAACTCCAGCGGAGAAGCCATTTTCAATCCCTTTGACTATTACAGAAATAGCGTTGTGACTATGAAGCGATTCGTTATGAGAAGCTACAATCTTAAAATCTTTAATTCGTTCATCTTTATCTAGACGTGAATAGAGAAGGCGAACAGCATCCTCAACAAACTTAAGGTATGATCCATTCTTCTCAGCAAATGCTTGCTCATCTTCACGCTTAACCATTACCTGCGTTTCAGTTTGTAAAGCATCTAAGCAGAGCTCTTGAAGATCTTCAATCCAAAGCTTATCTTCAAATCTAACACTAACGCGTGCAACACTGCGCTGACTATGAGGCACTGTAGCACGATTACGATACTTCTCAGCATGCTCACTGAGCTCAAAGCTACAAGGACAAGCAGATGAATATACAAAATCAAAATGAAGATACTTTTTAAATTCACCATCCTTAGTAAGATCACCCTCTAGTACAACATCATAATACTGATAACCTTCTAAACCGCTACGAAGACTAGTTTGTTTGATTGGGTAAGATATCTTAAGCATAATGCGTGAGTCAAAGCTCTTAAGATTCTCTTTATATGTTGTAAGTACGTCTTTAATTTTACTAATACTAAAGGTTTCATCTTTATGATCATAGAAACTACGCATAATACGAGACATATTAATACCTTTCTTATGAGCTTCTAAACTCACACTACCAGTAACACTAGTTTCAAGTTCAATAGTCTTACCATTACGCTTCTCATAATTTAGAGGCAGCTTAAAGTTATGAATACCAACTTGCTGAATAGCGACTGGCGCACCTTGAATAAGACTAGAGGGACCATTCTGTAAATCTGGTAATGATGAAATGTACTTCTTATTAGCATCTACCGTATCATCATACTCACGAACAGGCGGTACATATCCGTCGGCACACTCACTGCCCATAATATCTTTTGCAATAGTATCTTTCTCACCGGTGAGCTCATCGTCATCACCTAGCCATTCATAGTTGGAGTCATTTTCTGTCTTACTCATAGTCGAATATAATTATAGCATACTGAATATATTAATCAACTAATCCCACACATTTTAAATTAAATTAAAAAAAATCCCGGAAACACTTGCAATCAGGTTCTCAGATGAATAAATGGATTGTAGAGAATGTACAGAAGAACCTATTTCTCAGTCTTTCTAGAGATCAGTAATATAGAATAATCTTAATAAAGCAGTTGATTTACCCATTTAAGCAGGTTATAATAATTATATGAAATTTACTAGCAACAAAGTAATTAACTTAGGTAGTGCTGCGTTCAGACAATGGAGATCTACACACAGTCATTGTCAGTTTATACATGGTTATAATTTAACTGCTGATATTACATTTGAATGTGAAGAGTTAGATGAACGTAATTGGGTTATGGACTTTGGTGGTCTTAAGGCTCTTAAAACTAGTTTAGAGCATACATTTGATCATAAGTTAGTTGTTGCTGGAGATGATCCTCAACTTGATCTGTTTAAACAACTTGATGCAGTAGGTGTTGCGGAATTAGTTATTTTAGAGTGTGGAGTAGGTTGCGAACGTTTTGCAGAATTTGTTCTCAAGACAGCTGATACGTATGCTGACGAAGCAACTGATGGTCGAGTTAGAGTTAAGTCTGTTCAAATTAATGAACATAATAATAACTTTGCAACCTGTCATAGAGTAGATGATAATCTTAAAATATCATTTGCTGAAACGCAAGGTAGTACTGAGCCGTTACAACTGGAAGATATACATGGACCTATTGCAACCGAAGAAACTAAAGAAGTTGAACAGCCGGCAACACCAGTAGCTGATCCACGTGCTGCACCAATTGGTGGTAGTCCGAGTACAAAAACCAAAGGTGGTTGGTTTGATGGTACTACATGGGGGTAGATGCACGCGGGTGTAGCTCAGCGGTAGAGCGCAACCTTGCCAAGGTTGATGTCGTGAGTTCGAATCTCATCACCCGCTCCATTTTAGTGCCATCTTAGCTCAGTGGTAGAGCAGCTGATTTGTAATCAGCCGGTCGTCGGTTCAAATCCGACAGATGGCTCCACGTTAATCGTTCATGCTGACTTCTATATTTTCGTCAGCAATGTTTTCCTTACTTACATCTATTAAAGCATCAAGATCTTGTTGAATAAAGTCTTTACCAACTAGTATCTTATATAAATTAGATGCTCTATTGCCAATTGAGAATGGAATACCGGTAAATTCCTTTTCACCAATTTTAAAATCCAATTCAACTACAGGTCTATGTTCCATGTTACCTGCACCAACGTTAATTGTTATTTCACCTTTCTTTGGAAGTAGTAGTGTTTTACCATTTATAGTTCGGAAGAAAACTTTATCACCCTGCTCTTGAATATCTTCCCCATGCAATACATTGTAAGCACCATTACCAGAATCTAATTTAGCAGGTACTTTACCGATACCTTGAATATCAAAAAATTCAATAAGTCCTAAAACAGACTTTTCTTGTATATATTGCAAAAATGTTTTCATATTTAATTACTAAAGCATTAGCATTCACCGTCTTCAGCACCGCAATCATATTGACTAACATCTTCATGACCTGCATTAAACATTGATGCCTGCTCACCACTAGCAAAATCATAATCTAGTTTGTGGAAAACAGAACCAAGATAGTCTGCTGCTTTAGTAATCTTAGAAGCTGTCCACCCTTCTAGGGCTGGGAGTTCTTTCATCATAAGACTAAGAGCACCTGCATATTTTTCAATCTTATAGAGTTCAGCAAGAGCCATTTTCATTTCAGAATCATCATGATGATTTACACGAGGCATATTTTCCCCATCCTCCATTTCCTCATCACCAGCAAGTTTACTAATACCTCTATCTACGGCTTGACCAGCTTTATCTAAACCTTTTATAGCAGCTTTACCAGCACCCATTGCAGCCTTACCAGCAACCTTTAGACCTTCCTTACCTACCTCACCTGCAACAATAGCAGCTTCTTTACCAACTGCTTTAAGACCTCTTTTAGCTAATTTACCAATACCACCGGCAATTGCACCAAGTCCCTCTTCGATTGTATCTTCTTGCGAAATTTGTGAATAAGCTTCAGCAATTAAATTTGCATCATTAAGTTTAGACTTCATGCATATATTTATGCCGCCAAGATAGATTTTATAGCATCTTTATCCGTTTCAGATATCTCTTCAGGTACAAAATAATTAATTGCCTCGTCTAAGTTGTTAGCAATTAACTCTCTTGTTTTAGTACCTGAAATACCCTCTGCTTGTAATGGAATTTTTGTAACACTTACAAGAGGATATTTATCAGCATTCTTTTCAAAGTACGAATAACGTTTTACATCCTCATCTTTATCACCTGCACCTACAGTAATTTCAACCTCTTTATTTTCATCTGCATAATCATAAACAGACTTTACTGGGGATATAGGAGCTAACATAACTTCAACGGGCTTATTAGAATATTTTGCATAGATATCCCAAATTGCCTTTGATTGCTCAGCCGTAATACCGTCCCGATCCTTGTTACCAATTACAACAATACCTTTGTCAGCATTTTCTAAAAGATATAAAAATGCAGAGAAGTGACCTTTTGTAGGTGGCTTATAACCACCGGGCATAAGAGCTATTCTCTCTTTGTCTCTTAGGTGCTCTCCGTCTTCATAAAACTCTCTAAACGTTTTCATTTGGTAATTGGGGTAGATGTTTGACCTCCACTAAAGTTAGCTCTACTAAACTCCAAACGATCAACTAATTTTACTGCATCACCCTCTCTGCCCACGGCAACATAACCTTCAGGGTTAGAAGCAGTAAGAGTACCATCGCCATTATCTAAAAAGTGCTTTGTATTATATACAGCGTTATTATATTTGTTAACGAAAATTTGTTTAGCTTGGGATAAGAGCTTACTTATTTTAAATAAATTTATAATATCCTTTTGACGCGACTTAATATCAGCTAGTTTCTTTTTAAATGCTTCTGTAATGCGCTCTTTACCGGTTTTAGATTTACGTTTAGCAATTTCTTTTTCCATTCGACCTTTCATCCAGTTCATAAAGCCTTTATATGAACCCTCTGCATCTTCTAAAAATTTTCCTTCACGAATCTCTGAGTTAGCATAAATGTTAAGTAAGTCTAATGGAAGATCTTTGTATTTAACTTTA
>Ga0228660_1000338_pt1 | contig 10517 bp, 6 predicted proteins | sample 74DmetaG_FD_183032 | JGI IMG/M metagenome (GOLD analysis project Ga0228660, IMG submission 183032) | Seawater microbial communities from Monterey Bay, California, United States - 74D | ecosystem: Environmental > Aquatic > Marine > Coastal | place: USA: California | collected 2016-11-11
GCTTATGGTGATTATTCGCCGCAAACGTGCCATTGTAAATATTCCATTCTTTGCTGCTTCAATACAGGGTGGTATATTTGATGCTTTGCAAAAGTTTTCATTGGGATTGTTTACAAATACTATCTTAACGCGTGATCAAGTAATCGCTTTAAAAAAAGATAATGTAACATCAAAAAATAAGATGGGTTTCAAAAATTTAGGAATTGTGCCAACTGCAATGGAAACAATCTTAGGTGAGTATTTGTACAGACACAGGCCTTATGGGCAATATACTGAGTTGACTGAAGCGGCTCGAGATCTTGACTCTTAAGTATATGAAATTGTTAAAATTATTATTCCTAAAATAATTCTGTAAAATACATATGGTGAATAGCTTATAGTTTTAAGCATTTTCATCATTATGCTTAAAGCCGCAAAGCCAGAAAAAAATGAAAAAACGGCCGCAATAAGCCCAATTTTTGCAGATTGCCAATCTGCATTAAAGATTACTTCTGACCCTAATAATGTACCAGATGCAATTATTGTTGGTATCGACATCAGCATAGATATGTTTGCGCTATCTAAGCGATTGAAACCGAGCTGCCTTGCTCCAATTATTGTCATTCCAGAGCGTGATGATCCTGGTATTAAAGCGATTGCTTGCCAGATACCAATTTTACAAGCATCTATAAAGTCCCAATCTTTTTTTACTCTGCCTTGTGGTGATTTTTGGTCTACAAAGTATAATAAAATACCAAATAAAAGCATTGCCCAACCTATTATACGAATAGATCTTATTGCTTCATTATATCCTGATAATTTCAGTATTAATCCACAAATAATAACTGGAAGTGTGGCAACAATAAGCAATCGCGCTAATTTTGAGCCTTTACTTGAGAAGTCTCCAACAAATAAACGAAAAAATCCAAAAAATGCTAGTTTCACATCTTGCCAAAAATATAAAATAACAGCGCCTAGTGTTCCGATATGAACAGCTACATCAATGAATTGTCCTTGATCATTAGATTCAGTTATGTGTGGAATTAAAGCAAGATGACCAGACGAAGAAACTGGTAAAAACTCAGTAAGACCCTGAATGATTGCAAGAAGTAAGATGTAATATAGTGACATAGTGTTTCTTTGATTCGTTTAAAGAACCTTAAAAGTGTTTGATTAAAAATGGAATTAACTAAATAGGGATCCTATTATGACCTAATCTTTATATATTTTTTATAAAAAGGCAGCATTTTTAGAAGAATTTTAATAATAGGTCAGTACAGGTTACTTTTCTTTGTATTTTTATTGGATTATATGTTTTTTTCTTGATGACACTGGAGATTTATAAATGGCCGTTAATAAAATGCTTAAGTTTGTGCACGTAAGTCGTGATATGCCTACAAAGCGTATGCCAAAACTCAGAAACAAAGATTATAATGAGGTTTATCAAGAATTTGCAGCTGAAAAGGCAGAAGAGCAATCTAGTAGATGTAGCCAATGTGGCGTACCGTTTTGCCAAACACATTGCCCATTACATAATAATATTCCTGACTGGCTCCGACTGACGGCTGAAGGCAGATTGAAAGAAGCTTATGAATTAAGCCAAGACACAAATACATTTCCTGAAATCTGTGGTCGGATTTGCCCACAAGATCGTTTGTGCGAAGGTAATTGTGTAATTGAGCAATCAGGCCATGAAACAGTAACAATAGGCTCTGTCGAAAAATATATTACTGATACAGCATGGGAAAAAGGCTGGGTGAAGGCCATAACTCCTAAAGTAGAGCGTAGTGAGAGTGTGGGGATTATTGGTGCAGGTCCAGCTGGGCTGGCAGCTGCTGACCGCTTACGTAAAATGGGCATTCAAGTTACTATATATGATCGTTATGATCGTGCTGGTGGATTACTAACTTATGGAATACCAGGATTTAAATTAGAAAAAGATGTTGTAATGCGCCGGAATGATCTTCTTTCTGAAGGCGGTGTAAATTTTGAATTAAATACAAATATTGGTATCGATATTTCGTTTCATGATATTCGCTCCAAGCACGATGCGATCTTAATTGGTACTGGAGTTTATAAAGCCCGAGAGCTGTCAGGAATAGGTTCATCAAACAAAGGAATTGTAAAAGCATTAGATTACTTAACAGCATCAAATAGATCAAATATGGGCGATCATGTTCCAGAAATTGAAAATGGAGAACTTAACGCAAAAGGAAAGCGTATTGTAGTTATTGGCGGTGGTGACACTGCAATGGATTGCGTGCGAACAGCAATTCGTCAAGGTGCAAAATCTGTTAAATGTCTCTATCGTCGCGATAAGAAGAATATGCCTGGTTCACAACGTGAAACTCAAAATGCAGAAGAAGAAGGTGTAGAATTTGTATGGCTGTCTGCGCCAAAGGGTTTTGTTGGTGAGGGAGAAGTGTCTGGAGTTGTTGTTTCTAAAATGCGATTAGGTGCGCCAGATTCATCTGGTAGACAAAGTCCAGAAGAAATAGTTGGTGCTGATTATACTGAAGATGCCGATCTTGTTATAAAAGCACTTGGATTTAATCCAGAAAACTTACCAACATTGTGGGATACACCTGAATTAGAGGTAACACGTTGGGGAACAATCAAAACAGATTTCAAAACACACTCAACTTCACTTCCTGGTGTATATGCTGCAGGAGATATAGTGCGAGGGGCTTCTTTAGTTGTTTGGGCAATTCGAGATGGAAGAGAAGCAGCGGATAGCATTCTTGCTTTCTTAGATACACAGACGTCAATTGCTGCCGAATAATATTAAAAATAATTTGATAAAGCCTAAAAATTCAATTGAAAGTAAATAAAAATGACAAAATTTGACAAAAATTGGAAAGCTCAGGAAGAAGCAAAAAGAGAATTTCTAAACAACCACGGTATGTATTCTGAAGAAGATGAACATAGCTCATGTGGTGTTGGACTTGTCGTTTCAATTGAAGGAAAAAAATCTCGCAAAGTTGTTGATAGTGGAATATCTGCTTTAAAAGCAATTTGGCACAGGGGTGCTGTGGATGCAGATGGTAAAACTGGAGACGGTGCCGGAATTCATTTGCAAATACCAATAGATTTTTTCTACGACCAAGTAGAGAGAACAGGTCATAATCCACGAAAAGATCAATTATTGGCTGTAGGACAGATTTTTTTGCCACGAACAGATTTTGGTGCGCAAGAAACTTGTAGAACAATAGTTGAATCAGAAGTGCTTAAAATGGGGTACTACATTTATGGTTGGCGTCATGTTCCAGTTGATATTTCTTGCCTAGGCGAAAAGGCAAACTCTACTAGACCAGAAATTGAACAAATACTTATCTCTAATTCCCAAGGATCAGATGAGGAGAAGTTTGAACGAGATTTATACATAATCAGGCGCAGAATTGAGAAAGCGGTAACTGCTGCGCAGATAAAAGATTTTTATGTTTGTTCATTATCGTGCAGATCAATTATTTACAAAGGAATGATGCTTGCAGAGCAAGTAGCAGTATTTTACCCAGATTTGATGGATGAACGTTTTGTTTCGGCATTTGCAATTTATCATCAAAGATATTCAACAAACACATTCCCACAATGGTGGTTAGCTCAACCATTTAGAATGCTTGCTCATAATGGTGAAATTAATACTTTAAAAGGAAATGTAAATTGGATGAAATCTCATGAAATCCGAATGATTTCTAGAAATTTTGGTGAATGTGGTGAGGATATAAAACCAATAGTTCCATCAGGATCGTCTGACTCAGCTGCTTTAGATGCAGTGTTTGAAACTATAGTTCGCGCAGGTAGATCTGCTCCAATGGCAAAAACAATGCTTGTTCCAGAAGCTGTAAATTCCATTAATGTCAAAGATGAATGGAAGGCAATGTATGAGTACTGTAATTCAGTAATGGAGCCTTGGGATGGTCCAGCAGCTTTAGCTATGACGGATGGTAAATGGGTTTGTGCGGGATTAGACCGGAGTGGGCTACGCCCAATGAGATATGTGATTACTGGTGATAATATATTAATTGCTGGATCTGAAGCTGGGATGGTGCCTATTGATGAATTAAATGTCAGGGAAAAAGGAGCTTTAGGCCCAGGCCAATTAATTGCAGTTAATATGGTAGAAGGCCGATTGCTGCATGATGAAGAAATGAAGGATGAATTATCTCAGAGCCGTGACTTTAAAACGTTCATTAAGTCAGTCATAGATTTAGACGATATCACTTCCAGCAAAAAAGAAATAATAAATTTTTCAGGTGATGCACTTCGCTCACTACAAGTTGCAGCTGGTTATTCTGTTGAAGAATTAGAAATGATACTTCATCCAATGGCTGAAGATGGAAAAGAAACTTTAGCTTCAATGGGTGACGATACTCCGTCTGCTGTATTGTCAGAAATGTACCGTCCTTTGAGCCATTTTTTCCGTCAAAATTTTAGTCAAGTTACAAATCCACCAATCGATAGTCTTCGTGAATTTGGAGTTATGAGTTTAAAAACTAGATTTGGTAATTTAGGAAACGTTTTAGATGACAATAATTCACTAACAGAAGTATTATCTCTCAAATCACCTTTTGTTACTAATAGTCAATTTTCAGCAATGGTTGAAAGATTTGGATCAAGTGTTACTTCGATTGATTGTACATTCCTAAGTGGTGATGAAAATGGGTTACAAAATGGATTGCAGCGTATCAGAGAAGAAGCCGAGGATGCTGTTAGGTCTGGAGCCGGTCAAATTGTTTTGACAGATAAAGACCAATCTGAAACGCGAATACCAATGCCAATGATTTTAGCTACTAGCGCGGTTCATTCTGGGCTAACAAAGGTTGGTTTAAGAACTTTTTGCTCGTTAAATGTACAATCTGCTGAGTGTATAGACCCTCATTATTTTGCTGTACTAATTGGTTCTGGTGCAACAACTGTAAATGCTTATTTGGCACAAGATAGTTTGGCTGATAGGGTTGATAGAGGTCTTTTAGACTGTACACTCGAAGTTGCTATGGCGAGGTATAAAGAGGCTATAAATCAAGGCCTTTTAAAAATAATGGCAAAAATGGGAATTTCGGTAATTTCATCATATAGAGGTGGATTAAACTTTGAAGCTGTTGGCCTTTCTCGAGCGCTAGTAGCAGAATTTTTTCCTGGAATGACTAGTCGTATTTCTGGGATTGGTTTAATAGGGATACAACGAAAAATAGTTGATGTTCATGCAAAAGGATGGCTGCTGGGAACGGATATTCTTCCAATTGGTGGGTTTTACAAAGCACGTAGATCTGGCGAAAAGCATGCATGGGAAGCCCAAACAATGCACATGTTGCAAACAGCATGTGATAGAGCTTCATATGATATCTGGAAGCAATACAGTGCAAAATTACAATCGGCACCACCAATTGCTTTGCGGGATTTAATGGATTTTAAACCTGTAACAAAAGCAATACCTGTTGAAGAGGTCGAAAGTATAACCTCAATTCGTAAAAGATTTGTGACACCTGGAATGTCTTTAGGTGCGTTAAGCCCAGAAGCTCATAAGACACTTAATGTGGCAATGAATAGAATTGGTGCAAAGTCAGATAGTGGTGAAGGTGGAGAAGATCCAGCACATTTTCACCCAGAGGCAAATGGAGATAATCCTTCAGCTAAAATCAAACAAGTTGCCTCTGGTCGTTTTGGTGTAACTGCAGAGTATTTAAATCAATGTGAAGAATTAGAAATAAAAGTTGCGCAAGGTGCTAAACCTGGTGAAGGGGGTCAGTTACCAGGCATAAAGGTAACTGAATTAATTGCTCGCTTGAGGCATTCAACAAAGGGAGTGACATTAATCTCACCTCCACCCCACCATGATATTTACTCAATTGAAGATTTAGCTCAACTTATTTATGACCTAAAACAAATTAACCCTAAAGCAAAAGTAACTGTAAAGTTAGTAGCATCTTCTGGAGTTGGTACAATTGCAGCAGGTGTTGCAAAAGCAATGGCAGATGTAATATTAATCTCTGGTCACAATGGCGGTACCGGTGCTTCTCCTGCAACTTCTATTAAATACGCAGGATTACCATGGGAGATGGGCTTATCTGAAGCACACCAAGTATTAGCAATGAATAATTTGCGAGATCGTGTGACACTACGTACGGATGGTGGGTTACGTACAGGGCGTGATATTGTAATGGCAGCAATGTTAGGCGCTGAAGAATATGGTATTGGCACTGCTGCCCTAATAGCAATGGGCTGTATAATGGTCCGTCAATGTCAGTCTAATACATGTCCTGTTGGTGTATGTGTTCAAGATGAGGAATTGCGAAAGAAATTTACAGGAACTGCAGATAAAGTAGTAAACCTAATTACATTTTATGCACAGGAAGTCAGAGAAGTACTTGCAAGCCTTGGTTTGAGATCCTTGGATGAAGCTATAGGTCGAGCAGATATGTTGGCCCAAGTAAGCCGTGGTAATGATTATTTGGATGATTTAGATTTGAATCCAATGCTTGTAACCGTCGATGGAGCTTCAGATATTAAACTTGATCGTGATAGGCCAAGGCAATCTGTACCCGATACATTAGATGCGGCTATTTTAAAGGATGCAGAACCATTTTTTAAACATGGTGAAAAAATGCAATTATCATATGCAGTTCAAAATACTGCTCGAACAATTGGAACACGCGTTTCATCAAAAATTGTAAAGAAATTTGGTATGAGGAATGATTTATTAGAAGATCATCTGACTATAAGATTAACCGGATCAGCTGGGCAGTCTTTGGGTGCTTTTGCAGCGCCTGGATTGAAACTAGAGGTATCTGGTGATGCAAATGATTATGTAGGAAAAGGGCTTTCAGGTGGTAAAATTGTTGTTCGACCACCATTAGCAAGTCCACTTATTCCATCAGATAATACTATTATTGGGAATACTGTTTTATATGGAGCTACTGCAGGCAAATTATTTGCTAATGGTCGTGCTGGTGAGAGGTTTTGTGTACGTAACTCAGGCGCTTCAGTTGTAGTTGAGGGTTGTGGTTCAAATGGTTGTGAATATATGACAGGTGGCATTACTGTAATACTTGGTGAAACTGGTGCAAACTTTGGTGCAGGTATGACAGGAGGAATGGCTTATGTGTATGATCCTAAGGGACAGTTTAAAGCTCGAGCAAATATGGAAAGTATTGTAACGCTTCCTGTAAGTGTGTCACATTGGGAAGAGCAGCTAAAATCATTAATAGAAGAGCATTTAATGGAGACTAAAAGCCCAAAAGCAGCGCGAATACTAAATAGATGGGACGAAGAGTTAGATAATTTTGTGCAAATTTGCCCAAAAGAAATGTTAAATCATATTCCATTTCCATTAACTCATGAAAACGATAAAAAATTAGCATAGAATTTTAGATACACATCAATTTTTTTGGAATTAGCTTTCATTTACTTAATGTTGTAATCATTAAGTAAATGAAAGTAAGAATTTTGATTAAAGTAACTATCTTTCAAATATATCAGTTTTCATTGAAGCATATATGGAGCCTTTTTGGTGTTATATTACTGTTGCCTATATGCTTTGTAATTATTTTTAATTTTTATAACCCAAGTAAAAGTTTTTATATAAATAGTGAAATTAAGCGTCTTGGCAAAATTGAACAAGAATGGGTTGATATTGAGAAACTTCCAAAAGTGGTTTCTCGTTCAGCTGTTGCAGCAGAAGACGCAAATTTTTGCACTCATCATGGGTTCGATATTGATGCAATTTTTGCAGTTATTAGATCTGGTGCAAATAGGGGTGCTTCTACTATTAGCCAGCAGGTAGCAAAAAATGTTTTTCTTTGGCATGGACGTAATTATTTAAGAAAAGGTTTAGAGGTTGGGTTTACAGTTTTAATTGAATTGATATGGAGTAAAAAACGTATTTTAGAAGTTTATCTCAATGTAGCAGAATTTGACGAAGGTGTTTTTGGTGTAAGTGCGGCCGCACAAAATTATTTTAAGATTGATATAAAGAATATTACTTCATTACAGGCTGCAAGACTCATGGCGATTTTGCCTAACCCTAAGAATAGATCAGCAAGCAAGCCAAGTAATTTTGTTCGTAAAAAAACTAAGGGAATTATGTCTGGTGCAGAAACTATTTTGAAGGATGGAAGAGCATCTTGCTTTTAAGGCGGTTGCAGTTTTAATTTATTCTTGGCACTAAGTATTTAATTATTTAAAAGTGAATATAATGATGCATCGTTTATACCATTACCCTTTATCACCGTTCTCACGAAAAGTTCGTTTAGTTCTTGCAGAAAAAAAAATTGAAGTAGAATTAATAGAAGAGCGGTACTGGGAGCCAAGCCCAGAGTTTTTAAGATTAAATCCTGCTGGGCGTGTACCTATCTTAAGAATAAACAATTATACATTTTGTGAAAGTAATTCTATTTGTGAATATCTTGAGGAAAAATATCCAGACTATCCATTAATGCCAAATAATGTTGAAGAAAGAGCCGAAGTAAGAAGGATTGTTAATTGGTTTGATGATTCATTCTATAAGGAGGTAACCTTGAATTTATTGGGTGAACGTATAATGAAAAAAATTAAAGGAACTGGTTACCCAGACAGTAAAAATGTCAAAGAAGGTGCAAAACGAATTAAATTTCACTTAGATTATATTGCTGATTTATTAGATAATAGACGTTGGCTTGCTGGGAATACAATGAGTATGGCAGATTTTTCAGCAGCAGCACAAATTTCATGTATAGATTATATTTCTGATGTTGATTGGAATAGATCTTCAGCTGTTAAAGATTGGTATGCAAAAATAAAATGCAGACCTGCATTTAGAAGTTTATTGGCGGACCAAATTTCTGGCTTCCCTCAACCGCAACATTATTCGGATCTTGATTTTTGAATGAAAACTTAAAAAATTTATTATTGGAGCAATCTCACGAGATTGGGTTCTCTATGGTGCGCATATGTGCACCTTCAGATATCCCAAGTGCAGCCTCTAAATTAGATAGTTTTTTAAAAAAAAACCACCATGGCAGTATGAACTGGATGGCGGAGCGAATTGAATGGAGAGGTAATCCTGCTTCCCTTTGGCCCGATGCTAAATCTATTATAATGTTAGCAGATAACTATTCACCAAATCACGACCCATTGCATATTTTAGCTCATAGAAATCGCGGTGCAATATCAGTATATGCTCAAAATAAAGATTATCATGAAGTAGTTAAAAAAAAGCTTAAAAAACTTGGTCGGTGGTTGATTCAGCAAGAGAATAGTACCCAAATTAAAGTTTTTGTTGATACAGCTCCAGTTATGGAAAAACCACTAGGTGCTGCTGCGGGCTTGGGATGGCAAGGTAAACATACTAATTTAGTTTCACGTGATCTAGGCAGTTGGTTTTTTTTGGGTGCAATTTTTACAACTTTGGAATTACCAAAAGATACTGGTGAAGAAGATCATTGTGGCTCTTGTAGTGCATGTTTAGATATATGCCCAACGTCTGCATTTCCAGCGCCATATGAATTAGATGCTAGAAAGTGCATATCATATTTAACAATTGAACATGCAGGTCCTGTAGAATTAAGTTTAAGAGACCAGCTGGGAAATCGGATTTATGGTTGTGATGATTGTCTAGCAGTGTGCCCGTGGAATAAATTTGCCAAAGAAGCCAATGAAATTGGATATCATGCGAGAACAGAATTAAAAGCGCCCAAATTATCAGAATTAGTTACTTTAGATGATAATTCATTTCGAAAATTATTTTCAAAAAGCCCAATTAAAAGAATTGGTAGGAACCGTTTTGTTAGAAATGTACTATATGCAATTGGCAATTCTGGTAATGTGGAATTAATAGATAGCGCCAAAAAATTACAACTTGATTTAGATCCTGTTGTCAAAGATGCAGCTGATTGGGCAATTGCAAAACTCAAAGGATCTACAAATGGGTAAAGTTTTGTTAAGTATAGGCCATGGATTTTCAGCTTCTGTATTGGGTGCGCATTTAATTAAAGATGGTTGGACTGTTTACGGAACCACTCGTAGTGTAGAAAAAGCTAAAAAATTGAATAATGATGGTGTAAATTCAATAATTTGGCCTGGTACTAATCTTACGCCATATATTCAAAAAGCCACACATATACTCACATCTGTCTCACCTAATAGTCAAGGCGACCCTGTGCTCGATCAATATAATGAGGTATTTTCAAAAAATACTTTTGATTGGGTTGGGTATCTTTCAACAACGGGTGTTTATGGAAATCATAATGGGGGTTGGGTTGATGAAAATTCACCACTAAAGCCAACCACAACAAGAGGACAATTAAGGGAAGAGGCTGAATTTGCTTGGTCTAAATTAAACGTAAATTTACATATATTTAGATTGGCTGGTATATACGGACCCGGTCGCGGGCCCTTTTCCAAAGTTCGAAATGGTACTGCTCGACGTATTATTAAAGAAGGGCAATTATTTAGTAGAATTCACGTTGATGATATTGCTCAAGTGCTATTGGCTTCTATAAAATATCCAAGGCAAGGAGCTATTTATAATGTATGTGATGACATTCCAGCTCCACCAGAAGATG
>Ga0228660_1000341_pt1 | contig 10482 bp, 9 predicted proteins | sample 74DmetaG_FD_183032 | JGI IMG/M metagenome (GOLD analysis project Ga0228660, IMG submission 183032) | Seawater microbial communities from Monterey Bay, California, United States - 74D | ecosystem: Environmental > Aquatic > Marine > Coastal | place: USA: California | collected 2016-11-11
AGCAGCAGGTTGTTTCCCAGACTTATACCAAGCATTATCAGGCAATATGCCCGATCAAGTCATATCTTTATAACTAAACTAAACCACTTATAACAGCTGTAAGGATGAGGATTATTAAATAGCTTAATAGTCCTCCTCCTATGGCAGCATATTTCATAGTTTTTGATATTGAGCTTGGACCAACTAGATGGTACGCAAGAACTCCGAAAAATGGCACCAAAAATACTAAGGCTAGCCACATATATCTTCTACCACCCGAAACCTGATTATTAGTGTTCAAATCATATAACGCTAATGCTGTCCATGCTGCATAAAGCACAAAAGGCATTAAATAGCCATATAGTTGAAACAATAATTGCCAAATACTTGGGCTTGAAATAGGCACTCCACTCATTATTATCTCCTTTTTAGCTTCAAATAAGTTATTTAAATCCTCGTCTACAAGATCGTATGGAAGTTCCATAGTGTCAATGCTAGGAACGTAAAACAGGTTTATAGCTGGGCTAGGGGTTTTAATATTATCAAAAGTCATATTGAGTTGCTCTTTAGGCCACGGATATTCCTTATATCTATTCTTGTCTAGTTCTTCATTTTGAGCATCTGCAAAAAATCCAGCGAGCATCATTAATCCTGATACGTCACCTTGTAGGGGAAACCTGGAAAACAAATTGTCATTTTCTAATGATGAACAATTATGTAGTTGTTCAAGAAGAGGAGGTGTCGATGTTTGATAGATGTTATCTTCATAGCAATTCCCCGGACCCCACGGACCTGCCAATGCCAAATCAGTATATCCTGAATCAAGAACCAAGTTCTCTTTAACTTGGACGTGTTGGGAAAAATAGAGTTTTGCATCCAACATAGGACTTGCAACTATTCCATATTTATCATGATTTATAACAATATTTTTCTCAATAATATCTCCAACTCTTCCGGGAACAACAATTCCCATTCCACGTGCAACAAGTCCAAAACGATTTGTTGGTGCATCATAATTATTATTGTCTACAACTAAGTTGCTGATAATTGTTGTTTCTCTACCTGGTGGATTTAATTCTGAATCAAGTGTATTTGGAACTATACCTGACATATTATCTCGCCAAATATTTCTATATAAATAAAGGTGTCCACCTGCATTAGTTCCTGAGTATCCAAGTGCATTTCCTTCAACAACGTTATCGTAAATTAATGAATTACACGGATAACATTGTCCAATGTATATACCACTATCAGGATGACCAGAGGCATAAATGTTATCAAAAACTCCATCTGTAGAGTCGAATGCATATACTCCATAATCACCATTGTTATAAACTGTTAAGTAAGAGCCTTTAAATCCTTTTGAACCGTTCCAATAGACTCCATTAAGTGAAAAATTTCTAACGGATAAGTTTTCAACACTAACTCCATCTGTGTCATAAATCTGAATACCATTCTCTCTCATAAATTCACCATCAACAATTACAGAGTTTCTATTAGTACCTCTAATTGTTAAATAATCAGTTGTTATAGTTACACTTTCGTTATATACCCCAGGATTTATTAAAACTAGGTCACCTTCTAGTGCTGAGTCAACAGCTTCCTGAATTGTGTTAAATTGCTTATTATCTCCGACTTCAAGCACATTGCTGCTAAGTTCTACAACAACCTTTTCTACAGGTGCACTGTACTCTACATCGCCAACAATGACGGTTCCAACCATCCCCTTATTATTTGTACCGTGATATGGGCAATAATATTCGTATACCCCTGGCTCCTCAAAAGTATATTCATATTGGTCACCTTTTGTAATAATTCCATATTCAAAGTAGTCAGATGAAATAGCCTGCCACGATCCATCACTAGCAATTACATTATGGTTATTTGACCCACCTGATTCCCATATCACGGTTGAGCCAACTGGAACATTGATGACTTTGGGAGAAAATTCATCATCAACTATTCGAATCACTAATGGTTCCTCAGAGGAAGCATCTCCAGCTCCACAAGCTAAAAGGAGAATAGAAAAAATGAATAAACTTAGAACTTTCTTCACAGGTACATTTTAGCAACTATTATTGGCACATGGATAGTAAAGTATGGGCTTGTCCCAAGTGCAACACATCATCTGTGGTGATTGCAAAAAAAGACAAAGACAGAAGCAGAGATTCAATTTCTCAACCACATACAAGTGAAACAGTTTCAATGACAAGTGGGGGTTTTACTAAGTTTTTCAATGTTCAAAATCAAAAGTTCTTAGTTATTACATGTAGCAAATGTTCATATTCAGAATTTTATCGTTCTGAAGTTAAGGCTTGGGAGTCTATAATCGACTTTTTTGGTAACTAAATTTAAAGATCATTTTTTTAATATTTTATAAAATATAAGAACCCTATACTTACTTGCTTATGGCAAAAGAAAATATTAGAAATATAGCAATAATTGCCCATGTTGACCATGGTAAAACAACATTAGTTGATGGACTTCTTCAGCAAAGTGGAACATTTAGCGAGCATCAAGTGTTAGAAGAAAGAGTTATGGATTCAGGTGATCTCGAAAAAGAAAGAGGCATAACTATTACATCAAAAAATACGGCAATTCACTACAACAATATAAAAATAAATATAGTCGATACACCTGGTCACGCTGACTTTGGTGGCGAAGTTGAAAGGAGTCTTAACTTAGTTGACGGAGTTCTTTTATTAGTTGATTCAAGTGAAGGACCATTACCTCAAACAAGATTTGTCTTGAAAAAAGCCCTCGAGAGAAACTTACCTGTAATATTGGTGATAAATAAAATTGATAGATCTGATGCCCGAATTGATGAAGTAGTTGAAGAGGTTTATGATTTATTTATTGACTTAGATGCAAATGACAAGCAAATCGAATTTCCTATCGTATACACAAATGCAAAAGATGGAGTAGCTCATGAGTCACTAGGAGATGAGTCTACAGATTTAATTCCTTTGCTTAATTTGATAACAAGTTTTTTTAGTGGACCTGAAACTGATGACACATTAATTCCACAATTCTTAGTAACAAACCTTGCTTATGACTCTTATGTTGGACAAGTTGCAATTGGCAGATTAGACAATGGAATTCTTGAGCTTAATAAACAATACAGTTTATGCGGGAAAGAAGAAACTATAAATAACCAAAAGTTTTCTGCATTATATACATTTAAAGGATTAGAAAAAGTAAAGGTTGAAGCCCTTGAATCAGGAGATATTATCGCAGTAGCTGGAATAGACAATATCCAAATCGGAGATACCATTTCAAGCAATGACAATCCCAGCCCACTTCCAAGAATTGAAATTGACGAACCCACTGTCTCAATATTTTTTCATGTAAACAATGGCCCTTTTGCGGGTAGAGAAGGCAAATATGTGACTTCAAGAAATATTAATGACAGGCTGCAAAAAGAAATTTTAAGTAATGTCTCACTCCAGATTATTCCAAGTGATAAAACAGACGTCTTTGAAGTTAGGGGCCGTGGAGAGTTGCAAATGGCAGTATTGATTGAGACTATGCGTAGAGAAGGATATGAATTCATGGTTTCACGGCCAGAAGTGATCATAAAAGAAATTGACGGCAAGAAAAATGAACCAATGGAAAAAGTTTTTATAGATACACCGGAAGATTATGTTGGAGTGATTACTGAAAAGCTTTCTAAAAGGAAAGGTAAAATGACTAATCTAATGAACAATGGATTTGGTAGAGCAACATTGGAATTTTCCATCCCCTCTAGGGGTTTAATTGGTTTCCGAAACCAATTTCTGACCGACACAAGAGGTTCAGGAATTATGAACTCTTTATTTGATGGTTATGCACCTTGGTCAGGTGAAATTCCACAAAGAACTAATGGTGTGTTAATTTCTGATAGAAATGGAAAAGTTACACCATATGCAAGTCTCGCAATGGTTGACAGAGGGGTCTTGTTTGTACCACCTGGTACAGAGGTATATGAAGGAATGATTATAGGAGAGAGAAATAACGAAGGAGATCTTGAAGTCAATATTACCAAAGAAAAGAAACTTACTAACCATCGTGCTTCTGGCTCAGATGAGACCATTCCACTAAGACCACCGCAGTTAATGTCTTTAGATCAATGCATAGAATTTATTTCAGAAGGAGAGTTTGTTGAAGTAACACCTGAATCAATCAGATTAAGAAAATCAGAACTTAACGCCACCCAAAGAGCTTTAAATAAAAAGAAGGAAAAAAAATCCTAAATTTTAAGCTTGAATCCAATCTTCAGGATTGTCATCAACAAAAAAATCACTAACTAAAGTTTCTCCAGGTTGAATTGCATACTGCTCAAAATCTGTAACTCCTTCTTCTTCTAAGACATCTTGATCAAGGAAAAAGTTCCCCGTACACTCTGCTGAGTTCCTTTTGAGTACTGCATATGCTGCATCTGCATAGATTGATGGTTTACGAGAACCTTTCACTAGCTCAGCTCCAATAACATTTCTTACTGCCGCTGTATCAAGAGATGTCCGTGGCCACAAACAGTTAGAAGCAATTTGATCTTTTTTGAACTCCTCCGCAAGGCCGTGGGCAACAAGTGACATGCCGTATTTCGCTGTTGTGTAAGCTAAAGTCATTCCAAACCATTTCCTGGAAATGTTCAAAGGAGGGGATAGTGTCAAAATATGAGCATTCTCGCTTTTTTTGAGATGAGGGATACACTGCTGACTCAATAAAAATGTTCCACGAACATTTATATTATGCATTAGGTCATATCTTTTCATAGGAGTATTTACAGTATCAGAAAGATGAATAGCACTAGCGTTGTTTATACAGATATCAATTCCACCAAATTTTTCAACACACTGTTCAACCGCCGATGCCACTTGGTCTTCAAATCTTATGTCACAAACGACTGGTAAAGCATTTCCACCTGCTGCTTCGATTTCCTCTGCTGCTGTATATATAGTTCCAGGTAGGGTTGGATGGGGTTCAGTTGTTTTAGCCAAGATTACAATGTTTGCACCATCTTTAGCTAATGTCTTTCCAATCTCTAAACCAATACCTCTTGAGCCACCACTCATAATTACTGTTTTGTTTTTAAAATTTTCCATAGATGTATTGTATTAAAATTGTTGTTCTTCTGTAGAGTCTTTTTTAGAAAGTAGCTTTGAGTCACTGCCCATAACTATCTCACCTATCGACTCATAATAATCTCCTCCAACTTCTTGTTGATGTTTAATAGCTGTGTACCCATCTTTAGACAGTTCTAGTTCATTTTTTTGTAAATCTACAATTGCCTTCATGTTCCCTCCTTTATAGTTTTTAGCTAATTCATACATGGAGCTTGCCATTGAGTGAAATCCAGCCAAAGAAACAAATTGAAGAGAATAACCAAAATCAGCAAGACTCTGTTGGAATTTTATTATTTCTTCATCTGCAAACTTGTCTGTCCAGTTAAACGAAGGAGAGCAGTTATAAGCTAAAATTTTATCAGGATAATGCTTTCTTATTTCTGAAGCAAATTCTTTTGCAAATCCAAGATCCGGCGTGTTTGTTTCGCACCAAATGACATCTGCATATTCTGCGTATGATAAGGATTTAGAAATCGCCATTTCGTGATTTTTTTCAATAGGGTAATATCCATCAGCAGTTCTTTTATTGCTCAAATATGGTTTGTCACTTTCGTCAAAATCTGATGTCATTAATTTAGCGTTTAATGAATCTGTTCTAGCTATAAGGACTATTGGAGAGCCCAATACATCTGAGGCTAATCTTGCAGAAGTTAACTTATTTATATATTCATGTGTTGGAATTACAACCTTGCCACCCATATGACCACATTTTTTTTCTGAAGCTAACTGATCCTCAAAGTGCAATCCTGCTATTCCAGAATGAATAAACTGTGAAGTAAGATTAAAAACATTATAAACCCCTCCAAAACCAGATTCAGCATCTGCAATTATTGGGGGAACCTCAATTTTTTTAAGCTCAACCATCTTTTGTAGCATTGTGTTATTTATCTTCTCTACAAAATTTGGGCCACTGTTTGATGGGTATAAAGATAGGTCGGGATATGTATTAATTCCATTATTACTTTCAGCAGCTACTTGCCAGCCACTCACATAAATAAATTCATAGTCAAGGTTAAACATCTGCAATGCTTGTTGAGCAGTAGATGCACCAAGACCAGATATAAAATGTTCTTTTTGATTAAGTAGCTTCCACAATTTGGATGCCCCTCGTTCTGAGATTGGACTTATAGTTTTGAATGGTGCTCTTAACTTTTGAATATCTTCTGGTAAGTACTTTCTATTTAGATCTTTCCACCGATCAGATTCAATATATTTATTTATCTGTGTAAGGTCATTAAAAGAATCACTGCTCATAAAATTTAAAGTTGGCTTGCAGCAACTGAAGCAATAATTATTGTGAGGGTAATTATTCCGAGAGCTGTAATGAGAACTTCGTTCTTTGTGATTTTTATTTTAGGACCTGCGCTCATCAAAGCTGAGAAAAGTAAAATTGCGGCTTAAATTATTAATGCAAATAGTGGAGCATAGTCATGAAAATTGATAAAAACTTGAGATATAAGTACAGCAATTATACCCCCAACTAAAATTGCACCTAAAGGAATAACTGCTGAACCAGTGATTCTATTTCGAATAATAACCGCTTCTTCTTCTTCAAAAAGCTCTAAACCTTTGGGTACGCCCAGAAGTATTGAGATTACTGAAATTAGCGCCTGAAAAAGAGTTGACATTAAAACGATTCTCCAAAAAGATCCAAAAACTGGAAGCAAAAATAATGTTGGATCTTCTGGAAGAATTGGCTCAATTGTTTGACCAATTGATGATGTTATAAAGAATCCGGTGATTGATCCAAACATTAACCCTAACCCAGTGCCTTGAAAGATTGATTCCCTATCACTTGTTTTTATGCCATGACCAATAAAGTTGGCTTCAAGTAGTTTCTTAACATTAACTGTATTTATAACTGCAAAAAAAGTTGTTAGAAGTGTTAAAGCAACAATGTAAGTAGTTTTCTTATATTCTGTTATAAGATTGAAAGTTTCAGATTCAAGAATCAAACCATCATAAAGATATGTACTTATAGCAATTGCTTGAATAAATCCAGTGATAATCCCAAATAAAGATCCATACTGTAATGCGCGTGCAACTTTTGAAAATAAATCTGCAGGTGGTTCGATAAACTCCTCAACAACTTCGGTTGCTACAGGAGCTTCCTCAACAACTTCGGTTGCTACAGGAGCTTCCTCAACAACTTCGGTTGCTACAGGAGCTTCCTCAACAACTTCGGTTGCTACAGGAGCTGTGGGGCTTCCAGAGGACCAACTTGAAAGAATTGAATTTATGTCAACGCCATTAGCTTCTGCTCTCGCCTGAGCTGATCGCGAAACTAGCATCTGAGGAACACCAGTTGTGTTACTAATTTCTTCTATAAGTTTTTCATCCATAATATTCTTATTAAATTTTAGTCGTTAGTTGAAGTTCTAACTACATCATCGAAGGTTTTTTCAGTTTTATACCAACTCATCCAAGTTATTAAAATAAATATCCACAGAATTAAACCACCACCCAATTTCAGGACAAGTCCAGCCATAGTTTGATCATTAATAACCGATACATTAAAAATATTTTCAACCTCAAGATATGCGGAATACAATGGCTCCGTTCCAAATGCTAGGAAGCTTGCCGGAATCGTAGGTAACAAAGACTGAAGAAAAAGATAGGCTATCTTACCGGGAGCACTTAGTTGTTTGATATCTTTGGTTAGTCCTATTACGGGAATCCACATATTCAAAGAAACTAAAAGCATTACTCCATGGATAAGGAAATGAAAGAGAGTATTAGTAACCATTAAATTAATTACATTAGTCCAGTGCATGCCAACCATAACAAAATTAAAAAGAAAAAATGCAACCACGGGTTTAGTTGTTACTTGCAAAAGTGAAATTAAAGGTTTCACAGAAATTAATTTTTTTTGTGCACTATTCAAGCCATTTAGCAGCAGGGGGGGAGCAACTAGTGCTAGTACTAAGTGTTCTGCTGAGTGTACGGAGAATAAATATTTTTCACCAATATCATGAATTGGCCAATCTGTGAATAGCCAGAGGAAGAATAATCCCGAATACCATGATCTTCTTTTATTTTTTTTAATATCAGAATTGTCAGTGGAGTATTCAAAGAAAACTATAAGTGAAACTATCAGTGCCCAGACGTCATAGTGTGGGTGCCAAACTAAATTACTCATCAAATAAAGTTTGCAGCAGCTCTTTCGAACATAACAATTGCAAATAAGATGAGTGCTAAAATCATTCCACCAGTAAAAAATTTGTTTATCAGAGAGTTTTCAAACCTCAAGTGCATAAACCAACCAACAACAATTACAAACTTACCAACAGCTAAAATTATCAAGAGAGGGTCAGTAAACACTCCAACAAAGTCTTCGGTGTAGTATAAAGCAACTTCAATTGCAGTAAGAACACCTAGGACTAATGCTATCTGAACATATTGAGCAGGCTTTGGGTGCGGTTTGTGATCAACTGACATCAGATTAGGTAAACCACTGTGAAAAGGACAATCCAAACAATATCTACGAAGTGCCAATATAAGGCGACAAATTCCAAGTTCATTCCACCATCTAATGAGAGTCCTTTTTGTCTTTGGCCAATACCCCAAAGAGCTAAAAGCAGAACAACGCCAATAAATACGTGCAACCCATGAAATCCAGTCAAAACATAAAATGTAGAACTAAAAATATTTGAAGATAGCTCAAATCCCTTATGATAAAATTCAGTAAATTCATAAATTTGACCTGCAAGAAAAACTGCACCCAACATGGCAGTAGATAGTAACCAAACCCTAGTTTTTTCTTGATCATTGTTTTCTAATGCATTGTGAGCAAGAACCATAGTTAATGAGCTCATTAATAAGACAAATGAACTTACAGAAGTGAATGGTATGTCGTAAACATCTGTAAGTTTAATTCCAGGAAAATCTCTTCCCTTGAAGATCATAAATGTAGTTATTAAGGTCCCAAAGAAAAGTATTTCAGTAGATAAAAATATCCAGAATCCTAGTTTTCTAGTTTCAACGCCCGTAGGTTCATGAGGATATGAGTGAGAGTCACTCATTTTCTAGATCTTCCATAAATTCTTCCTCTAAAGGCTCCGTTCCCCATCCAAAGCTACCGATAAGGATTAGCAAAGTACCAAGGATTGCTAAAGGAAGCATTTTATAAATTACAGCGTAGCCCAGGAACGGAAGTCCAGATGCCAAGATTATTGGAAAATATGATGGATTTGGAAGGACAATCTCTTCTGACGGGTTTAACCCTTCTTCCTCGAGTTCTGCTAATAATGCATCTGCTCCTTCTTTCCTAACAGGTCTGCCATTCTCATCCTCATCATATTTCATATGCCAAAAATCATCAAGAGACTTTACTTCCGGTGCCTTCGAAAAGTTCCATACTGGTGTTGGTGAAGGAATACTCCATTCAATTGTTCGCGCATCCCATGGATCAAATCCAGCTTCTGGGCCTTTTCTCTTTGAATATATCCAGTTAGCCATAAAGACCAATATGGAAAGAGCAATGATGAATGCTCCTATAGAAACGATTAAGTTCCAAAATCCTAAATTAGTCTCTTCTGCGTACACCCAAGTTCTTCGAACCTGGCCTTGTAGTCCTAACCAATGCATCGGTCCAAAAGTGAGGTTAAAACCAATTATCATGAGCCAAAAATGTATTTTTCCTAAAGCTTCGTTATACATTTTTCCCCATACTTTCGGGAACCAGTAATAGAGACCTGAGAAAATGCCAAACATAGCACCTCCAAAAAGAACATAGTGAAAATGTGCAACAACATAATATGTATCGGTTTGCTGGGTATCTGCTGGGACAATCGAATGTGTTACTCCACTGAGTCCACCGATAACAAACATACCAATAAATCCTAGAGAAAATAGCATCGGTGTATTAAGTTTTAACTTACCTCCCCAAATTGTTCCAAGCCAATTAAATATCTTTACACCAGTTGGCACAGCTATAACCATTGTTGATAACCCAAAACCTGCTTGGGCTACAGGACTTATTGCTGATGCAAACATGTGATGTGCCCACACTCCAAAACCAATAAATGCTATACCGAACCCTGCAAACACTATTGCTGGATAGCCGAAAAGAGGCTTTCTAGAGAAAGTAGGTAAGACCTCAGAGACAATTCCAAAGGCAGGAAGTATTAATATGTATACTTCAGGGTGACCAAATAACCAAAATAGATGTTGCCATAATATTGGGTCACCTCCACCTTCGGTCAAAAAGAAAGTTGTTCCAAATTGTCTATCAAATGTTACATAAAAGAGTGCTATAGCAATTATTGGTAATGAGAATGCAAGTAAAAATGAAACTGCAAATGTCATCCAGGTGAATACGGGCATTCTCATTAGTCTCATACCTTTAGTTCTCATGTTCAGAATTGTTGTTATGAAATTAAACGCTGAGACTAAAGAA
>Ga0228660_1000349_pt1 | contig 10376 bp, 6 predicted proteins | sample 74DmetaG_FD_183032 | JGI IMG/M metagenome (GOLD analysis project Ga0228660, IMG submission 183032) | Seawater microbial communities from Monterey Bay, California, United States - 74D | ecosystem: Environmental > Aquatic > Marine > Coastal | place: USA: California | collected 2016-11-11
TGTAATTATTCCAAGCACTAAAAATACCAGTCCAGGTGATAGTCCTCGAGCACGTTTCTGGAGGAAGGGTATCGCGAGACTAATTAATAAAGACACTACTAACATCAGGCCATACGACATATCTGTTACAAAAGCTTGCATCTTGCCAAAGTTAAATGTTGAGAGTGCATAGGTTATTAAAAATATATTTAGCGATCCAAGCAATGCGCCAAAAGCACTACCTCGACCACCCGCTAAATTTGCACCTCCCAGAACAAGTGCTGTAACAGCCATTAGAGTATAAGTTGTGCCCTGTGAAGGATCACCAGAGCTAATTAATGATGTGAAAGTTATAGCTGCAAGTCCAGCATAAACTCCACCAATTGCATGGGCGACAATTCGAACTAGATTGACATTAACACCACTTGTATAGGCGGCTCGCTCATCCGATCCCATCATTTTTAGATTACCCCAAAAAGCGGTTTGAGCAAGCAAATACCATCCAGCTGTGGCTACTATTAATATAATTAAAACGGGTGAAATAATATTAATTCCTGCGCCCCAATCATACATCCAGTCTGGCGCCAAACCTGAAGGACGAGGCATTATTATCAGATTCAAACCAACCAATGAAAGATATCCACTCAATGAAACAATAATGGGTTGTACCCGTACAAAAACAATAATTAGAGCCATAAATACTTGATATGCAACTCCAACACCTATCGCATACAAAAAGAGAGCAATTGGTGAATCCATAAAGCCCGCTCCTATTAGTTGGATCATTCCTACATTAATAAAACTAAGTAGTGGACCAATTGATAAGTCGACACTTGCACGTCCTGCCATTACAATGATAGTTAATGCGTAAGTAGCTAAAATTAGCGGAGTTACAACGATTATAAGCCCTCCAAAACCAGTGCTTGAGACCAAGTAAGGACCTCTAAGAGTAGCAAATATCAAAAGCAAAAAGAAAATAACTATCGGGACTATAAGATAGGTACTTGGACTTGATTTTGATTGTTTTTTTTCAATTAATTCCATAGTTTTGATTATGACTTTGGCTAGATTTTCCTTTTCATTTTTTTGACATGAGTTTTTCAAATTGTGCTACATCTTTCTCGTTGTATTCGAAAGTTTTAGATTCAGATGAGTTATGTTCTCGATTAAATAATTGCTCTTTATTTATTTTGGCGGCTTTCTTATTAAGGTTTTGAGTATGGGAGTTGTCCTGGTTTAGAGATAGATGTTTATTAAATAGTTCTTCATCAGAGATTGAGTAAGTTTCCTTGTTCTTATTATTTCTATAACTACTTTTTCCTTTCTTTCTAATTAACTGCTCACCAGAAGCAATGAGCTCCTCAAACTTTTTTGAATCATTTTCGGAGTAATCATATTTTTCTTGGTATTGATCATTTTTCTGTTTTTGATCAAATTTCTCTTTGTAACTATTTTTCTTAGTTGAATTCAATATATTATTAAATTGCTCTTCGTCTTTAGCTGAAAAACCTGTCTTAGTCGCAATTACTGGACTAATCTTTTCTGTCTTTTTATTAAAGTAATTGCTTATATTGTGTTTTTTCACTTCAGTCTCCAATTTATTGTCAGATTGCTTCTTATTAGTTAGATTTTTTAACTTAGTTTGATCGTTGTTTTTTTCAGTAGATTGACTATTTAGTTCTTTCTCAAAACTAGGATTTTGGCGATGACCAAACATTGACTCCAGGATTCCATCTGCATTAATTTGTTCATTTATAAATGTTTCAAAAATACTTCCTTCACGAAAAACTACTACTCGAGAACAAAAGCCAATAAACTCTTCTAGTTCACTCGACATATAGATTACTGAATTACCATCATCTGCAAATTCTCTTAATTGTTTATAAAGGTCTAACTTAGTGTGTAAGTCAATTCCTCGAGCAGGATCAAGCAAGATTAATATCTTAGGTTGAGTTGCAAAAGCTCTCCCAAGCATCACTTTTTGTTGATTACCTCCACTTAATGAGGTGATTAGGTTTTCTCTAGGCCCCGTTTTGATTGCTAGTCTCTCCACTTCCCAATCTACCACATCATTTATAGCTCCCCAGTCTATAAATCTAACCCCAGGAATTTTGCTAAATTTGTGATACATTGAAATACCCAAGTTTTCTGTAATACTCAGGTTTGGAAGGATTCCTTCTCTTTTTCGATCTCCCGAAACAAATTCAATGTCATGCTTAATCGCATCATCAAGACCTTTAATTGAGAAGTATTTATTTTCATTATTAATATTCACCTCGGTGAATCCATCAAAGGCATTATCTACACCAGCAAGAATTCGAACAAAATCATCATGGCCATGGCCATCTAGTCCTGTTACGCCAACAATTTCTCCTTTGCGTAATTCAAAATCTGATTTGTTACTGTCAGGCCAAACTTGCATATTTTTGGTTTTAAGAGAAATTTGAGAATATTTTGTTTGGTGTGCTGCATCTACAGATCTGTCAGCCTTTTGTTCTTTTCCAGTCATTAAGCGCAATAGATTTTTTTCTGTGACCTCTTCTTTCTCCAATACTCCGACATCAATACCATCTCGCATAACCGTGCATCTATCACTTATTCTGACTAGTTCAGCTATTCGATGAGATACTATGATAACTGCCGAGCCTTTATCACGTAATTCGCGCATTTTCTCAAAAAGCCTTTCAGTTGAATCAAAATCCAAAGCAGCGGTAGACTCATCAAGAATTAATACATCAGGCTCTCTTAATAATCCTCTAGCAATAGTAATCCACGCTTTGATACTCAAAGGTAGGTTTCCTGCAGGCATTAATGGATCAATTTCTTCATCTGCAAGTTCACTTAATAATTCTCTTGCTTTATCTTGTTTTTCTTTGTCAGATAGATTTTTAGTAATAAAACCATCAACTCCAATGAATAAGTTATCTACTACTGATGCTTCATCAGCAACAAGTACTTCTTGAAACACCATCGCTACACCAAGATTACGAGACTCTTTGGGTGTAGAAGGATGTGCACCTTTGATAGAAACTTTTCCAGAGTCAATTGGTAAAACTCCAGCCAATACTTTTGCAAGAGTACTTTTTCCACAACCATTTCCACCAATTATTGCGTGAATTTCACCAAAGTAACCAGTAAAACTTACATCAGCAAGAGCTTTAGTTACACCAAAAGATTTGTGAACATTCTTAACATACAGCTCACCTGGAAAAGCCTTTAAATTCTCTGAATTAGCAGAATCATTATCTCTTAATAAGTTTTGTTCCTTAATTTCCATGTAAAAAACATCCAAAAGTATAGGTACAGTTTACTACTATTACATACTATAGTCAATAGTATGTATTATTCTCTACAATAAGGTTAAAAATGTACTACCATGATGTACAATATATTGAAAAAAAAAGAAATTTAATTGAGCAATATGCTTAAAAAATTAGCTTCTTATGGGAGAAATTAAGAAATGAATAGTGGGTTAATAAAGAGAAATAATATCAAAGAATATTTATCCTTTTTATTTATTAAAGCAGGAGTCCTTCCATGGTTTTTGGGTATAGCTCTAATTACTTTTACATTTGCAAGTAATAACTTTTTAACTCCAACCAATTTAGTTGCGGTAGCCAGACATTCAACAGATCTTATTCTAGTTGCCATGGCTCAAATGATTGTAATGCTTACAGCAGGTTTGGATTTTTCAGTAGGCGTTATACTAGCAATGACATCTGTTGTAGCTTCTATGACTATGGTTGCCTTATGGTCAGGTTATGGTAATGGCTGGGAGGCAATTGCTATAGGATGCTTAACTGGTCTTTTTGTTGCTGCATGTATTGGCTTGGTTAATGGAATCGGTGTAGCGTTTTTTCGCGTTCCTCCTTTTATCATGACACTAGGCATGTCCTCCATCATTTTTGGTTTAGCCCTTACTATCACAGGAGGCATACCAATTTACGGCGCTCCAGAGTCATTTACCAATATATTTGGTTATGGAACATTTTTAGGTGTGTCGATAACTATTTGGATAACACTTTTATGTATTGCTTTCATTTTTATATTTATTAATTTCACTAAAGTGGGAAGATATTTCTATGCAATAGGAGGAAATTTAAGAGCTGCTGAACTATCAGGAATAAATACAAGAGTTTATATTGTTGGTGCCTATGTTTTATCTGCACTAGTTACTGGTATTGCAGCATTACTTATTACCGCTAGACTTGAAACTGGTGAGCCAAATATTGGTGCTAACTATCCATTGCTCTCAATTGCAGCTTGTGCAATTGGTGGAGTGAGTTTACTTGGCGGTGTTGGACGAGTTCAGAATGTGGTATTGGGTGCTTTTTTTATTATTCTAATACAAAATGGAATGAATCTTATGAGGGTTGGTTCATATCTTCAAATGGTTGTAATCGGAGTATTGTTAATTGTAGCAATCGGCGCAGAATATTTCCGTCAACAGATGCTCTCCAAGGCACAAAAATAATGGATATATCTCATTAAGCAGTCTATTCAATCTTTCTTTCAAATTACATTATTTACTTCAATAGGAAAGATTAAAACATTAGAAACAATTAGAGATAGATGGAAATAATCAAACAAAATTTTTTCAACAGATTGTCACTTAATCAAAAGATATTATCTCTTTTGGTTATTGAAATTTTGGGCTTTACGGCTGTAATGTTAGTTGCTTTTTCCCAAATATATAAAGTAGGCAACGAGACTAAGCAAATGTCATCAATTACTATACCTTTGATTGAATCAGTCAATACCATTGATGAGAACGTGTATAAGCAAAGTATAAGTGTAAAAGAGTTGTTTATTACAGTTAGCCAAATAGTTAATCAAGATTCAGATGAGGCAAGCTTTTATGAAAAATTTAATCAATTATTAGAAAACGAAGATATTCAAACTAACTTTCTTTTATCCAATCAAAATTTGAGGAAATCTATAAACGATACTGAGTCTTTTGTGAAAAGAGTCAATGAAGAAGGGATAGGGAACAGAGATATAATTTTATTTCATAAAGAAAAGTTGCTTTCAGAGCTATATGAGCTAAGAAAAGTAAATCAAATGTATTATCAACTTGTAGTTAATAATTTATTTGCTGAAATAAATCTTGAAATACTCACAATTGATATAAGCGATCTTGATGAAATTTCTAATACTGAAAATAGCTTAATGCTGCAAGCTAATAGAGTAAGTAGCGAACTAGAAGAAATCATAAATGCCTCGAAAGCGCAAATAACCTATGTCGAGCGCATTGCCATAAGTTATATCGTTATAACTTCTCTTATTGCTCTTTTATTTGTTGTTTCAATGGTACTGGTAATTGTAAGAATGAATATTTCAAAACCTTTACAATTATTAACAGACTCAATTAATAGATATTCTCCATTGCACAAGGTGGAAGAAATTGAAGACGAACAAAATATCCTATCAAGAGAGGATGAACTAGGCAGAATGGGCCGCAGTTTTAATAGACTAAAAAAAGATTTATGGGAGCAAGGCGAGGGTCTTCAGACGGCTAAATTGGATGCTGAAAGAGCAAACAAAGCCAAGTCTGTTTTTTTAGCTTCAGCGAGCCATGATCTGCGTCAACCTTTAAATGCAATGCAAATGTATATTGCTGCTTTACAATCGAAAGTTAAGGATAAAGAGATACTTCGAATTATTGAAGATATTAACTCTGTTTCAATCTCAACAGCAAGATTGTTAAATGCTCTTCTTGATGTCTCAGAATTGGAGGTAGGTGCAATAAAACCGAGAAAAGAAGTTTTCTCAGTTAATAACATTTTGATTAGTATCTTTCAGTCATTTCTTCCTCTTGCCAAAGATAAAGAATTAGATTTTCGAGTGGTTCCATCTAGCCTTTATGTGGAAAGTGATCCAGCCTTACTGGAACGTATTTTGGGAAATTTTATGTCTAATGCGATTCGCTACACGGACAAAGGGTCCGTATTGATTGGATGTAGAAAAAGGGGTGATAAGGTTTCAATTGAGGTTTGGGATACTGGATGTGGAATTTCTGATGACCAGATGTCACTGATTTATGAGGATTTTTATCAAGTTGAAAATAAGGAACGTGATAGAGGTAAAGGCATAGGTCTTGGACTGGCACTCGCAAAGCGTTTAGCGGATAGTCTAAAACATACGATTGATAGTAAGTCAAGGCTTGGAAGTGGCTCTTATTTCTCTGTTAATGTTGATCTTGCTGAAAATAAAGCTGAAATAAACAACGATGAAATTTTAATGAATATTATGAATTTATCAGGCATAAATATTCTTTTAGTTGAAGATGATATTGATGTTTTAAAGGCAACTAAGCAACTTCTAGAATCATGGGGCTGCAAGGTCAAAACTGCAAGAAATAAAGATGAAGTTATGAATTTAATTGATGAGGATCCATACACAAATCCAGATATTATCTTAGCGGATAACCGATTACCTGGTGACGCATCTGGAATTGATATTACCTATTTAATTCAAGAAAAATTACAGACCTCTATACCATGTGTCATTATGACAGGTGATGTAGAGCGTAGCCATGTACAGAGCATTATCGATCAGGGGTTTCCAGTTTTATTGAAACCGATTCAACCAGCAAAGTTTAGAGCAATGCTATCTCACTTAATTCAGGCTTAATAGGCTTTAGCTTCTTCCATTACCGAGTTAAGGAAATGGTGTTGTATGAGGTTTTCATTGCAATCTTCAGCATCAAATTCAATACATTTATTCTTTTCACTAATAATATAAATTCTATGAGATAAATTGACTATTTCTGATAAGTCTGAAGAAATAAGTATCACTGCTCCTCCTGACTCACAAAACTCCTTTATTATTTCGTAAATGGCGACACGAGTTCCAATATCAACTCCAATAGTTGGTTCGTCTAAAATAAAAAGTTGTACATCACGAGCAAAACTTTTAGCAAGCATTACTTTTTGTTGAGTTCCACCAGAGAGTTGTTCTATTTTGTTTTCAATACCTTGGCTATTAAAGTTGAGACGTTCACCAATTTTTTCGACAATATCTTTTTCTTTTTTTCTATTGACAATAAAGCCACTAGAAAATTTAGGTAAATCTAACGATGGTAATGAAATGTTTTCTCTAATATTTTGCCCCATAACAAGACCTTCTGCCCTTCTATCAGAAGGTAAATAGAGCATTCCTCTATCAATCATTGATCTTGGATTGAGGTCATTAATTTGTTTTGAACTGTCATATATCAAATCATCTAAATAGCTAATTTTGCCTTCTGCAATTTTATTGATGCCAAAGCAAGCTCGACCAATTGCAGATTTTCCTGAGCCTGCGAGACCTGCAATTCCAACGACTTCTCCCGCTTTCACATTAATTGAAACATCACTGATAAAAGTATTATTTATATGTAAGTTTCTTATATCAAGTAGTTTCTTGCCAGGCTGTTTTTTTATTTCTGGGAAGAAACTTTTAATATTTTGACCTGTTGCTAATTCTACTAATTTTTGTTCATTAACATTTTCTACAAAATCTGTATTAACAACGTGACCATCTTTAAGAATTGTAATGCGGTTAGCAATTCTATAGATCTCATTCATTCGATGTGTAATATAGATAATTCCAATACCTTCTTTTTTTAGAATTTCAATCATTGAAAAAAGTTGATTTGTTTCGTTTTCAGCCAATGAGGCTGTTGGTTCATCAAGAACCATAATCGAAGGTTTGGTATGAAAAGCTTTCGCAATTTCAACCATTCTTTTTTCTGTATGAGACAAATTAACTATCTTTTCTTCAGGCTTGATAGAAAATTCAAGCTGGTCAAGAGTTTCGCAAGCTACTTGATGTAACTTTTTTTTATCAAGAAAAAAGCCTTTTGAAGTGTTTGATCCTAAGAATAAATTTTCTTCAACTGTGAGTTGTGGTACTAATGAAAATTCTTGAAAAACTGTACTAATGCCTAGCTCTCTGGCTTTGTGAACAGAATGAAGCTTTAATTCTTCATTATTAATATTAATTTTTCCACTTGATGGTTTGATGTCTCCACTAACTATTTGAATTAATGTAGATTTACCAGCGCCATTCTGTCCAAAAATTGCATGAACTTCTCCAGGATAAAGGTCAAAATCGATATTACTAAGAACAGGAGAGCCAAAAAAATTCTTAGAAATTTTCTCAAGCTTTAATAATGGAATATTGTTTTTTGACATATTTTTAGTCTACTGAAAATACTGGAGACCAGCCTTTTGGTGCAAGTGTAGTTGATGAGTCAAATTTGTCATATGTGTCTGGAGTGACAATCAAAATTTGTTGTTGAACATGTTCAGTTATTCGGCCTGTATTATTAAATTCTTGTCTTCCTAATGTAGCCATTTCCTTCCCTTCTAAAAGTCTTACTGCTTGATCAACAGCAATTATTGCTTGGGAAATCATTTGATCTGAAGGCGCCATTGAAATTAGACCACGTTTAATAAACATGTCAATCCCTGGGGTGTAATATGTGGATACTAGTTTAATTTTTTTGGAAAGCCTTCTTGCTCTAAGTGCTCCAACAGCAGCCTCAATTGTTGTTCCAGTGCCTACAATGTATTTGAAATCTGGCTCAGATCCGGACGCATGATTTAGAAGCGTTTCTTCAACCAGTTTTAATTGAATGGCTTTTCCAGTATCACCCCAATTAGTTTCTAGTATTCTAATGTTTGTCCCCTCTAGTGCGCTCAGGCAGCCCTCATGAGAAGCGATTGACCAGCCAGCTCCAGGAGGCCCTGGAAACCATACAATATTTATTTTTTCTTTGTTTAGTTTTTCCTGATCGGCAACCCATTTACAAGAGGTAAAGCCCATATTGACAAAGCTTTGTAGAGAGTTTGCATCAACTTCGGTATTGATACCTGTAATAATAATTACAACTGGGATGCCTTTTTCCCTAATTAGTTCAATTTGTTTGGCATTTCCATTGCTTGAGATAGGGCCAATAATTAAAGCATCACCATTATTATTTATACAGTCATCTACTTGATTTAACTGTGTCGCTAGATTTGTATATCCACCAGCCTCGAATAAAGTTATTTTTTGCTTAAGTCGCTTTCCTTCAGAAATAATTCCATAGGCTACCCCAACCCAATAAGAGTCTTTAAGATGAGGGAAAGAAACACATATGTGATGCTTATTATTAACTTCCGAAACAGTTAATGGCTCATACATTATTAATGGCAATGTATCTAATGCGTTTCTTTCATCAACCCAGCAATCTACATCGCCATCTGTACAAGAAAAATTAAAAACGTTAACGTTTTGCGTCCAATAACTTCCGTCATAGGCATGCACAACATTAGGGACATTAAGAATAATAATTAAAACTAAAGTTGCTCTTTTTAAATGAGATTGTAGTTTTTTAAAAAACATAGTAATTTTTGATTGAATTTCATAAGTTTAAGAAATTAAATCCGACACTTTTTCTAAATTAGTATAAATTGAAACTGCTTCTGTTCTATTTTTGACATTAAGCTTTTTGAGAATTGCTGAAACATGCATTTTTATTGTTGGAATGGTTAAGTTTAATTCATCAGCAATAGCTTGATTTGATCGACCAAGACTAATTAAGTCAAGAACTTGTCTTTGTCTTTTTGACAAAGTATTGAAGGAATCAAAATTATTAGAGTGTTGATTATTTTCTACAGTTTTAGATTGTGGCTTAAGAACATGTGGAGGTATATATACTCCTCCCGAAAGAACAAGTTGAATTGCACTAATAGTTACCTCAGGTGCAGAAGTCTTGGGTATAAAGCCAGAGGCGCCTAATGAAATTGAATTATGAATAGATTCAAAGTCTTCTTTGACAGAGACAATGACAATAGGTACGTCGGGGAATTGTTGTGTAATGTTTTTAATACTGTCGTTCCACATACCTGGCATCATTAGATCAAGCAATACAAGATCAATTGCAAAATTTGATTGAAGAACATTAATTGTTTCATCAAAATTATTTGCTTGGAATATTTCAGCATTTGGAACAGCCATTTTAACAACTAATTCTAGACCTCCTCTAACTAGAGCGTGGTCATCAGCAATAACAATTTTATATTTGATTGGCTTTTTATCTTCCATAGTAATTAATACCTCCCAAAAAATGTATTAATAGTCAATAAAGAATTAAATTGTACAGTATTTATTAGACGAAATTAATAATAGGTCTGCATACTTTTTAGTTAAATACATACTTTTTAAATACAAAATAAATAATACATACTTTAGTTGACTAATGTATGTATTGTGATATACTTAGGTATACTTTAGGCTATGTAATATGTTTAAATTTTCTTAATAGTCAATAAAACAGGGCATTTTCTAGGGTTAGTAGATTTGGCAATCAAGCTTATCTATAAATAAAAAAAGGAGAGTAATTAATATGAAAAAGTTAATAAAAATAA
>Ga0228660_1000358_pt1 | contig 10256 bp, 13 predicted proteins | sample 74DmetaG_FD_183032 | JGI IMG/M metagenome (GOLD analysis project Ga0228660, IMG submission 183032) | Seawater microbial communities from Monterey Bay, California, United States - 74D | ecosystem: Environmental > Aquatic > Marine > Coastal | place: USA: California | collected 2016-11-11
GTCTGCTGCTTTACCTAATAAGTGTTGTGAAGTTTTTGAGCCGCCTACTTTAGCGTTATGCTCTGGACATCTGTAAGCACTATTAATAGTTATAGGTCTACCAGTATAGTCCCTTAAAAATTGTAGTTGTCCAGCAAGTTTAATAATGTTCTCGTATACCTCTAAAGGCATATCACACCCACCCTTACATTCAAACTCTTTTAATTTAAAGTTTTTCGTCATCTTTATTACCTTGATGTATCTTTTGCACAGTATAAACAATAGAAGCCAGTAAAAGAATAATCTTCAAACTGTTCTCAACGTGCGTAAAGCTAATCCCTAAAGAGATAGCATTAAAAAAAGCTACCTTTAAATCACTTACACTCATAGCATCAGTCCCTTTAGAAAGTTATTCCATTTAGCTATTAAGTAAAACTGTAAAGCCTCAATCTTGTCTGCTATGTATCTTAATCCTTTTACCATAGCTTATGAGAATGACCATCCAGCAAATGTGTGGACTCCGTTACCTTCTACTTCAATCTCTTTAGAAGCCCATCCATAAGGGTAAGCAATAGATGTTTCTGCTGGTGTTACTACCATACCATCTTCATCTAAAACTGCTTCTGCATCTACGCTTGTAATTTCAGCTACATTCCAAAGTACGTCTACTGAATACTTATCAGACTGTACACCTTCAATAGAGATGTTACCTTCTTCATCATATTCTGGAGTAGTTGTCCATAAGTAACCTAATTTTACAACAGTATGTCTGTGCGTTGGGTTTCCTTCATCATCACTTGGTAAAGCTGCTATTCTTGTTTCAGCTACTTCTTGAGATGCAAATTCGTATTTTTTAAAGATATGTTTCATAATTTATTTATTTACTCTTGTTTTTATTATAGGTGTATTTGTTACACTTGTGTTAATGCTGCTAATTCTTGGTCTGTTAATGATGTGTTATAAAGTTTTATTTCATTATAATTTATATTATTGTTAGGCGTAAAACTATAATTATTAAAAGCAATATTATTTATACCATTAAGAGTATGGCTTAAAGAACCATTCATAAAAACTTTTGTTGAAGTTGAATTATATTTTATAGCCAATTTACAAACAGAACCAGTAGTTAATGATAATGCTTGGTTAAACACACCGCTTGAATCTTCAATACCATATAATCTTGGTGTACCATTTGAAAAATAAATATTAATTCTGTTATTATTATCTTCTTTAATTTGAAATAAATTACCAGAACTACCATCAAAATTGTTTACAGATAAAAAATCAACATAAACAGTTCCCTCTGTTTGTCCTATAACACCATCTGGTACAGTTTGACTACAACTATCAGCCAACCTCGTTACTGCACTACCTTTTGTGTTGATTATCGAAGTAGGGTAGCTTCCGACCTCTAATTGTGCTCCGTATAATGAAAACAATTCTCCACTATCTGAATCCCCTCCTTTAAATCCAAAAAATTTAATACCTGATGATGTTGGTGTTAATTTTACAGAACATCTATACCAACCATTTCCGTAATCTTCTATTTTTTCATCAGAAAATTGATTTGATGATGCAGTTTCTATTGTTCCATTAGATAAATTAAATTTTGACAAACCTAATGCGCCACTTGTAAAACCCTCAAAAGATATTATGCTTACACTTTTTTGTTTTGCAAATACTGATAAAGTATATGACTGAACAGATAAATTTAAAGCATCATATACGGCATTACCATTAACACCATTTCCACTTAATACTGATGCGTTTTGTGTTCCATCGGGACTTACAGTTTGGTTATACGCAATAGAACCTCCACTTAATAAATCCCATCCACTACTAAAATTACTATATTGTATTAAATTAGTCCGACTCGGTTCAAGTAACAAAGCGCCATTACTGTCATTTAAGTAATCTATTCTTGGCTGGTCTGCACCTACTGTTTCAATTAAACCTTGTTTATTAACTCGTGTTGCTACACTATCTCTATCGAATGTGAAAGGCAAAGGCTTGTAGTTGTTATTCTCGTCATTGTACGCAAGGATAGTACCCTCTTTTCCGTACCATTCGCCATTACCAAATTTTAATGTATTCATTTTATAATGTGTTTAAGTTTAATTCTGTTACTAATTCGTTTAATGACCTATAACTTGTAAGATACTCCAGCTCTGAATCCGTAAGCGTTGCATCGTAGTAGCCAATTTCTTTTGTTTTTCCGTAGAAAGGGTTTGCTTCATCTGGATAACTAAAATTAATCTTTTTTAATCCACTAAAAGCAGATGCCATTGTGTTACTTCCAATTAAAAACCCATTTAGAAATACTTTAAAATTACTTGATGTATAAGAAACTAAAAACTTACTATAAGCATCTCCATTTACAGTTCCAACAACAGATGTATTTGCACCACCAACTCTCGATATAACATTCCATTGATTTGTTCCGTAATAAGCAAACTCAATCTCATTACTAAAAGTGCCATCGCTTAAAGAAAATACTGGTACTGAAGATGTATCTAATGTATTTAAATTAAAAAACAATACTCCCTCACTATCATTAAACACCTCGCTATTACCACTTCCGTTTACTACATCAGCTTGTCTTTGGACTGTTGAGCCAGAGGTGGGTATGTAGGAGGATAGGTTTCCTTGTTCTATTTGCCATCCCCACACTAAAACCTCATCTCCAGAAACTGCTGGATTTGGTATTTCTAAACCAGCACTTACAGAGCCACTTGTCATTGTTGCAGTATATTCAAATCTTGTCCATTCAGAAGGTATTACATCAGTATAAATATTAGTACCTAATCTTATTTGAAAATCTTTACCTATTGAATTACCAATACCTTTTACATAAATTGATGCAGTATAACTACCTGCTGAAAATGATACGCTTTGATAAAAATATGGGTCTGTATCAGTTGCAGTTAATTTAGTTGCATTTTGTGTACCATCTGGACTTATAGCAAAGTCATCTGTAAATGTTCCATTTTTTGTAGGAGTTAAAGATATTCTTTGTGAATTTAGAATTAAGTTAGTAGCACTATTCTCTAACAACGCTACACCTTTAGCAGAATCTGTATAGTCTATTCTTAATTTATCCTTTCCTACTACTTCTATTAAACCTTCTTTGTTTACTCTTGTAGCTATTGAATCCCTCTCTACGTTAAAAGGTAGTGGCTTATAGTTTCCGTTTTGGTCGTTATATGCCATTGATGAGCCAGTTTTAGTAGCCCACGTTCCTTTGCCGAATTTAAGTGTTTGTGCCATATCTATTCTATTGTGTATAATTGTCCCTCTGCCATAGCTCTAAAGCTATCCCAAGACGTTAGTTGTTCAAGTTGTTCTGAATCAAGAATTGAATCAAAGTATTGTATTTGTTTAGTTTTTCCGTAGAAATTAGCGGAAGCGCCTATACCAAAAGACAAGTTATTTAATCCAACTGGAGTTACCCCACTTGTATCAGACAAAACATTAACTCCGTTTATAAATAATTTAAAGTTATTTTGTTGATATAAAACTGCTACTTTATGAAATTCTTTTACATCTGTTGTAGTATATATTTGAAATGCTTGTGAAACATCTCCACTTCTTACTTCATAATATATTGCATTTGATGTAGTTCTATAGCCAAATTTAACAATATTAGTGTTATCCCCACCATCTAACGATATAACTCTAAACGCTCCATCATCAGCCAAAGCTGCAATCTCTGCCATCAACACACCTTCTGAATCGTTAAACGTAGCTGCGTTCCCAGAGCCATCGCAAGTTTCTGCTGCACGAGTAACTGCTGCCGATGTGGTTTTGATATAGCTTGTCGGATATGAGCCTTGTTCGAGCATAGCTCCGTAGATGTAAACACCACTTGTACCATCTCCTACTTGAATACTCTCTGTATTACTTGCTGATATAACAAAGAAAACACTTGTAGAAACACTCGGTTTTGTGACAGAGCATCTATACCACCCATTTCCATAGTTTTGTATTTTTGCAGTAACAGAAGTACCAACTGTACCTAAAGTTCCATTAGATAAGTCAAACCAAGCACCTTGCGAGTTATTACCATCCTCTAATCTTAACATATCATATTCCCCCTCTTTAGCAAAAACAGTTAAAGTGTAGTCTATTCCATTTGATGTTGTAGGGATTGTATAAATATATTTATTTACTGATGATGTAGCATTTGGTATTAATTTATCAGCATTTTGAGTACCATCTGGAGAAATTACTGAATTACTTGTAATTGAAGAATTTGATTTACTCCAAGCAGCATTACTAAAATCTTCTGAATACTGTAGTAAATTAGTTGCCTCATCTTCCAAAAGTAGATGCGGACATCCTACAACCTCTCCATCTAATAATGAATAGTTAAGTCTGTTCTCTCCACTTGCTACTTCTTCTATTAGTCCTTGTGCGTTTATTCTTGTTACACCAGTTGGGCTTGAGCCATCTGCTCTATCAAAGTCAAAATCCCCTACACCATCGCTTGGAAGTATAGAGTAAACCTTATCGCCAATAGTGGCTGGTATTAATGCTAAATTTGGTTTTGCCATTTTATTAATTGTTTAAGTCTTTTAATGCAGTTGTATGTGTCCAATCTGCTACGCATTTCTTTGCTTCTACTCCGCCAGACCTTACATCCATTGTAAACTGACCACTAAAAAAGTCTGGTTTAGTTCCTACCGAAGATGCAGTATCTATTGCCACACCCCACCAGCTTGTGTTATATATTTCTCCCCAACTCATTTCTTATTTTGTTTAAATTCGTTATAAAACCTTTTTGCCTCTTTTTCGCTTTTGCTCTCTATGTACTGTTTTAGCTTATTGAGATTTATTTCTTTTACCTTATACTTCATAAAACCCATCCGTTAAACGTTGTATCTGTATCTGGGCTGATATCCTCGTTAGTGTTGCTTAAATACTCTGGGAATAAGTTATTGTTAAAACATAAATAGTCTACTAATCGTGTTGAGTAGTAGTTTGCGTATTCCCTTGCTTTTCCAACTAAATAATCCACCTCGTTCTTGTCTACGTTTTGTGCTGTTTCGCTACTGTGTTTAAGTACGGATTTGTTTGTAATTGTATACGCTGCAAATGGTATGTAATTCATCTGCGCAAACCAAATCAATGTTGGCTGAACGTATGTGTTTACCAATGTCAAATAATCGCCACTTAAATTCCCAGCTATAATGTCAGCACTAATCTTGTTGTAGAGGTCTGAACCTAATAAATTCTGGATGTCTATCTGTTGAGCTACCTTAACAAACTGTAGCATCTTGTCAATGTCTACATTCCCATCAATGATGGAGTTTTTCTTAAGGTCTTTTGTGCTTATAAATAATGCTGTTGCCATTAGTTTCTAAATTTCATTTTGTTCCAATACTCTGCTGTATAGCCCTTATACTTCATATCCTTTGGTGCAACTGGTACTTCTTGTGCATTAGCCTCTGGCTTAAAACCTCTTTTCCTTGCCTCTGTTGTACTTATAGCATCGCCTAACCCTTTAGCACCATCTTTGCGTACATAAGTCTTTCTGAACCATTTATGGCTACATCTCGCACCGCCTTTGTAAAGCCATATACTGTAAGTATCACTACCGCCTTTTCCAAACCCAGCATTAACCGCTTTGTTTTCCATAGCTACTATGTCCTCTTTTCTGTAAACCTTTTTAGCACTTACCATTTTAGAACAAAACTGTCTTGATGTTGCTTTTGTTCTTTCTGGTGCATACATATATCTTACAAGAAACTCATTGCCTTCTTCTTTTGTTTGTTTGCTTGTGCCATCTTGCTCGCTCTCTTTATAAGGCTTTGCGCTACCAGTACTTACAAACTCCCATATTTTAGATAGTAAACTTTTGTCTTTAGGTTTGTTAAGGTCTGTAATTACCTCATCTAAACCTTGTTCTTCATCATAGTTTACTTCTCTTTCGTCTATTACTTCAAACTCTTTTAATAGCTCTGTTTCGTCTTGCCCTAAATCTATAAGTGCATCCGCTATATCGCTACCTAATTCGTCTGGTAATTCTGCGCTTAACTTAACCCCAGTTTCTTCTTCTTTAGTTTCTTCATCCTCTACGTTTTCAAGGTCTGTAAACTCTAAAGGCTGTAAGGTCTTAAAGTATAGTTTTAAGCTAATATTATTGTAAGCTAATATACTATCAAAGGCATCTATTAAAAGTGTCTGAAATGGTCTAATAACTGTGTTATCCATTAACGTAGATGCAGTCTTTAACTCGTCTGCGTTGTTACCAAGTCCGCTACTGTCTTTAATACCTAATAACATAGGGCTTACAATTCTATGTGCTACCATTATTTTTTTACCACTTTCATCACTTAAGAATTGGTATTGGTTATGCGCATCGCTTAATTGAATTGGCTCTATTGTAGCCGCACTCTCTGGGTTGTCGTTAAACGCTAATATAAATTTACCAGCATTACTACTACCGCTAAACTTTTGGTATATTCTATTCTCAAGCATTTGACGTTCCTCTGCATTTGGAGTTCCGTTGTTAAAATTGATGAGCATTGACGGAGCAAGTCCATTAAGGATGTTGTTTAAATGGTAGTTAGATATTTCTTCTTCTAACTCTGCATATTGTAAACCCCCTTGATAGTCTGGGCTTGAATAGTATTTATATCCAGCTCTGTAAGGTTTAACGTATACTATCTCTATGTTTTCTGTTGAATAACCAAAAGCTGGTATGCGTGTACAATCGTCTGCTTTTTTTACTTTACTCCAATCATCAGAATAATAGTAAGCCTCTATCTCGCCTTTGTCGTTGCATTTCTCTGCTCTTAAATTCTCAACTGGGATATGCTCTACTTGTGCCACAGTCTTGCGGTCTTTTGAGTATATAACTTGCATAGAACATTGACCCATTAATTTAAGGTCATAGCATAACTTACGCACACAATCCTTGTGAAACAAAGACATCATTTTAGCGTATGCTTCTGGCTTCTTACTGCTGTTTAAAGCATCTAAACCTTTGCCATATATCATTTCGCTAACTCCGTTAATAATAGCGTTGTTTGTTGGGCTACCATTGTATCGGTCTATTAGGTATGCGAAGTAATTGTTATCTGCGCCATAGCTAACCCATTCCTTGTTAGACTTCTCTACAATTTGTGGGCTTGTGTAGGTGCTTAAATTTACTACTCTTAAATCGTTCATAATATAATATAATCGTTATCAAAACTATCTTCTTGTACATACTCATCTTTATTAATAGAGTAGTAGTCGTTAGTAGTTTGGTTTATTGTTTGGTCTGTGCAAAATACTTTGTCTTTGTATATTACCGCAGTTCCGTTCTTAACTTCTAATATGTAAAAATCGCCTTCTGTTAGCGTTCCAAAAACCGCATCAAAACTCATATAATTACCATCAGTTGATGCAGTAGGAGTTAAGTTTACGTTTGTACCAGTGCTTTCGCTTGTAAGATTTACTGTTATACCACCATTAATATATTGTCTTGGTATTATCTTAAAGGTCTTATTTCCGTTTGTGCCTATTAGCTTCATATTAATATATAAACAAAACTAATTTATTTTGTATTGTATAATAAAAAAACCCCCACATTTCTGCGAGGGTCTTGATGTTTTGTTTTACGTTATTAAATTCCAAATTTATTTAAGATACTGTAATAAGTTTCTGATTGGTGGTCAGAGCCATCCATTAGCTTAATAAGTGTTTTTTTAATTTCTTTCTCTTGACCTTCTTTAACTTTATTAGTCATTAAGCATAATAATAAGTTTACCTCTGTTTGATTTAATTCTGTTTTTGTTAATTCAGTTATCATAATATTTAGTTTTTGTTATTGTTTTACATTACAAATATACAATACTTTTATTGTTATAAACAAATAATTAACAAGTTTTTTTTAATTTTTTTTTGTTCTTATCTGTTAGAGGCTAAAAATAAAGCATAAAAAAAGGGCTATCCGTTAAGATAACCCTAAATTTAAAACCCTAATTGTGATTATGCAGTTGGGTCGATTTGTACCGCAGAAGCATCAGCAGTAATTACTGACCCAGTTACAAAGTAAGGCGGTGCAGTTTCTTGTGCTACCGCTGTGATTGTGTATCCAGTTAAATCTCCCATTGCAGCACCAGTTACAATAGTACCACCATTTACATCAGCGCCGTGTTCTAATCCCATAACGAAATAGTTTCCGTTGTAGTCCTCTATTGCGATGTGTGGTCTTGCGTGTGCAATTAGTTTAAGTTCCTCTTGTGTTGCTTTGTCTTGGAATGTAAGTGTAAGGTTAAGTGTACTCTCATAGAATGTCGTACCATTCTCTCTACTCGAATTTATACTGGTTTCTAAAGAAGAATTACCCTTAACATCAAACTGAAACCAATCTGGAGTTCCGCTAAATGCAGTAATCTCTCCAGAAGCTATTGTGGCATCTCCTAAAGTACCAAAGTCAGCAAAGTAAATAGTTTTAATACCACCTACTGCGCTTTTGCAAGGTACTTTTCTACCAGTTGTTAATGAACAAGCCATATTTTTATAGTTTTTTAAATAAAAAAGGGTAGGCGGTTTTGCCCACCCCTTTCTACGTTGATTAATTAATTATTATACAGTTCTGTAAACGATGTCAGATACTTGTGCGTATTGTACGCCAGCAGTAAATCTCATCACTACACGAACATTCTGGCTTCCGTCTGTTTCAGCCATATCAATAACTCTTACTTCGTTAAGGTCACTTAAGATACCAGTACCGAAGAAAAGGTTAGACTTTTCAGCAGCGATAATCATATCGTCAGCAGCACCTCTACAAGGAATTACTGGGATACCATCAAAGAATAAAGACCCTAAAGATTGGTTGTTCCCTTTGTTCTCATAACCAGCAGCACCTTGTCCACCAGATTGGAAACCACCTAATGCACGAGTATAAGCACGCACTACGTTAGAAGCAGCATAGATAGCTAAATCTTCACTTCCGTAAACAGCAGTTGGGATAGCATCTACAACATCTCCTAATTCAGCAACTACGTTTGCAGCAGTTACAGCAGTACCTACGATGTCTTGTCCAGCTGGTAAATCAGTATCAGCAGCTAACAATGTAGCAAACCCATCAAATTGTCCAGAAGTTGCAGTTGAACCACTCCAAATGTTTTTCTCTGTGCGGTCAGCTACTTTAGCAGCAACGTGAGCCAATACAAAATCAGAAAAGTTAGCTGGTAGGTTGTCAAATGCAGAATACCCCATTTGAGAAGCTTCCCAATCCTGATGTAGCGTTTTTCGGCAAATATCCAAATTTACTTGGAATTCTTCTGGCTGAAGGATTTTCTCTGTAAGAGTTAATGTCCCTTGTCCAGTTTGAAAGTCGCAAGTAGCGTCTTTTACGATGTCGTCAGTTGAAGCCTTTTTGATTACAGACTTAAACTTAACGTTAGGCATAATTGTTACATTGCCTTTGTCTAATGTGTCAGCAGATAATAAAGCAGCAGCGATATACTTGCCACTAAATTCGCCTGCGTAAGTTGATGTAATTGATACACTCATTTTATTTAGTTTTTAGTTGTTTATTAATTATTAAATTTTGCCATTACTCTATCCAATGTACTCATTCTTCTGTTTTGTGAGATACTGAATTTAGATAGGTTTTCTTTTACCTCTGGGTTAGCTTTGATTGGCTCGGCTGCTGGCTCGTTAAGTTCTGCTTGTACTTCTTCTGGTACTTCGCTTAACTCTACTTTTTCGTGCTTGCATAGTTCCTCTGTTACAAGGTTTCCTAACTCATCTGCGCTTAAGTCCTCTTTAGGCTCTAACATTGCTTTGATTTCCTCAATCATTGATTTAACCTCTGCAAGTTCTTCTTTAGTAGCATAGCCCATTTCTTCTTTTTCTTCTTCAAGAACTACATCTTCTGTTGCTTCTACTTCTTCTTCTGGTGCTTCTTCTGCGCCAGCTTCTTTAATTTCAGCAATAAGACCTTCTTCTGCTACTACAAGTATTTTACCATCTTCAAGTTCATACTCTCCAACTGGTACAGCTACTTTCTCATCTTCGGTAACAATAAATACTTCGTTACCAGCTTCAAACGCTTCTGCTTCTAAAACAGTTCCGTTCTCTAACGCTTGTTGTTCTAACTTAACTTCTTCGGATAAGTTTAAAACATCTTTGATTTTACTAATCATATCGTTCGTGTTCATATTAATATATAAGTGTTAAAAATTAATTTTGCATTTTTAGTTAGCATTTTCACAATCTGTGCAATTATCATAAGCAGTAACGCTTTGCCATTCAAAGCCACTTGTTTCATCATCTCT
>Ga0228660_1000361_pt1 | contig 10189 bp, 9 predicted proteins | sample 74DmetaG_FD_183032 | JGI IMG/M metagenome (GOLD analysis project Ga0228660, IMG submission 183032) | Seawater microbial communities from Monterey Bay, California, United States - 74D | ecosystem: Environmental > Aquatic > Marine > Coastal | place: USA: California | collected 2016-11-11
GAGAGTATTCTCTAACTTCGAAGCGTTAAATGATCCAACGTATGCAATGCGTGAGTGGCATCGAGATGCACTAGTTGGTGATAGAATTCAAGGTTATATTACTCTAGAAGAATCATGTAAAGACGATTCAATGGTGTTTGATACCTACTCTGAAACTCCTGAGTTGCTGGAGTTGATTGATAGTGATAAAGAAGCTCAACTCTTTCATAGTTCTCTACTAAGATCTAGATGTCGTGTAACTTCGCAACCTGACTCAGGTGATGTGTATATTTACTTTAAGGGTGATAAAACAGTAACTGAAGAGTCTCTACTTAAGTATATTGTATCATTTAGAGATGAGTGTCACTTCCATGAAGAGATTTGCGAGACTATCTATACTCGTTTATTTGAGTTACTAGAACCAGAAGAGCTTGTAGTTCGTTGTCTATATGCACGCCGTGGTGGGTGGGATATTAACCCTGAACGAGCGTCAGATCCTAAACTATTACATCATACTCTTGGCGATACTCGAGTAGTTCATGTTAAGACACCAAAGCAATAATATAATTAATAATTAAATTAAGCTCTATAGATTTATTTCTATAGAGCTTTTTTTGTTTCTAGATTAAATAACTAATATGAAGACCTTTAAGAGATTCTTTACTGAAAAGTTTTATAACGATACACTACATCCTAGATTCTGGGATGATCAAAATCAGCTTGACCCAGAGGTGAGAGAAACTCTCTTAGAGATTGCTAAAGACGTTTCAGAGCAAGCGGGAGTTGAAGACCTTATTACAGATGTTCAGTTGACAGGTTCACTTGCTAATTACAACTATACTGACTACTCTGACCTTGATGTGCATATGTTACTAGACTTTAAAGATGTAAATGCTGACGAAGAGTTAGTTAAGTCTTCGTTAGATGGTAAGAGGTTTATTTGGAATGAAAGGCATGATATCACAATAGGTGGTGTCGAGGTTGAAGTTTATTTTCAAGATGTAGATGAACCACACATGGCTTCTGGTCTATACTCTCTACAAAAAGGTGAGTGGTTAAGAGAGCCTGTTTTTGATCCACCAGAAGTTGATGCTGCAGATGTTAAAACAAAAGCAGAACAAATAGAGAGAGATATCGATAGACTGGAACGCACGGTTGTGGAAAGTTCTGATATGAGTATAGAAGACTTGCAGGCTGCAACTACAAAGATACGTAAGAAGATTTCTAGAATGAGGAAAGACTCTCTAGAGAAAGATGGTGAGTTTGGTGTTGGTAACTTAGCATTTAAATCTCTTCGTAACTCCGGCCATATAGGTAGAATTATAGATCTAGATAGTAAGCTTTATGATATGCAGTTTACTAGTGAATAGTTATAGATTTAGTATCGTGTAAGACTAAATATACTTACATATGATTAAACTGTTTAGCGAAGAGGTAAATCCTACCTTTACTAGCTCAAGACATAACATCCTAACAGTTGAAAGCTATAATGAAGTTTTCTTCGATGTGTTTGAATTTGAGATAAATGGTACAACGTATATTGCGGAGAAGTTGTCTGTATATAACGGCAAACCTGTAGTTGCGATACCTGTAGTAGAGAAGGATGTAAAGCGTACGATCCCGTTTGTACTTACAGAAGGTAGCTTTGAGGTGCTATATAACGAGGCAAATAATGAAGTCGTTAATAGTGCTGAAGATCAGAGGATTATCGATAGCATCATGATCGAGGATGATGTAGTAGATATTGCACGCGACTATAAAGAAGATTTACTTGAGGAGGTTGAGGTAGCAAAGCGGCATGCAGCAGAATACGCGGAGCGTGTTAGGCTTCAAAAAATAGCAGAAGCTGATATTACCATAGAAGAGAAAAAACAAAGTATCAGAGAGTTCTTCGATACGTCAAAAGTTGATCTACTTGAAGAGTTTAATACTGCTCTTATTAATAATAAACAAGATTTTGAGAACTATACAGAGCAAAAGCATAGTGAGATAGAGAAGTATCTTACTAGTAGAATTGAAAATAACTTTAGTGAGTTCTTTGACATTAACGAGGAGCGTATTAAGGAGCTCGATGGTAGAATTGAGCTCAGCCTTGTAGATAAAATTAAGGCAGCTGAAGGGCGTGTTACAAAAGATGTACATGAAACGGTATCACAACAGAGCGATGTATTAACTGAGCAGATCAAAAAGGGTGTAGATAAAGCTCTTGGTAGGGTAGGTAATGTTAAAACAGCGGTTAACGATTTACAGGACCAGTTACTAGAAAAAATTGAAACTGTTGATGGTAGTATCAGAGAATACTACGATACTAGGATCAGTAATATCAGAGATGAGGTTGATATACTTAACGAGAGTCAGAAGGATTACTTTATTAACTTGGTTGAAGAGAGTAAGACACGTTTACTTGAGCAAGTTAATCAAAATAAAGAAGAGACCGTACAAGCGTTAATTGAAGAAAATTATGACCCGGTAAAAGGCAATAAGGACTTCAATAAGAGTATTAAAAAGCTAAAAGTAGAACTTGAAAAAGTTATATCTGATAAGTTTAGTGGTGAGTTAATGTCACTTAAACGTGCTATCGAATTATCCGGAGGTGGTGGTGGTACTGTAGCCAAACAGTTTGCGAACGGTGGTGTTATGCGTGGCGACTTAACGGTTATAGGTACTGTATCTGCAGATTGTGGTGATAGTAATGATTGGTGCAGTACATATACAACAGTTAATGCTAATAGTGCGCTATGGAATACTGGTGGTTATGATTTTTCATTATTAGAATCAACTAGCGGTAACTGGAATTCAACATACACAACGGTAGGTACTTATAGTGCTAACTGGGAATCAACCTATACAACGGTAGGTTCAAATAGTGCAGACTGGGTGACCTATTCATCAGATAGTATTTCAGCTGCTAACTGGGTACTAGATGAGAATAATTTAGGGAGTAATTCTAATACAAAAGTACCTACACAGCAGAGTGTAAAAGCGTATGTTGATAATATTGTAACTGGTGTTAATAATCTAAAGGGTGGTTATGATGCGAGTACAGATAGCCCGCCGTTAACAGCAGGGGTCGGTGTATTACAAGGAGATACATATTATATTGAAACGGGTGGGTTGTTTTACACGGAACAAGTAGATCCAGGTGATTTAATTATCGCGATAGAAGATGGGTCTAATGCAGAAGGTAAGTGGGTTGCTGTTAACAGAAACCTTCAAGATGAATTAATCGATAAATGGAATAGTAATTATACTACCACAAGTGCTAATAGTGCTAATTGGCAGTCAACATATACTACAGTCGATGCTGCATCCGGTAATTGGAATAGTACTTATAATACAGTTACTTCGTTAAGTGATACTTGGGATGATCAATTCGATAGTACAGCAATAGAAGCCGCAAGTGCTAACTGGGATAGTACTTATAATACAGTTACTTCTCTGAGCGATACTTGGGATGATCAATTCGATAGTACAGCAATAGAAGCTTCATCCGGTAATTGGGATAGTACTTATAATACAGTTACTTCGTTAAGTGATACTTGGGATGATCAATTCGATAGCACGGAAATAGAAGCTTCATCCGGTAATTGGGATAGTACTTATAATACAGTTACTTCGTTAAGTGATACTTGGGATGATCAATTCGATAGCACGGAAATAGAAGCCGCAAGTGCTAACTGGGATAGTACTTATAATACAGTTACTTCGTTAAGTGATACTTGGGATGATCAATTCGATAGCACGGAAATAGAAGCCGCAAGTGCTAACTGGGATAGTACTTATAATACAGTTACTTCGTTAAGTGATACTTGGGATGATCAATTCGATAGCACGGAAATAGAAGCTGCATCCGGTAATTGGAATAGTACATACACCACAGTAACTAATGAGAGTGCTGATTGGGAGAGTACATATACAACAGTTGATACTGAGAGTGCTAACTGGGATAGTACTTATAGTACTGTAGGTACATATAGTGCTGATTGGGAGAGTGGAGGCACTGGTGATTTTTGTGGTAAAGTTGTTACAATGGATCAACTCTCATCCTGCGGTACAGGTACAATTGGTGTTTCTGCTAATCTTGATGTTAACGATAACACTATAGACAATGTACACTCTATACAGTTTCACCTAGACGATACTATAACACCTGTTGAAGGTAATTTGAACTGGAATGAAACAGAGGGTACTTTGGATTTAGGCCTTGCTGGTGATGGTATAGGTGTTATGCTTGGTATGGAGCAGGTCCTACGTGTTAAGGCAAATGAAAATATTACAGCAGGTCAGGCAGTTTATATTACTAGTGCTCAGGGTCAGCACCCGCTAATATCTTTAGCATCTAACGATACAGAGGAAGAATCTCATGCAGTGGCTGGTGTAGCTGCAGAAGATATTGATTCGAATCAGTTTGGTTATATAACCACGCAAGGTATACTTAGTGGTATCGATACAAGTAATATTCCAGCTGGTGAAATTGTGTATCTTGGTACAAATGGTGCGCTTGTCGACATTATTCCTACAACACCTGACCATGAAGTGCGTTTAGGTTACTGTATACGGTCGGCAGTTGCTCCAGAAGGTAAGATGTATGTCAGTCTAGATTTAGGTTACGATGTGGAAGATCTACATGATGTATCAATTAACTCCTTACAAGATAAAGATATATTATCATATAATAGTTCATTAAGCGTTTATGAAAATGTAACTAGTACAAATTGGGAATCAACCTATACTACTGTAAGTTCGAATAGCGCTAACTGGGTTAAGTATGATATTGAAGATATTGCTACACCTGCAACATGGGTACTAGATATTGATAATTTAACTGATCCAGAAGTGTTAGGTGATGCAGATGGCTCTGCTACAAAAGTACCAACACAGCAGAGTGTAAAGGCATATGTCGATAGTATTGTAACCGGTGTTAATAATTTGGAGGGTGGTTATAATGCGAGTACAGATAGCCCACCGTTAACAGCAGGTACTGGTGTATCGCAAGGTGATACATATTATATTGAAACAGGTGGTACGTTTTACGACATACAAGTTGATAAAGGTGATTTAATTATCGCGATAGAAGACGGTTCTAATATAAAAGATGAATGGGTTATTGTTAACAGAAACCTTCAAGATGAATTAATCGATAAATGGAATAGTAATTATACTACCACAAGTGCTAATAGCGCTGATTGGCAGTCCACATATACGACAGTAGGCACCTATAGCGCTAATTGGGGAGCAGGAGCGTCTGTTGTAACACAAAGTACGCCGCCGTTAGCGGTTGATTCAGAAGTAGGTGATTTGTGGTTTGAAGATGATAGTGGTAAGCTATTTGTATATTATTGGGATGGTGATGCATATCACTGGGTGGATACATCTGGCGGTATATCAGATCTAGATAACGTAGTTACAAGCCCGGATTCAGATGTTTCTGCGGAAACAACACAGGTTAATGAAATAATTCAAATAACACAGGTGGGGTATAATGCACTTACCCCACCTGCTGCTAATACGTTATATATTATTATAGATTAAGGCTGTGAATAATATTCTTAACAACGCGATTAATTTAAAACTAGGAGACGGTCAGGTATCTGCTGCGTATTTAAATGACGTACGAGTATGGCCTGTGTTTGATGGTATTTGGCGCTTCGACACTCCCTCACCTGGTACTACAATCACAGGTTTTAAAGTAACTACATCGAGCGGAGGTGTCTTCGTCGATTGGGGCGACGGTGATACTGAGTTTGTAAATTCAGGTCAATCTATAAATAAAACGTATTAATAGCTATGGCGACAGTAATAAGTATAAATCCAGAGGACGGCCCTTCAGCTGTTACAAAAATCGATTGCGGGACATCCTCTCCGAAACTTAGTGGTACGATTGATGTATCTGCTTTTGAAAATTTACAAGAAATAAGATGCAGAAGTAATCATATAACAGAAATAACCGGTTATACTGATAATACTAATATACAGACAATATTTGTGGATGATAACAAACTCAGCGGGTCTATTCCTGATATCACCGGTATGTCGAGTTTACAGCTTATAAATTATGGCAAAAATCAGCTCACTGGTAGTATTCCAAGTTTAAGCAACAATACGGTGCTGAGAGATTTCTTTTGTTACAGTAATCAACTCACTGGTAATATTCCAAGTTTAAGCAACAATACAGTTCTTGAAAAATTTAACTGTGTTGATAATAACTTAACTGGTAATATTCCAAGTTTAAGCAACAATACGGAGCTTTCAGTATTTAAATGTCGTAGAAATCAACTCACTGGTAATATTCCAAGTTTAAGCAACAATACCGTGCTTGAAATATTTGACTGTGCTGAAAATAACTTAACTGGTAATATTCCAAGTTTAAGTAGTAATACGGTGCTTGAACAATTTGACTGTGCTGAAAATAACTTAACTGGTAATATTCCAAGTTTAAGTAGTAATACGGTGCTGAGAGATTTCTTTTGTTACGGTAATCAACTCACTGGTAATATTCCAAGTTTAAGTAGTAATACAGTTCTTGAACAATTTAGCTGTCGTAGAAATCAATTATCTGGATACGTGGCTGGTTCGGTGCCAACAAGTTTATTATTTTTTAAAGCAGAATATAATCAATTAACTGCAACAGCAGTAAATGCCATTTTAGCAGATCTTGTTGCTGCCGGCACGACAAATGGTACTTTAAATTTAGGTGGCACGAATGCCGCCCCTACTGGTCAGGGCTCTATTGATGCACAAACTCTTAGAGATCGCAATTGGTCAGTAACAGTAGCCCTATAATTTTATGTCAATACAAAAAATAACAAATGTCGATAATATTGAAACGACTCAAGAGCAGTGGTGGATACTATATAGTGATGAAACAAAAATTGTAATAGAAGATCCACTTCAATGCAGTGGGTATACATCATCTCCAAATATAATGGTCATTGCTGATACAGAAGAAGAGCTTCTAACATATATCATTGACAACGATATCAAGCCTTTTTCAGATGAAGAGACTATCTAGCTATTTACTGAGTCAAAATAGAAACTAAAAAAGTTATATTATTATAGGTTACTAAGAATAAATAAAGTTATATGGCTGCTATTAATTTTCCAACTCCTGAAGAAGGCAAAAAACACCGATCTTGGATTTATCAGCAAGGTGCTTGGGTAAAACAACCTTTTAATTTTACCTTTATTATAGCATCTTCTGGTAACTGGGAGAGTACATATACTACAGTTGATGCTGAGAGTGCTAACTGGGATAGTACATATAATACAGTTACTTCTCTGAGCAATACTTGGGATGATCAATTTGATAGCACAGCAATTGAAGCCGCGAGTGCTAACTGGGATAGTACATATAATACAGTCACCTCGTTAAGTAATACCTGGGATGATCAATTTGATAGTACGGAAATAGAAGCTGCGAGTGCTAACTGGGATAGTACATACACCACAGTAACTAATGAGAGTGCTGATTGGGAGAGTACATATACAACAGTTGATACTGAGAGTGCTAACTGGGATAGTACTTATAGTACTGTAGGTACATATAGTGCTGATTGGGGTCTTATGGGAGGTACTGAACTAAATCATGACAATAACAACAACGGCACGCAATTAGCACTTGAAGTTGTTGAGAGAAATACTGGCGCGGCGAATCATGATAATATCGTACAGGGTAATAGAAGAGGCGCCTCAGCTGTAGATCTGCAGATATATCGCACTTCAGCTGATGAAGTCGCTGCCGGCCCAAGAAGTTCATTACTAGGTGGTGATAAAAATAAGATAGGTACAGCAGGTAATGGCTCTACTATTATAGGCGGTTTAAACAATGAAGCGACTAGCAATTATAGTGCTATATTAGCAGGACGAGACAATATAATTACCACGCAGTCATGTATAGCCGGTGGTCAAAGTAGTATAATCAATCATGATCGATCATTCATGTTTAATGCGGGTGATTTATCGAATACCTTTAGTACCGTTAGCGCAGATACATTCAACGTTAGAGTTGGTAATGGTATGCGTCTAGTGTTTGATGAGGTTGATCATACAGGTGATGTATTAACATGTCTAGATAGTAATGGTATAGGTAAGTGGGCATCATTATATAGTTCTGAGACAATATCTACAACTACTCATACACAGGCAGTTGACACTACACATAACTTATATAATGATGATACAGCTGGTGCACAAATTGATGTAACACTACTAGCTCCAACGAGTCATAAAGGAGAGACTACACATATGAAGATAGGCTCAACTGCAGATGTGGTATTAACACCAGCAAGTGGTACAATTAATGGAGCTGGTTCTTATACACTAACAACACAATATCAAGCTGTTAAGGTGTTTAGTGACGGTACAAACTACTTCGTAATGGCTTAATGTAGATTGATAATGCTGGAATCTGACTAAATATAGGTACTATGAAGAATAGTATATACAAACATAACCTATTGAGAATGATAGTTGTTAGTTTAATTCTAACTGCTACATCTTGTAATTTCAGGCAGAATGACAAGCGTGAGGTTATACCACATACTGATAAAGCAGATGTACATAAAGCGAGTGACGATGTAATGGCCGCAACAGGCTTTGCCTTCACTGCCCAGCAGAGCGTTAGTAATGCTCAAGCTGAGATTATAAAAGCAAAAATATATGCTAAAGAGATTGAATCTCTTGTAGCAACAATGAAACGTAAAAAGAGTGAGTTTGCTGATAATATTGAAACACTCAGACAGATTTACGTACAGCATATTGTTGTTATTGAGAAAGAGTTACGTACTACTAGCTCTACTATTAAGAAGCAGATAGTCGCGTTAAGAGAGGCTGAGAAAGAGCTAGAAAGAGCAAAGGTACAAATTGCTAATGGTGAAAAAGAGAAGGCTGCATTAAGAGAGAGTAATGCGATTCTTGCTAAAGACCTAGAGAAGTATCAAGCCTATAAAGACAAATACCATAAGCTTACAAAGTATAAATGGATTGTTTGGGGTTTAGGTGCTTGGATTCTTGTTAAGTTCTTAGGTGGGCTTGGAGCATGGTCGCCACAAGGTAGAATCGCTAGAGCGTTGATTGGCTAGTAGTTGCCTTTCATGGAAAACACACTAAGTATTTTTCTATGAAACTATTAAAATTACCGATTATTACATACGCAAAGCGTTATTGGCCACTACTACTCGCCCTTACAGTGCTCATCTATGCTTACACAAGCGGTGCACTCGGGGTTGCTATGAAAGGAATTCTCTTAATTCCAATCTTTACTCTTGCAGCGGCAGCTTCAGGTCTACTACTACGTAATGTATATAATAGAAGTACAACAGATAAGTATGTTGATAATAAGGTACAACTCAAAGAAGATTGGGTGTCCTTAACATCATATGAACGTATTAAGCTAATGAAGTTTGAAGCACTAACATACTTTATTGGTGGCTCAATCATCGCAGCAGGTCTAGTTATTATTATTAATGTATAGAATAACTACATGTTTTTGTGCACTTCTCCTATTAACCTCATCTGGTGATAGGAGAAGTTTACCTGAACCTGTCTTTAGACACTCACCTAAGACTCATCATGAGAAGCTTTGGGATAGTGTAGAGATTAAAGGTTCACAAGTCTTTCGTATTGATAAGCGAATCTCTCAATATGTAGAGAATAAAGATAGGTATGTAGCTATTGAAAAAATGCGTAATGGTGGAGTACCATCAGCTGTAATCTTTACGTTACATGGTAGAGAGTCTACATGGAGCTTTAAGAAGCACCTACACGAAGGTAGCCCATTAACAGGTCGTACAAAATGGATCCCCAAGGGGAGACCCAAGGCTCCTCCAAGCAATGGTAGTGTCTATACCTTCGAAGAGAGTGCAGAAGATGTACTATATAAGCTTAAAGATCTTGAGAGTGTTGACTGGACAAAGTGTAACAATTCCCTTTATACAATAGAGAAGTATAATGGTTTAGGATATCTAAAGTATCATAAAGATGTATTATCCCCATATCTCTGGTCAGGTACTAACCATTACATCTCAGGTAAGTATGTTGCTGATGGTAAGTTCTCTCACACTGCTGTAGATAAGCAGTTAGGTACTTGTGCCATTCTTAAAAGAATGTCTAGTAGAGGTATTGCTATTGGGTTTAAATAAAATAAATACTGATATGGTAACATTACAACTTAACGAAAATCAAGCCGATGTACTTCTAGGTCTTATTGACA
>Ga0228660_1000395_pt1 | contig 9713 bp, 16 predicted proteins | sample 74DmetaG_FD_183032 | JGI IMG/M metagenome (GOLD analysis project Ga0228660, IMG submission 183032) | Seawater microbial communities from Monterey Bay, California, United States - 74D | ecosystem: Environmental > Aquatic > Marine > Coastal | place: USA: California | collected 2016-11-11
GTGCTAGAAGGCAAACCTATCATGATCAAAAAGACTGGTGAAGTTATCAAACCTGCTGAAGGATTCAATGTAATATCTACTGCTAATACTAAAGGCCAAGGTTCTGAAGACGGCCGCTTTATTGCAGCAACTATTATCGATGAAGCTTTCCTTGAGCGTTTTACTATTACACTTGAACAGCCTTATCCTTCAATGGCAATCGAAAAGAAGATTATCATAAAGCATATGGATAAGTTTGATTGTAAAGATACCGACTTTGCCGATCGTTTAACTCAATGGTCTGAGACTATTCGTAAAACATTTGAAGACGGTGGAGTAGACGATATCGTATCAACACGTCGTTTGTGTCATATCGTACAAACGTTTTCTATCTTTGATGATCGTACTAAATCAATCGATCTTTGTATTAGTCGCTTTGACAATGATACAAAAGAAGCTTTTAAAGATCTATATGCTTTGATTGATGATACAACATCTACAGAAGATGAAAGCTCTGAGCTTTCTGGTGCTGATATAGATAACATTCTTGATAACGCAATTTACTCAACAGAAGGATAATAATGGAATACAAGTTTAATGAAGATAAACTATTAAAGGAGTTCACTGAATATGTGAACTCCACATATAGTCAACATTATGGACAAACTAAGTTTCAAGCAAATGAAGTAATTGTTGATCGTGGTAACGGCACTGGTTTTTGTTTAGGTAATGTTGATAAGTATCTGCAACGATATGGAAAAAAAGGAGATGTAACAGAGCATCGAAAAGATCTGTTTAAAATTTTGCATTATACATTAATTGCACTATATGTGCATGATAAAGAAAATAATGATGTACAATAGCTTAAAAGTGTGGTATAATAACCTATATTCATTATGGAGAAAGTATGAAACTATCGAATGAAACAATTGGCAGTCTTAAGAACTTTGCCGCAATCAACAGTCAGATTGTTCTTAATCCAGGTAATGTGATTAAGACTATGTCTGAATCTAAAACTATTTTGTCGTCAGCAACAGTTGCTGAAGATATTCCATCTCAGATAGGTATCTATGATCTTCATGAGTTCTTAGGTGCACTCGGCATGTTCGAAGATCCTGAGTTAACCTTTGATGATGAGTACAAATCAGTTAAGATCTCACAAGGTCGACAAGCTATTAAGTACTTCTTTTCTGAACCATCTATCTTGACAACGCCTTCTAAAGATGTTGTTATGCCATCAGTTGATGTATCATTTACATTAACACAAGAAAATATGGCGGCAATTCGCAAAGCAGCCTCTGCTTTAGGTATAAATACTGCAGTAATCACTGGTAAACCTGGAGAGAATACAGCTTCAATTGTTGTTACTGATGTTAATGATGCAACATCTAACACATTTGAAATCGAACTAGATGGCTGCTCGAGAAGCGAAGAGGGCTTTAAGTTTGTATTCAATATCGCAAACTTTAAGTTTATCAATGGGGACTATGATGTTGCTATCACTAAAAAGCTAATTTCACATTTTAAACATACTAAAGAATCAGTAGAATACTGGGTTGCTTTAGAGAAAAACTCATCTTACGGAGATTAATAATGAGCGAAGAAAATAACGTAACACCTGAAGCCACAGAGACAGCAGCAGTTCAGCTGGGTCTTAATGATTTGCAGGCCACTATTCAAATTATTGACGTGGCATCAACACGAGGAGCCTTCCGTGGAGAAGAACTTACATCAGTCGGCGGTGTCCGAGATCGAATCAATGCTTTCCTTGAAGCAAACAAGCCAGCAGAACCTGAAGGCGATGCAGCTGCAGAACCAGATACTGCTAATGCTGAGTAACGAAGCGGATCGTAAAAAGGTTCTTGAATGCATGAAAGAAATGTCAAACTCAATGACACGTATTGATGCTGAACGGGACTTTCAAAAAGAAGCTGCTAATGCCCTTGCTGATGATGTTGCTATCGATAAGAAGTATATCAATGCACTGGCAAAGATCTATCATAAACAGAATTTTGCTCAGTTTCAGCAGCAAAAGGAAGAGATTGAAGATCTATACGAATCGATCGTAAAATAAACGGTGAGGTGGAAACACCTCACTTACAGGGTGTAGCTCAGTCTGGTAGAGTGCTACACTTGGAATGTAGAAGTCGTTGGTTCGAGTCCAGCCACCCTGACCAAATTAGTTATGTACATATCATCCGATATGTGTTATAATGTATTATATTATATTATGGAGTACGTGAATGTCTAATGAATTTCTATGGGTTGAAAAGTATCGCCCATCTAAAATTGACGAATGTGTCTTACCAACCTCATTGAAAAAAGTATTCAATGAAATGGTTTCGACAGAACAATTGCCAAATATGTTATTTAGTGGTACAGCAGGTGTAGGTAAAACTACAGTTGCTAAAGCTCTATGTAATGAACTTGGCCTTGATTATATTATAATCAATGGTTCTGAAGAAGGCAACATCGATACACTTCGTGGCAAAATCAAACAGTTTGCTTCTAGTGTATCGTTACAGGGCGGTTATAAGGTAGTAATTCTGGATGAGGCTGATTACCTTAATCCTCAATCAACCCAACCCGCTTTACGTGGATTCATTGAAGAGTTCTCAAATAACTGTCGTTTTATTATGACATGTAACTTTAAGAATCGAATCATTGAACCTTTACATTCTCGGTGTTCTGTCTACGAGTTCGCTATACCGAATGATCAAAAGCCTGCAATTGCTGGCATGTTCTTCAAGCGACTGATGGATATTCTTACAGCCGAGAATGTGGCGTTCGACAAGGCGGTCTTAGCACAACTTGTCGAACGTTACTTTCCAGACTGGCGTCGTGTCTTAAATGAATGCCAACGTTATTCCGTCAGTGGATCTATTGATGCTGGTGTCCTAGTCAATCTAGGAGACAACAATGTTAAATCACTTATGGAAAAGCTTAAAGGTAAAGACTTTAAAGGCATGCGTCAATGGGTTGTAAACAATATTGATACTGAGCCTCAAGCTATCTTTCGTGCTGTTTATGATAAGATGGCTGATCACTTACAACCACAATCTATTCCACAAGTTGTACTCATACTTGCTGATTACCAATATAAAAATGCTTTCGTTGCAGATCACGAGATGAATGTTGTTGCATGTATGACTGAGATTATGGCAGGTGCAGAATGGAAGTAGGTATCACAGCAGGTTCATTTGACTTGTTTCATGCCGGTCATGTGTTAATGCTTAAAGATGCAAAGGATCAATGTGACTACTTGATCGTTGCACTTCAAACAGATCCAACCATAGATCGTAAAGAAAAGAATAAACCTATTCAGACAATGTATGAGCGATTTGTACAATTAGATGCTTGCAAATACGTAGATAAAATTATTCCATACGAAACTGAAGACGACTTGTATACTCTAATTATGAATACTGATGTAGATATTCGTATTATTGGAAATGAATATCGTAATGAAGATTTCACTGCACGAGAAGTTGGACTTGAAATATATTATAATGCGCGTAACCATCAATGGTCTACTACTGAATTGCGTGAAAGGATAGCAAATGAATCCGTTTGAATACCTTAATGCTATCAATACTACAAAGAAAGATATAATGGTTGATGACTTGTCTGAGAAATCATACAATGCATTCATGGTAAACCGCTCTCTTTCTTACTTCCATGATACCATTCTACTTGCTAATGAGATGAATAGGTATCACCACCTGGATAATAAACTCCAATTTTCTTTTTTGATAAATACTGTTAGAAAGAGGAAACGTTTTAGCAAATGGGCTAAACCGGCAAATCTTAATAACATTGAAGTTGTTAAAGAATATTATGGCTATAGCAATGAAAAAGCACGCCAAGTTTTGACAATATTATCAAAAGAACAAATTGAAGAATTAAGGATGAAGGTGTATAAAGGTGGAAGAAAGTAAACCAATTGAGTGGACACCAGCAATCATGCTGGAAGTTACCCTCAACGAACCAGATGATTTTCTAAAAGTAAGAGAAACTCTAACTAGGATTGGTGTGGCATCACGCCATGACAACAAGCTATTTCAGTCTTGTCATATTCTACATAAGCAAGGACGATACTTTATTGTCCACTTTAAAGAGCTATTCCTGTTAGATGGTAAACCTTCTAATCTATTAGAGAATGATATTCAGCGACGTAATACTATTGCAACATTGCTCAGTGATTGGGGACTAGTAGAGTTTTCTCAAAAAGAAGCATTGCAAAAGGCACCGCTGAGACAGATCAAAGTTGTATCTTATAAAGAAAAGGCAAAGTGGGAACTATGCCCTAAATACAACATTGGCAATAAATAATTCAAATAAACGAAATTAACTGTGTACATCCTTATTCATTTGTGGTATAATAGCACTATAATGAAAAAAAAGGAGAGATTTATATGATGAAAGAAAAAGTAATACTTACTGACTGTGATGGAGTCTTAGTTGACTGGGTTCATGGTTTTACCAAATGGATGGATAGCTTAGGATATAAGCGAGCATCCCCTGATATTGTATCTTATGATATGGAAATAATGTTTGGTATAGATCGCGGAGAATGTAAAAAACTTGTAAAGCATTTTAATACTAGTGCTGACATGAGATTTCTTTCCCCACTGCGAGATTCAATTAAATATGTACGTAAACTACATGAAGAACATGGATATGTTTTCCGCTGTATTACAAGCTTAAGCCTTAATCCGGCCGCAGCTGAATTGCGAAAACAAAATTTAGAACTTCTATTCGGACCTACTGCGTTCGAGGAAATAGTATGTTTAGATACTGGTGCAGATAAAGACGACGCACTAGAACAATATAGAAGTAGCGGATGCTACTGGATAGAAGATAAACCAGAAAACGCTGATTTAGGTTTGCGCATTGGTTTAAACAGTTTGCTAATTGCACACGGATTTAATGCTGACTATAAGGGATTATGTCCACGTGTAAAAAACTGGAAAGAAATTTATAACATTATTACAGGATAAATCATGAGTGATATTAAAATCGTCCGTATATCTACTGGCGAAGAACTACTATGCACCGTTGACTCAAGTAACAAGGATCATTTGACTCTATCAGATGTTGCTATCTTGATTCCAACAGAAGCTAACTCTTTAGGTCTAGCGCCGTTTATGGCATATTCAGATGCTAAGGATGGAATGGAAATTCCACGAAGCTATGTTATGTTTATGGTAGATCCAGTAGAAACGCTTAAGAAGCAGTATCAAACAATGTTTTCGAAAATCATTACAAATGAATCGAAATTGATTATCTAAAATGTATAAATAACCTTGGAACGCAGAGTATCTGGTTCCTTTAAAATATCTTGCTTGCAAAAGGAGAAAATTATGACAGGCAAATTTAATACTACACTATTCCCTTCATCCGCTTTCGTTGGATTTGATCATCTACTAAAAGAACTGGATCATGTTACCAAACATGCCCACGATCACTATCCGCCCCATAATATTCTAAAGACTGGTGAATCCGACTACCTCATTGAATTAGCGGTAGCAGGTTTCAGTAAAGATGGTATTAACATCGAAATGCATGAAAGGACTCTCACTATCACAGGTGAGCATGTGAAAAAAGGTCGCGAATACGTTCACCGTGGTATTTCCACGAAGAAGTTCAAACGTACCTTTAGGCTGTCTGAACACGTGCAAGTGCACGGAGCTGACATCATCGATGGTATCTTAGCAATTGAATTGAAGGTTATCATTCCTGAAGATCAGCGTCCTCGTAAAATTAATATTGGAAAAAACGAGGAATCTACCAATGACACAACTAATACTAACACAAGCGAATTTCTTACAGAACGCAATTAGAGCTCTGTTTGAACTATTTAAAGATCTGAACACAACACGCAAGGATACGTCAGAAGCAAGGAAAACTATTAAGGAGCTTAATAAGCTAACTGATAAAGATCTTGCAGATATCGGCCTATGTCGTGGAGACATCTGGAACGTTGCTCATAATAAGACTGACGATTTACGGAGACGTTTCTAATGACTGAAGCAGTAATGAAATATGCCTTTGCACCAGTGGGTGGACTCTTTAGTGGATTCAATAGCTTCTTCCTATCCGTAGGAAAAGCACGAGCTGCATCTGAGCTTTCTAGAATGGGTTACCATGAAGAAGCAAAGTATCTAATGCTGACTGATACGAAAGACTTGTAAGTCATAAAAAACAAAAAGTATAATGTGGGGGCTTATATAGGTCCCCTCATTTTTTTAAACAAAAAGGAATAAAAAATGAAACATGTAATTTTAGCAGCTGCTGCGGCTGTAACTTTTGCAGGTGCTGCTGCAGCCGAAGGTTGGGAACGTCCAGCTGTAATCGGTAAAACTGAGTATAACGTAACAACTGAAGCATGGGCATATGATGCTGGTGTAGAAGTTGACATGTTTGGCGTAATGCTAACGCCTAAAGTAAAAGGTGCTTACTCAAGTGCTACAAACTTTGATTTTGTTGGATCAGAAATTAAAGCTGCCTATGGTGTAGCTGGTACAGCAACTGCATATGTTACAGTTACAGCTGATGACAATTGGAAATATAAAGACACAACTGTAGGTCTAAGCTTCCGTTTTTAACGCTGTAAGACTCCCTTGTATAAATAAAACATACGTACAAGGGAGTCAAACAATGTATGAATACAAATGCACAATCGTGCGAGTGATCGATGGGGATACAGTTGATGTAGACATCGATCTAGGATTCGGTATTATCATGGCAGATGAGCGAGTTCGAATCATGGGTATTGATACACCCGAATCACGTACAAGTGATAAAGTAGAAAAGCTATTTGGTAAAGCTGCAAAGGCTAGATTACAAGAGCTACTTGGAGAAACAAGTATTCTACGCACACAAATCAATAAAAATGGTGAAGACATGAAGGGCAAGTTCGGCCGGGTACTTGGTGACTTTGTTGCTAAAGACGGAAGAATGGTCACTGAAGTTATGACAGAAGAAGGTCACTGCGTACCTTATACTGGAGGATCTAAAGAAGAGACACATGCTGCACACCTTGCTAATAGAGTAAGATTATTAGGTGAAGGTATTGTGACTCAAGAACAAATAGATAAAGTGAAATAAATAATGAAAACAAAATTATGGAAAAAGGTAAGTAAAATGGATTTAGGTAACCCTGTTATTACTGCGCTTGTTGGCTTAGTTATATTTTATGTCGGACTCAAAACATTCTCAGGTGGAATGAAATCAATGGGTAATATGGAGCATCTTAATTGGTTTTTAGGTAATCCAATTTATATGTTCTTCGGCGGTATTATTATGACACTTCTATGGCAATCATCGTCACTATCTACTACAGCGATTATTGCCCTAGTAGCGGCAGGTGCACTTCCACTGCCAGCAGCAATCGCTTGTGTATTAGGTGCAAACATTGGCACAACAGGAACTATTTGGATTGCAGGATTGCTTGTATCTGATGGTATGCCAAAGGGAGATACCCTACGAATTGCCATTGCACATACTGGTATGAATCTGCTTATGGCATTAGCATTGCTACCATTTGTAGGTCGCATCGGTCAATTTTTATTAAAAATAACATAAAATAATTGTGTACATTACGCTTCTTTTGTAGTATAATGTATAAATAAGACGTAAACGTTGAAGCAACGTGAACACATACTGGACCGCGGGGCAGTACCGCGCAGCTCCACCACAAGTACATAATGTGTATTTTTGATGGGGCTGAACTAGGATCGACAGGTGTTGTAGTGAAGTGGAGTTTACCGGATGATCGCGCATAGATCAAACATAATAATTGCAAATGACAATTATAAACCATCTGGATTAGCACTAGCTGCATAATCGCGGGGAGCTGGCCACTTGCTTAGCAACAGGAAAGTGGCACTAATTTACTATGTACATATCACTAAATATGTGGTATAATTGACTTATTACATTATGGAGATCCAATTTGGAATTTTACACAAACGTTGCACGTTATGGCAACAGTCTATTATATCGTGGCTACAAAAACGGCCATAGATTTGAAGATCGGATTAGGTTTGGTCCAACCCTCTATCAAAAAGATATCAACGGAACTGCGTATGCCCTAGACGGCACACGTGTATCTCCTAAACTATTTGACAAGATGAGTCAGGTTAAAGAATACGAACAACAGTATGGCGGAATTAACGCCAAAGAATTGTATGGCAACAAGAACTATGTTGTCCAATATCTTCAAGAGAAGTTTCCTGATAATATAGAATTCGATCGTGATAGGATCAATGTGTCTACTATCGATATCGAAGTTGCATCTGACGATGGGTTTCCAGAGCCAGAGTTTGCAGAGTATCCGGTTATCTCTATTACAATCAAAAACAATATCGATGACATCTATTATATTTGGGGTCTTCATGATTATGATGTAAGTAAGTCTATCATGAAAGACTTCCCGGTCATGTATGAGAAGTGTGAATCAGAAACAGAGCTGCTTCTAAAGTTTCTCAACCATTGGGGATCAGCAGTAAATTCGCCTGATGTTATCACTGGTTGGAATACTCGCTTCTTCGATATGCCGTATCTTATTAACAGAACCGGTAAGCTTCTTGGTCCTGACGTCGCAAAAAGATATTCTCCATGGGGCTTAATCAATCCACGTACTATCAAACAAATGGGTCGTGAGTTACAGTCATATGAAATCACTGGTATCTCTCAACTTGATTATTTAGAATTGTTTAAAAAGTTTGGCTATTCATATGGTGCACAAGAATCATATAAGCTTGACCATATTGCGCATACTGTACTTGGTGAACGTAAGCTTTCGTATGATGAGTTTACTGGCTTGCATACACTATACAAACATGATTTCCAAAAGTTCATCGACTATAATATTAAAGATGTTGAGCTTGTTGACCGTCTCGAAGATAAGATGGGTTTGATTACTCTTGCGTTGACTATGGCATATCGAGGCGGTGTTAACTATTCAGATACGCTTGGTACTACTGCCATATGGGATTCTATTCTTTATAGAGATCTATCTAATCGTGGTATCATTGTTCCAGCGAATGGTGAGAAGTTTAAATCAGAATATCCAGGTGGTTATGTTAAACCTCCTCAGGTCGGTATGCATGACTGGGTTGTATCTTTCGATCTAAACTCACTGTATCCTAACATCATTGTTCAATGGAATATGTCGCCAGAGACTATCGTCGAAGGTGATCGTCTTACTATGAATCCTGATATTGCACTTACCGAGAATCATTCTAATCCTAATCCAGAGTATGCGCTTGCTGCTAATGGCGTTTCGTTTAAGAAAGATAAAGAAGGTGTATTGCCTAAAATCATTGTTGATTATTACAATGAGCGTAGTATCGTTAAGAAGAAGATGCTAGCAGCTCAGCAAGAGAAAGAGAATGCTGATAAGTCTAATAAGGCTGAGATCTATCGTATCGAACGTGATATCTCTCGTTATGAGAATGAACAGATGGCTATTAAGATCTTGCTTAACTCTCTTTATGGTGCACTCGGTAACAAGTACTTCCGTTACTTTGATTTACGTGTGGCCGAAGGTATTACTCTTACTGGTCAGACTGTGATTCGTTGGGCTGAGAAGTCTGTTAATGAATTCATGAACAAAGTATGTGCAACTAAAGACAAAGACTATGTTATTGCAATTGATACTGATTCGGTTTATGTTAACTTCGGTGAGGTTGTCAAGAAGTATGCCAAGCCAGGTGAAGAAGTACAAA
>Ga0228660_1000398_pt1 | contig 9698 bp, 7 predicted proteins | sample 74DmetaG_FD_183032 | JGI IMG/M metagenome (GOLD analysis project Ga0228660, IMG submission 183032) | Seawater microbial communities from Monterey Bay, California, United States - 74D | ecosystem: Environmental > Aquatic > Marine > Coastal | place: USA: California | collected 2016-11-11
TAGCCATTTTTTATCCTACAAAGAAGTCTGCTGGCATCTCATGTTCTAGTCTGATTGATTCTCTCAGACGATCTATATCACCAGTTGCATCATCATACAATTGACGACCGTTTAACATAACACCACCTGGTAATTGCATACCCTCAAATTTCATAAGGTTAGCACCCCATTGCTGTTTGATAAGAGCTGTTGTGTATTCTTTTAACCACATATCATTATATACTTTGGTGTGAGTATTAGCATCGATAACTTCATAGATCTCAATGATAATATAATCACCTTGTTTAATATCTTTGTTAGCAAACTCGCCATGAATATAAAGTCTATTCTGTTTACGTACAAAATTAACCTGAGGGTTACCATTCATTCTCATATCGAGTAATGAGAGGTATTGTTGCATTTGTTCGTAGTATGCTAGATCACCAATATAGCTATGCATGTTTGCAATATCGTTTAGATGTAGCTGATACTTAACATCAAAGAAGTTTCTTGTCATGGTACCACCATCAACAGAGAACATTCTAGATACGAACTGTACACTATCACTTAGAGTAATATATTCATTTGTAACATCATCAGCTGTAACTTGATGCTTAAGAAACGTTCTCATAGTAGCATCAGAATGAAACTCTTGATAGTACTGCAGAGCTTCATCTACTCGATCTTCTTGCTGATCAGGATCAACGTTGATCTCAATCACAGGATCACCTAGTCTACGTAGACAATATTCAATTAATGTAGCTCTTGAGTTTGGATTTGCCATACTGTTTCCTCAGTGTATCTTTATTGTATTTATAAGGATAATACTAAGAAGCTGTATATCCATTTTCTGCTGTCATATCTTCTGATGTCTAGTAATCTTTAGCACCTATTAGTTCTATTGGTTATTTATACTATATAAATTTTATATAGGTATATTCATACCATTAATAATATATTCAGCGTCCTTTCTACTAAATGAGCCATACGAATCATATCTCAAATCTTTATACCAATCAAAAAATTTATTAGAATTTAATATTTTTTTACTTCGTTTTTTCATAGTATTCCAAAATTTACTATTTTTATAAGAGCCATTATTACCATAATAATGAAGAGCTATTATAGCTTCCATAAGTTTAACTTGATCGTTATAGTAATCTATATATCCATTAAAACTATTACGTGCAATGCAGTTTATCACGTTATCAATATGGCCAATGTAAAAGTTTAATGACAAAGCTTGTAATGGTTCAAAAAACATTAGCTTATTACCATTGTATATGACTCGATTTTCTACAGGTTCTTTTTTATAATAAGAATTCCATTCAAGGTGTCTAGTATTATCTAGGGAAGCTTCGGGGATATGCTGTTGCATATCTTTTATTGCTTCTTGTTTAGTGGTTATACTTCTATTGTAAAGATAACCATTGGCTTTTCTATTTTTTAATGGAATTCCAAACATCCAACCATTTTTATGAGTGTAATGAGAAGTGTATAGTTCATCTACAGGATCACTATTATAAACTAGTGCTGAATTGACTGATTTAAATGATGTCTCTAAATAATCTGGATTCGAATTCACATCAATAAACCCACTACAATCTATAACATAATCAAAGGATTCTTTTCTAGTTTCAAACCCCACAATTACTTTATCACTAACGTTTTCTATATTAATTACTGTATTCTCTTCGTGTTCAAATCTATTTGAATAATTTTTTTTAAGTTTGTCAATTATGTGCCAACTAAACTTTGCACTGTTCATATGTATTCCAACTGTACCATTGAATGGATGAAAAAAATCTTTATCTGACCAATTGATAAATTTTAATCCAAGTTTAACTGTACCATCAAAATCATCTAAACTATTCAATAAATCAATATTACAATTATACAACGCTTGAGGAAGTATAGGAGTTGAAGATTCTCCTACATTTATTGCATCTTTAGATTTAGTGTAAACACATTTAACCTGAGAATCTGGAAGTAAAGAAAGTAATCTCATACATGAAATAGCACCAGCAGTACCACTTCCAATAACCAAAAAATTCATAATGTAGCCTTTATTTTCTATTCTTTAGGATATTTATCTTTGATAGATTTAATGTTTGTGTAGAAATCATTAAATACTGTTTGCATATCTGAATCTGCTGCAATCGCATGATATATCATATCAAGTTGATTGGTTATGTCAGGGTATTCTTCTTTACGATCAATTTGATAAAACTTAGATTCATAATCTGCTTGTAATTCAATTATTTTATTATCTAATTCTTCTTCGGTAGGTTTAGTTAATTCTGTTGAATTCCATTCAAGTGTTTCATAATCGTATGGATCTGACAAATAAAAATTTAAGTCTTTATTTGTGCAATTAGCAACACTACCTACACTCGTATCAACTTGAGGATAAATTGCTTCTATAGCGTCAATGTAATTATATTTTTTATTTTTTACCATTTAATCCACCCATTTTGTTTTCATGCCGGCAGCTATTTCATCCATTTGTGTATCAGTAAGTGAGCTTGACCAAGCTGCTACTTCTCCCCATGTAAACGTGCCTGTTTCACCAGCAGCAATACGAGAACCAATTAATAACCCATATGTACCTCCAGTGTTTAAACCAAAAGTTGCATTACTTGCAAATCCGACCCAACTGCTATAATTAGTATATGCTCTAATAGTACCTACGGATCCATTATATCTAGAAAAGAAAATAGCAATACCATTATTTCCAGTTTGACCTAAAATATTTGTCGCATTCGAAGAGGTCACCTGAGCCCCAGATCCCCCCCATATATGCTGATCAAAGTATCCATTACTTTGATGTGCAAGACCAAAAGCTTTACCGGAAGTATTGGTTCCAGTATGAAGTACGTGTTTGTATCCGGTACCACTAGCGAAATTATAGATAACTGCCATCAGTGTTTTTGAAGAACTGCCACTTGGAACAAGGTATGAACTTGAGTAATGTCCCCCAGAAACTCGCAATGCACTAGTTCCATTAGGAAAACTGGAGGCTGATACTGTCCCACTTGAAGACATGGAATAAGAACCTGCAGATGCGGAAACGGTAGAAGTGCCGCTAGCAGTGCTAGCATCCCACCACGCTGTTGGGCTGTAACTACTTAAACTAAACGGCGGTTCTTCGTATACAGCAACCCATTCATCGCCATCATGTACCCTCACTGCATTATCAGCTGTGTTAAAATACATATCTCCCTCACTACCAGAAGGATCACTAGTGTGTCGAGGTATATTTATTGAAGTTGGTCCTATACTTCCGCCAGCCATTATTTGTTCTCCAATTCATCTATTCGTGTTTTTAATTCTTTTATCTCATTGAGAGCATCTTGTAATGCAGCAACAATAACAGGTGTTATTCTACCGTAATCCATACTCATCATTTCATCAGACTCAGCATCACCTGATACAGCTTCTGGTACAACTTCTTGCATCTCTTGAGCAATAAATCCGTGGACTTGAGGATCATCTGGATTATCTATCCATGTATGAGTAACAGGTTTCATATCCATCAGCTTATCTGTAGCATCTGATATAGGTTCAATATTATCTTTTAGTCTGCGATCTGATGTGGTGTTGTAGGTAGTGCCAGATGCAGTTACATAAATTGAACCTACCGTAGCTGTGTTATATCCAAACTCCGCTATCATTCCTATGTTTGTATAGCGGTGAAGAATAAGTGGCCGATTACCACTTGTTGATCCAATTATTTGTCCAACATTACCGTTACCTCCAAGAATAACACCTGGAGTGTTTGTATTGTGTAAATTGATATTGCTTGTTCCAAAGCAAACGGTTGAACTGTACGAGGCATCAAGAAACATCGCATGCTGATTGCTGTCAGACTCAACGCGGAAGTCTTGGTTACGACTATCATCATTAAATACTACTTCACTAGCACTTATTTGCATTCTACGATCTTGCGCAGTTGAAAAATACATAGTATCATTAGAATGGGCGTATTGGATTCTACCTTGATTGGCGGTATCTTCGTCGCTAAACATAATCCAACTTTGTGAATCGTTTGAAGCTCCAAACTCTAATATAGATCCGTTACCACCATTATTATCAATAAATAATTGTGTATCACTATTTCCTGGTGTGGTTCCACTGGCCCCGTCATTACCCTGAAGGTGTAAAAGTCTAGCAGGACTATCTGTACCAATACCAACGTTGCCTGTATAATCAGCATGTAATATAACATTACCACCATCACCCAATAACCTTACATTATCATTACCTTTAATATCAAGATTTAATCCGGTTTCTTTAATATATGCTTGAGCATTAGTAGATGTTGCTCGATTTGCGCCTCCAAAGTAAAATCTACCACCACTAGCTAATGAAATATCTCCATCAGTGTTAATACGCATACGTTCTATACCAGAAAGATTAAAATGCATATCTAGTGAATCTGTGTCTAAAGTTTGATAAGTGCTTGTATTTCTGTCATAAGATAGCAATGTTGTTCTATCATTAGCTGTCTGTGGAATAACTTCAAGGCCTGCACCACCGTCAGTCACGTGCAGTATAGAACTAGGATTAGTTGTACCAATACCAACGTTGCCTGATGCGTCTATGCGCATACGTTCTAAAAATGTGGTACCATAAACATTTCCACTTGAACTATTATGAGTAAAAAACTGAAGACCGCTTGCCCAGCCGCTCTCTCTTATTCCTCTAATACCTGCCATATACACATCTTCATTACGAAATTCCAACATAGGTCCGTGACCGCTAGTATACGAATTATCTCCTGTTTTAATAATTATACCTTTATTAAAATTAGCAGTTCCAACACCAAGATTTTCAATATGTAATGCTGTTAATGGAGACCCCGTACCAATACCAACGTTGCCATTACTTTTAAATGTTGCTGAAAGAGTGCTTCCGTGTCTAATTCTAAAATTAGCATCTGCAGCCATATCGAGACTGCCTAGATTTGCTGTTTTTCCTAATACAAACTGTCCGTTATCATTTGCAAATCTTACAATATCAGAAGAATTTCCAGAATGAACATGTAGCTTATTAGCTGGACTAGTTGTACCAATACCAACGTTGCCGTCAGTACTAATAGTCATTTTACTTTGTGCTGCGTAAGAAGTTTGACTGCCGTCAGAAGCAAATCCAATCCTAAATGAACTAGTATTATAGCCGCTGCCCACAAACCATTCTTGGTTATTTGCATTACTTGCGCTATTTACTTTATCTCTTAATCTTATCCCTACCCCACGACCTTCATAACCATACAGTTCCAATATTGCAGTGTCAGCAGGAGATCCACCGCTGTCAGGCACGTTTATTCTAATATTTCCATTTACTTGAAGAGACTGTTGTGGATTATTGGTTTTAATACCAACGTTGCCATCAGATGTTATTCGGAGACGTTCTGTACCACCAGTAGTAAATGCAAGTGTGTCAGTAGTGGCTCTATACATTCCTGTATTACTATCACCATTAAAAGTAAAGTTTGGATAAGTAGCAGAACCACTACCATGCATTTCTAAAACACCATAAGCACCTGCTATTTGATAGGCCTTTACTATTGTTGCACCACCGCCAACCAAAGATAATTGATTTGCTGCTGGAAAATTTAAGTAAGTATCTGCATCACCATCATGGCGATAAGTACCAGCATAAGCATTACCTGATAGGTGAAGGTCTTTAAAGCGGTAGTTAGCTTCTTCGCCAATGTCAATAACACCATCGGGATTAGCTGGGCCGTGAGGTCTTATAGAGGGAGTATCTCCGCTGTCAAAGAATATAGAGGTGTCGTCTGAACCTATATATAGCCTACCGCCAGAAGCCCCAATTCTACCTACAGCTGCGCCGTTTTTACGGAATACTGCAATGTCACCGTCATTAGCCTGTCTGTTTAGCTGTAGTGGTGCTGCTCTACGAGAGACAAATGCTGTTCCACTAGCCGCACCCCCAATAGAAGCACCCATAAATACCGTAGATGCACCGCCATCACTTTCATCATAGCCGCCATCAGCAGTAGTAGTACCCACCAACAAGTTGCCTGATGAGTCGATGCGCATGGCTTCGTTTGAGTTGGTGTGGAAGTCCATAACATCAGTAGAGTTTGTGTACTCTATCTTACCTTGTTGTTCGGTAGCATTGTCACCAAAAATAATTTTATTAGAGCCAGATGTACTGCCTTCTAGTCTAATTTGGCTATACCCTCCAGAACCCTTTAAGTGCAATGTTCTGCTTGGAGAACTCGTCCCAATACCAACTCTTCCTGATGAGTCTATGCGCATACGTTCTGAGCCGTTAACTTCCCAGCTCTGGTGCCTTGCCCCTGTTGAAGCATAGTTAACACCACTAGAAGTAGAGTCTAAATACAGGTCACCGCCATTGTTTAAACGAGTTTTTCCTAAAACGTGTAGCTTTTCACTAGGCGAAGTTGTACCAATACCCAAAGACTCCGCAGACGCATCCCAGAAGAACTTAGCAGTTGTGCCTGTGTCCTCGTAGAAGCTGATGTCGCCGTTGCCTTCCACCTGCAAGTATTTTGTGTTGCCTGCCGTAACAGTAAAGTCATCTCCGACAAAACCTAAATAGTTTTGTGCTTCAGCAGTATTCTTAAACTGGAGATATTGATAGCTAGTCCCTGTGCTTTCCAATAGCGCACCCAAGCCATTCGTAGTTTGAACAGTAAGCCCATCGCTGGTCACTGTGCCTGTTACGTCAATGCCTGTTGATGTTGTGGCTAGTTTGGTTGAATCATCATGTCGTAGTTCAACATTTCCATCTTGAATTATTCTAACGCCATACTCTAATCCGCCTTGTGTAAGCATGGCAATTTCAGAGCCGTTAGTAACAAGTCTTAATTGACCAGTTCCGGTATCTTTAATGTAGCTATTAGACCCATCATGGTAAATCTGTAAGTCTTGTGAATTGCCAAATCTAATAGCATTATTATCTGGTATATTTACATCTGAGAATTGAGAAATACCTGTTGCAGTTATTGCACCTGTTACATTTAATGGCTTATTCATATCCCAACTAGTAGTAGCATGAGTATAAACTAATGTAGCGCCAGCTCCACCGACTGTAATACCAGCACCGTTTGCGGCAGCTGAACTAGCTGCATCTGTTGCTATACTAAAATTAAGATCATCAATAGCTACGGTTGTGGAATTAATTGTTGTGGTTGTACCATCTACTTGTAAATCTCCAGCAATAACAACTGTACCTGTATTATCTCCATGCGCTGCTGGATCAATAGTAAACGTAGCTGGACCTCTTAAATATCCAGTTGTAGTAATATTACCAAATGTAGGAGTAGCTGTTGTACTTACATCTTGACCGATCGCGATATCATTAGCATTAACCGTAACACCTGTACCAGCCCCAACTGCAAATGTTCTGCTAGCCGCTATTGTACCGCCACCTGTTAATCCATTTCCGGCTGTTAGAGTAACACCAGAGTGATCAATATGTTCATTAGCAACAAAACCTGAGAGATTATCGTGGACAATTTCACTATCATTAGTTTGAACATCGTTAGCGTTTACTGTAATACCAGTCCCGCCAATAACATTTAATGTTCTAGTCGCAGCAATTGTACCACCACCAGTCATACCAGCTCCAGCTGTAATCGTCACTCCGGAGTGAGCTACATGCTCGTCTGCAACGAAACCTGAAAGACTATCATGAACAATCTCACCGTCAGTAGTTGATACTACACCGGATGAAATATCAATGCCAGTCCCACCTGATATATGTGCTCTCACTTCAGATGCTGAGGGTCCAGTGTATGTAAATGTTCCTGTTGATGTGTTATACGTAAAGCTTCCATCACCGCCTGCATCAGTAGCTGATATAGCGTTTCTTGTATCAGAGTCAGCGTATCCAGGTTGACCATCAATTGTTAATGTACCTGCTGTATCATTATATGTCGCAGTGATGTTATTACCACCAACAACAAGAGCTCCAACTCTATCATCCACTCTTTCATTCGTAAAATATAAATTACCACTTTCAGGAACAACAGATGTATTAAGAGTAGCAGTGGTAGACTGATTAGAGCTGTTACCAATAAAGATGTTACCATCATTTAAGTTTGGTGTTGCAGCTCCACGACCTGAACCATAGATTGTAATTGAACCAGAAGAGGCATGAACCTTGTTGACAATACCAATGTTCTGAGTTACATTACTCTCACCTGTTGGTTTAGTAGACGTTAAGCCTCCTGTGGCTCCTACAAAGAGAACATCACCTTCACTGTATGAACTTGTATCAATATTAGATAGACGACCAGTAATAACAGCATAGCCTTCAGCTTCATCTGCTAATGTCTCAGCTAGAACTCCAACAGATGGCATTGCACCTGCTGTGTCTGCTCTTGCAGCAATTACTTCTGAGTGCTGACCTGCTGTACCTGTTTGATGTATAGGAGTACCTTTAGCAAGGGATCCACCTGATACGTTCTTAACAAGCATCTGTACTGTTTCAGATATACCTGTACTTTCAAAGGAAAGGTTACCAGCACCATCTGTAACCATAGTTTGATTAGCAGTACCATCAGATGTAGGATACGATAGGTCAGATGCTATGAGGCCGTTCTTAACGACAAATTTCTTCTGCGTGGCCATACGGTTCACTCTCCCCTGATTGGCTTCTTTGTGTTATTTATAAGAGTATTAAATTCTTGTAAAGGTACACACTGAGGTAATCCTGTTTTCTTCTGATGTGTTTTTAGGAGCTCTCATATATAGGTTAGATGGAAATACTAAACAGTCCCCTTGAGTAATATTTGCAGGTTTGTATTCTAGTGCTCTATACCGATTGTCTGAAAAATAAGTCGGTTTATGTGCAGACGAATTAAATTTAGAGTACAACACTGCTGTATATTGATGGATAGTATCATCTTCATCCCAAGCATGTTCAGTGTGAGTGTGTTCCCCTTGTTCTTGATTTGGATCTAGTCTTGTATTCCAAAAAGTTAAAATTTCAACTTCACCAAAATCTGCTAAAAGAACAGCTTTCCAAAAAGTTTCTGCATCCACCTGGGAACTAAAAGGTGGAGTTAACCCCGTAAAAGTTTCCGATAATGACTCCAAGTTAGTGTCGCCATAGCATACTAATGTTTCCGCATAGTTACTAACAGGAATCTTTGTAATATATTCTTCTAGATGATGTGTCATTTTACCATTTCCCTTTTGGACATTTTGCTGATGAGATAGCTGCTTTTGAGCTTATAAAGCATCCACATTCTCCGCATCTTCCATAATTAATTAAATATTCACAGCTATCACAAATATAAACTCGATTATGATATTCTTCTTGTATATGCTGTAACGCTCCTTGAGCTATTTTAAATAGTTTTTTCATTAAAAAGCAATCCAGAATTTCCAAGTACCACCAACGTTTGTTGGGTATGCACCGGCGCTTCCGGTACCCATTCTTAATGAGTTTGGATAACTCCCGCAAGATCCGTCATACTGAGAACCAAATGCACCAGATGAATTGCCCCAGCTACAAATTGATTGGGAGGTATTGTATATTCCGTGACCTCCAGCGTAACCTAAAAATAATCTATAACCTGATCTTGACCCACTAGATGCAGTAGTAGTGGAGCTAGTAGCATTAAAAGTGCGTGCGCTTGAAAAAGTCATAGTGTGATATCCCCCATATCCTTCTATTAAAATATGGGAAAAAGAAAAGTTCTGTCCTAGTATACTACT
>Ga0228660_1000400_pt1 | contig 9693 bp, 9 predicted proteins | sample 74DmetaG_FD_183032 | JGI IMG/M metagenome (GOLD analysis project Ga0228660, IMG submission 183032) | Seawater microbial communities from Monterey Bay, California, United States - 74D | ecosystem: Environmental > Aquatic > Marine > Coastal | place: USA: California | collected 2016-11-11
GAACGGCACGGTTGTAAAATCGCATGGATCCGCAGATGCGCTGGGGATATCTGCCGCTGTAAAACTGGCTGTAGATCTCGCGCAATCGCAGTTTTCTCAAAATCTGGCCGCGCGGCTTGCATCTGTTGACACAATACCCCACGATGTCCCAACCACAGAGCAAGAAACGGAATAAGAATGACAGTAAGAGCCGTTGTGCGTGGCGTTGGCCATTACCTGCCCGAAAGAGTGGTGCCGAACTCAGAATTTGAAGCGCAATTGGACACCAGCGACGCCTGGATACAAGCGCGCTCTGGGATCAAACAGCGGCATTTCGTGGCAGATGGACAAACCACATCTGATATGGCGATTGAAGCCGCCAAAGCCGCCCTTAAAGACAGCGATTTGCAAAGCAATGATATCGACGCGGTAATCGTGGCAACTTCAACCGCAGACCTTACCTTTCCTTCCGTGGCAACCATGGTGCAAGCAGGTCTCGGAATGAAAACCGGCTTTGCCTATGATGTGCAGGCGGTATGCGCCGGATTTATCTATGCATTGGCAAATGCCAATGCGCAAATCATCGCCGGGCAGGCCAAACGCATCTTGGTGATTGGCGCCGAAAGTTTCAGCAAATTGATGGATTGGACGGATCGCGGCACATGCGTCTTATTTGGCGATGGCGCAGGCGCGTTGGTTCTTGAGGCCGAAGACGGCAAGGGCGATAAAGGCGATCGCGGAGTGCTTGCTGTTGATTTGAACTCTGATGGCGCTTACCGCGATATTCTGTACGTTGATGGCGGTGTTTCGCATCAAACGACCGGACATTTGAGAATGCATGGCAAAGAAGTGTTCCGACACGCTGTGGAAAAGCTGGCCCAAACCGCCGAAGCGGCAATGAAAAAAGCCCAGCTTATTGCCGATGAGATCGACTGGGTTGTTCCACATCAAGCCAACATTCGCATTATCCAAGGGACTGCTAAGAAAATGGGGATCGACCCCGAGCGCGTTGTGACAACCGTTCAAGACCATGGCAATACTTCTGCAGCATCGATTCCCCTGGCGCTCTCGGTTGCCAAAGAACGCGGTCAAATCAAAAAGAATGACGTGATCGTCACCGAAGCCATCGGAGGTGGACTGGCTTGGGGTGCGGTCGTCTTAAGGTGGTAGAGTTGAGCATCCGAGTTCCAAAACGTTAAAAAACCACGTAAATCGGTGATCTGTTGAAGCTGTGATATTGACTCGCAAATTCACTCGCCTTTACACTCACGTAAAACTGGGAGCGACAATGAGCGATAAAACATTGACCAGAATGGATCTGAGCGAAGCTGTTTTTAAAGAAGTGGGCCTGTCCAGAAATGAAAGCGCTGAGCTTGTAGAAAGCTTGCTTAACCACATGTCCGACGCTTTGACAAAAGGCGAACAGGTCAAAATCTCATCTTTTGGAACGTTCAGCGTGCGCGATAAAACCGCGCGGGTTGGGCGCAACCCGAAAACCGGGGAGGAAGTTCCGATAACACCAAGGCGCGTGCTCACGTTCCGTCCGTCGCATCTGATGAAAGAAAAAGTCGCATTGGGAAATAAAAGTTAAGGCGGCGCTGGGCAATGGAAAAAACCGCCGAAGCGTTCAGGACGATTAGCGAAGTTGCGGATTGGCTTGAAGTACCCACGCATGTATTGCGGTTTTGGGAAAGCCAGTTCAGTCAAATCAAACCCGTGAAACGCGCAGGCGGGCGCCGGTATTATCGCCCCAAAGATATGCTGCTGATCGGCGGCATAAAAAAACTACTACATGAAGATGGCGAAAGCATCAAAGCAGCAAAAAAAATTCTGAACAAACGCGGGGTGAAATATGTTGCCGCATTATCTGAGACCCCTAGTTTTATGAAAGATCGAAACGATCAGGCGGCTGCCCGTCCAAGTGATGACGCGCCCAATATTGCCGCGATTGAAGATGTGAACGTCTCTGCCGAACGTTTGATCGATACCAGCACAAAAGTGATCCCATTGCCCTTGCCAAAAACTGAGCCCTCGCCAGAAATCGAGCCTTCGCCGCTATCCCCACCGCAAAAGAAATCTGTGGGGCGCAAAACGCCCCCCGTCCCCAGCGGCGATGCGAGACAGGCTTCGCTTTTCGATGATTATGAACCAAGCTCAAACTTTTGGGCGGATACAGAAGCTGACAATCCACCGAGATCTGAGCCAGTGACAGCGCCGTTTAATATCGCACCCAATTTTGGCGCTATAAAACATCACATCCGGCAGATGCCCCCTTTAAGCAAAACGCAAAAAACAGATTTAGCGCCATTGATGCAGCGCATGGCGGCGATATGGGGCAGCTATAGTAAAAGGCACAACACCCCTTAAATCTCGTCTTTTTCGCTTGCCCTGCCGAAGAAAATCACTAAGAAGAACGGTATTGGCGGGCTATGGCGCAGTCTGGTAGCGCGTCCGTCTGGGGGACGGAAGGTCGCAGGTTCAAGTCCTGCTAGCCCGACCAAATTCAAAAAATAAAGCAATTTTAGAACGCATATTGCCCTTAACGGGAGTAAGCGAGACTAGGTATTTCATCTGACCTATCGAAAACCGTCAGAACTTTGCAAAATTTCGCATGTCTCAATCCAGAGCGTAAATTATGCCGTTAAGGCGCATTGCGCGCCTTAGAACAAAATGTGGTTTACTGTTAAAAGGGCCCGGTTTGTGATTTTTCAGCGGTTAAGCTCGAGGTGAAAGGATATGTATTTTAATCATAAGCAGGCCGTCTTAGTCGCAGCCCTAAACTTCTTAAACTTGTAAGCGCCGCTATCAAAAATGCATTTTACTAAGACGCATCTGTGAAAATAAATCGCATATGTGAGGCGTACAGAGGTTCAGCCTCTGTGAGCTTTGGCTGGTGCTCAATGCAAACACATTGTGGCCAAAAAGATCAGCTTGACCCGCTCTAAAATGGCATCAAACCCGCGTCATCTTAGTAATCTGCGTAGACCTCACCTAAGCCTTCGAACAACACAAAATTATAATAATGGTTCAAAAGATCGGCGGCGGCGCGCGCTGAGAACGAGTAATCTCCTGCCCGGTTTACCCTTTTAGCAAATTTTGGTCACTGATCTGTTCAACAGCCTGTTAAGGAAATTGCTATGGCCGCGTTATTTACAAAAATGTCGTCCGTAATTTTTGCAGTAAAAGATAACTGGAGCCTGGAAGCTTTTGAGCATTCGTGAAGAGGAGGCCGATTTCGTCTGTAGGTTTTCACAAATGCCGAGATATAAAAACCGGCCGCAATAAAAAACGCTAAAGAAGTACTTATTTAATTTCAGATACCTAAATCAATTCCTGCATATGGAGTCGCACGGTGAGGACAGCCTGTCAACACATGATCCATCCATAATGACGTGCCAATGTGGACCAAATGTGTGACAAAAGATGTTCAAGAGGTGGGACGATAGAAGACCCTTCAATGTCGCGATTTCGTAAAACTCACTCCAAATGGTAAGCAGCCTGTTTCGCTACAATAAGTGGTTACCACAAAGGGGGTACGCATACGCCACACCCCCTCTATGCCCGTTATATATCCTTGAGCTTTGACAGTGAGGTGAGCTGGGGGTGTGTTAACCATTTGTATGGTCAGCGCGTAACCTGGAAACTTTTTAAAGTATACCTGCAATTTTCACTATCGATCTCATATCAATATCAATACCTGCAGAAAGTTTGGCAAAGGCCTGATTGGTTGCAAGCTCAGTGTATGTTGCTTCAATTGCAGCCATTGAGGGATATGTGACGCCCAGTAGATAAGTCCCAATATCGTTTCCTGTCACGGTATGGCCAAACCTTAATGTTTGAGCCCCATGATCTTTAAAAGTTGAAGTGGTGGACGATAATAAGTTAATCACTTCGGCCTCATTTAAAGTCTTTGGCCTTGCCCGAGTAAGAACTAAATAGTTCGGCATGGGTGATAGCGTAGGTTCAAAGGGTATTGCTTTGCTCTGCATAACATTGCGAACAAAAGGTTTTGTTGCATGATCCTTAATCATGCTCTCATACGGTTTTGAGTTTGGAATGGCCTTCATCACATTCTCAAACCCTGCTAGGCTTTCAAAGAATTGAATAAATATTAAGGCGTTTGGATGCTTGCCACTTAGAACGCTGCCGTATGTAATACGCATGGCGCCATTGTCTTTGCATTCTTGGGCGAAATCACCCATTGCACCCATTAAGCCTGCTCTATCCTTGGTGTCGCTTGTCGCTCCGGTTATCACAATAAAATTTGGTTCACCCATAACGTTTCCTCCCTTTTTGTGTATGGTCACTTTGTGACACTTTGGGTCACAAAATTCTACATCACTAGGCTAGACCTCAAAGTCATTTCATCAAAGTTAAATAAATGAGACCGACAAAACTCTTCAAATCGCCTTTTTTAAACGAAGCATAATAAAAATATTAATCAATAGGGATTTTTATTTGAGTTTCATATTAATTCTTTTTGGATTTAGGGTTGATCGTAAAAGCATCTAAGTTTCAAATTAAAGTAGATATATTGAAATTGGAGTACAAATGCGGCTGCTAATTTATGTTGCTTTGATGAGCTTAGCCACACATGCGCTGGCGAATAACATTATTGAAGGAAATCAGGGCTCAAAAATAAAGGGGAGTGTAGTTGAACGGTTTCAAAACCCCTGGGCCATGTCCTTTATTTCGCCTGACCGACTACTAGTTACGACAAAATCTGGTGATCTTTGGCTGGTTAATACAAATGGTGAAAAGTCTTTAGTCGCCAGCGTTCCCAAAGTCTTTTATGGTGGTCAAGGCGGTTTAGGCGACGTTGTTCCTCACCCAAATTTCAAACAAAATAAATTTATTTATATATCTTATATTTCCTCAGATACCGCAGGCGATACACGATACGCCACTGTGGTTAGGGCAGAATTAAATATAAAACATTCACCAAAGTTAGAAAACATTACAACAGTTTGGAACCAAACCCCGGCGAGATCTGGAAAAGGTCACTTCTCACATAAAATCACCTTGGGACAACAGGGAAGTAAACATGAAGGCAAAATCTTCATAACTTCCGGCGATAGGCAAGAGCAAACGCCCGCTCAACACTGGGATAAAGCATTAGGAAAGATTATTCGTTTAAATGATGATGGATCCGTACCCGGCGATAATCCTTTCCAAGACAAGGGAGAATTAGCAAAAACATTTTGGTCGATTGGTCACAGAAATTCGTTAGGAATTGCATTTAATCATAAGAATGAACTTTGGGCTCATGAAATGGGGCCGAAGCATGGCGATGAGCTGAATCTAATCCTTCCTGGAGCAAACTATGGGTGGCCGATAGTGTCGGAAGGTAACCACTATAGTGGTGCAGTTATCCCAACGCACGATACTCGACCAGAATTTCAAAAGCCAAAATTATTTTGGGTTCCAACAGTAGCTCCTTCTGGCCTATTTTTTTATCAAGGGGATGAATTCCCGGATTGGAACGGGGATGCTTTCCTTGGAGGATTAAAGGGCAGAGCACTCGTAAGGATAGAGTTCAAAAATGATCTACCAGTTGAAGCGGAGCGATTCAGTTGGTCGCAACGAGTACGTGACGTGGAGCTTGGAAGCGATGGTGCCATCTGGGCCTTGGAGGATGGCAGGTCAGGTCGCTTGATAAAGTTTATCAAAGCACAAGAGTAAATGAATCATATAAGAAGTTGGGTAATCGGTGTCGGGTGTGTCAGGTAAAACCAAACGTTTTTACAAAAAAATTTATAAAAACTTTGTTTTCAGGCTACGCAGGTGACGCCCTCACTGGTCAACAGTAGTTGGCGCCGCATGGCCCACGCCCTTGTGGCCATTATATATACTTAAACTTTGACAGTGAGGGGAGCTGTGTGTGTCAACCAGATTTGTTCTTCGTCAAATATTTACTGGTTAAATTTTTTGCCCTTCGCCATTAGAAAGTCCATGCGTAAAAGGTTATCTTCAAAATATTCAGAAATGGCCTCATCGATCTCATTTCGTAGACTTGAAAGCTTCTCTGGTTCCTCAGCAAAAGCTTCTACCATTCTCTTAAGAGGACCTGCGCCCTTTTCAAAATTAGCACGAATATGTGCAACGCTTAGTCCCGGCATCTCAAGCTTATCACGATCAAATGTTAAATCATGAACCAAATTTTGAAGTCTCTCTTTGATTGTTTCGACAGACCCCCATTGTACTGGCGCTGCAGCACCATCGGGTAACGGCGGTCCATATTTAGCATTAATCTGAAAGAATTGCCCCATGAACAACTCTGGAGGCCAGCTTGAAAATGCTATTGTTCCGCCAGGCCTCAGCACTCGTAACATTTCTTTTATTGCGACATTGGGTCGAGGCGCAAACATATGCCCAAACTGACTAAGAACAATATCGAAGCTTTCATTTTGGAATGGTAAGTCTTCTACGTCTGCCTCATGAAAATCTATATCTAGCCCTAGGATTTTGTTGTTTTCATTTGCTCGGGCTATCAAGTCAGGCGTTAAGTCAGCTCCCGTCACTTTTGCGCCTGACCTTGCTGCGGTTAGAGCCACTACTCCGGTACCGCAGGCAACATCTAGAACTCGGCTATCTGATAAAACTCCTGCAAACCGCACGAGCTTCGGTGCAGCGACACCGGTGAAATTCTCCATAGAGGCAAAATCAGACCATGTTTTTTTTGCTTTCTCTTTCAATTCGGCAAAATCATTCATCGTATTTTCCCTCCTTTTGTTTTTGATAGAATTTTAGTAATGCTCAGCATTTGTAAGCGCTGAGCATCACTTGATTAAATAGCATCTTACTGCTTCAGCCCTTTGTCCAAGCTGCAAACTCTTTTTCTGTAGTTGAAAATTCAATGCCGAGAGCAGGCTCATCGCCTATAACCCATGCATCATGACCTGGTGCAATTCTATAAGCGCTACCCGCAGAGATTGTCTCTTCGGAACCATCGTCGCAAACTACGTGAATTTTCCCCTGCATAAGCACGCCGATATGGCCGGCCTGACAGGAGTCAGTTCCAACATGAGGTTTAATGCACTCAGACCATTTCCATCCCGGCTGCATATTTGCTTTCGTGATATTAACTGGTCCAAATTTAATAGTTGCAGCATGTGTTTTGTCGGGTGTCATCGCTTCATCAGGGTTTGACCATGCTTTTGTCTCAATTGACGACATGTTACTCTCTCCTATTTCTGGTTAACAACTCAGAAAGATTAACATGAGTTTTTGAAAATCGTAAGAATTAATGAAAATATTAAATTTCCGGTAAGCATTCGGCGGAGTTGAGCACAGGTTAAACGTTAGTTTGTCTTTACGATGCTTTCTGAGCGTTCCATAATAATAAAAAATGGAGCCTTTGAAAAATATGCCAAAGTTAACTTATGCCGATGAAAAACGTGAAGTTGAATTTTCAGAGGCCCAAAGCATTCTTGAAATTTCAAATGAAAACCAAGTTGAACACTTGCATGTCTGCGGCGGTCTCGGACGATGCTCTACCTGTCGAGTACAAATCCTGAATGGCTTAGAAAATTGTTCCGAGCGGTCTCAGAAAGAACAGCTTATAGCTGACAAGCTTGATTTCCCAGATGATGTACGCCTGGCTTGCCAAACGCTATTAAGTGGGGACGCAAAAATACGGAAGTTATTTAAGAACCAAGCAGATATAAAGTTTGCACAGGCAGCAATGCAATCATCTGGCTCAATTGGATCTAACAAACAAGTTGCGATTTTATTTGCGGATATTGAGGACTTTACGCCACTAAGTGAGAGACTAGCGTCGTTTGACGTGATGTATCTATTAAACAAGTATTTTGATTTTGCGGGTAATATCGTCATGAAAAATGGCGGTGAAATTAATAATTATATTGGTGATGCATTTCTGGCAATATTTGGGCTTGATGGTGAAGGCGATGAAACATTTCGGGCTGTAAAAGCTGGATTAGAATTGCAGTCAGACCTGAAAAACTTTGCCAGTACCGTCGAAGAAAACTTTGATGAAGAATTCAAAATTCGAATTGGAATTCATTTTGGAGAAGCCATAATCGGAATGCTAGGTTGCAGGGGTACGGAAAGATTAAGCGTCATTGGTGATACCGTGAATATGGCTGCTAGAGCGGAAAGTGCCAACAAAGAAGCAGATACGACAATGCTTATTACAGAAAACGCCTATAACCAAATCCAAGATAGAGTTGAGGTGGAAGATTTCATTAGAACGAAACTTAAAGGTACTAGTGAGAGAATTACTTTGTATGAAATTAAGTCGGTAAAAGGCGAAAGCCTAGTCGCTAAAAAGCATGACGCACTGGTGAAGGATGGAATAAAATGGACACGTGCAGGTGCCAGCAAAGATCTGTCAAAAGAAAATAAAATTGAATTCGAATTGGACGGTGATGACGTATTGTTGTTTAGATTCAACGGTGATGTAAGGGCCGTTCAAAATACCTGTACTCATATGAATTTACCCCTATCTGGTGGGGAAATAGACGAAAATGGCCACATAACCTGCCCGTTCCATGGCACGTCATATTGCACCAAGGACGGTGGTGTTCAAAAATGGTGTGATGGGCTTCCAGAGGATATGCCTCCAGAGAACGTTCAGATGATGAAGTCGATGAAGCAGGTACCGCTCAATACGTTTAATGCAATAGATTACGAAGGTAACATTTGGGTGGCCAAAAACTAACAACATTTGTGCGGCAAGCAACCTCGGTGTCAGGTGTGTAGGGTGGCACCCTCTAGAAGAAGACGCTCCTATCGTTACCTTCGTTCACATTCTTTTCATTCTCTGGCTGCTCCTGGTCTTCAAACGCCCTGCTGAATTAGGTCGTGCATGGATTATGTCATTCGCAAAATCGATGTCTTCCAGCTTCAACCCCACGATCCCTGCCAGCCGACAGCCTGTTTCTCCTAAAAGTGGCATAAGCAATTTGATCTGACTTCCTGAAGTTAAAGCCTTGTCGTATCCCCACTTCAGTTGATCATTGGCAAAGGTGCCTCGCTTATGGCTGTCTCCGCCTTCTTCTTTGATAAAGAGCCTTGAGAATGGATTGCGCTTATCCAAGTCCAGCTCTGCATAGGCATAATTGAGAATGGCAGACAGGCTGTTGATACGTCTTCTAATCGTGGAGGTCTTGTTCCCTTTGATTTCCAGATGACGGATAAACAGCTTGGCACCCTCTCGAGGGTACTGGCTGACATCTCTATCACCAGCAAGAGAGATAAAGCCTGACAGAGCCACTCGAGGTGGCTTCTCATCGATAGCCCTCAATGACAAATATTCTTCAGCTATCCCTGACAGTACGAAGGATCTTGGTCTGAAGCTGAATAAATTAGTTGGAATATCAACAGGCTGTATTGAGGTCGTATTACTCCAAGAACCCTCCAATACATTACCCAAACGTTTTACATAAGCCTCAGCTTCTTCAGGGCATTTGGATAAGGCTTGCCTGATGAATGAACCATAGGCGCCCACTGCGTGCTTAGGTACATGGCGGTTATAATCATAGGTGCCTGATCGGCATATTGTGTACGGAATGTGCAACACGACGGTCTCCCTCGATGATTAAACTCGAAGGAATTACAATAAGTTATACTGAAAATATGGTGCGGTCGAGAAGACTCGAACTTCCACTCCGGTTAAAGAACAGCGACCTCAACGCTGCGCGTCTACCAATTCCGCCACGACCGCACTTACACGCACGTGCAATAGACAAG
>Ga0228660_1000401_pt1 | contig 9677 bp, 3 predicted proteins | sample 74DmetaG_FD_183032 | JGI IMG/M metagenome (GOLD analysis project Ga0228660, IMG submission 183032) | Seawater microbial communities from Monterey Bay, California, United States - 74D | ecosystem: Environmental > Aquatic > Marine > Coastal | place: USA: California | collected 2016-11-11
ATTGTAGTAACTTCATAGGAACCATTTTCTAGTGAAGCAGTTTGATCTTTAACAAGAATTCTATCTCCGAGAGACCAATTTGCTACACCGTCGATGTCAAGTATAATATTAGCAGGAATAGTAAGTGTACCATTTCCATGATTATACGTTGCACCTAAATCAGCAGTCGTTGCTGCAAGAGCAGAAGGAATAACTCTTAACCCTTGTGCTACACCATCAACGTAAGCCTTAGTTGCCGCATCCTGTAAACTAACAGGGTCAGCAAGATCTTTAATTATATTATTACTTACACTTATTTCGTTTGTATCAGAGTCAAGAATTAAATCGTGGCCAGTTCCTGCGTCTGTAGAAACTGTTCTGTTATTAATTAAAACTGAACCTGATTTTAAATTACCATCAACTTCAAGTGCTTTGAATATAGAGTCTGTACCACCCGGATGTAAGAAGTAAGATGTGGCATCTGTATCAACAAATTTTTCTGCTAATACATTATTGTTTACATACCAATTACCGGTTGACCTTTCGGAATAAGCAGAGAAGTTAAACGTATTATCAAGGAAACCAATTTTACCTTGACCGGCGTAAAGCGTTGACTGAGATCCGGGACCATCAGCAAATCCAATTTGCGAGAATGTTAGACCATAACCAACTCTTAATTGGTTTAGTCTTGTTTCTCCAGCAAAATCGCCATAGTAGTTATTATTGTCTGAGTCAAAATATCTCGGAGCAAATACGTTACCAGTGAATGTTGAACCATCAAGCGTGGCATAAACCGTATCAAGATGGCTATAATCTAAACCAATCGCAACGTTTGCGTTAGCTCCTGTACCAATAAACTCTTGGTTAACTGTAACACCAGATGTAATTCCGTCTGGGTAAATAAACCTTACATACTGTGTAGTAATATCAGCATCAATAGTTGTATCTGTAAGTCTTGTAACTTGTGCCGAACCATCAAGGTCTCCACCCAGTGTAATAGTGAAGTTATCTGCAAAGAGATTCATTACATCGTTGACATCATCGTTTACGGCAAATACACCTGCACCATTTGCATTACCGTCTGTAAACATCAAACCAATAATATCACGTGATGTTTCAGTAAAGTTTGGAATCGCGTTAGCTTGTAATTCTAATGGAATGTCTGTAGCAAAATCAATTCTACCATCTTCAGTAATACGTATACGAGGAGTAAATCCATCAGTACCATACATTTCAGCAGAAACGCCAGTAACATCAAGTCCAATTTTTAATTCGTTGTTTGCACTATCAATATCCTGAAGTTCTAAACCACGGCCAAGATTTAATGTTGGATTTTGTAGTAAGTCAATATCCGTTAAGTGTGAATTAGCACCATCTTCAATTTGTAATTTAGAAGAGAATGATCCGCCAAGATAATTAAGAGTAACAACATCACTAAGATTAACTGGGTCAGCAACATTAGTAATTGTATTATTTGCGGCATCAATATTACCAGTAGGATCAAGTACTAAGTTAGCATTTGAAACAATTTTAGTATTGACTTCTAAATTACCTGTGTTATAATTAAGTACAATTTGATTAAGATTTTGACCAAAGTTTAAATTACCAAGCTCATCAATTTGCATTCTTTGAGTATTGGCAGTATAGAAATCTAAATCGTTATTATCAACACCTGCAGCGGTTTCAGCAATGATATATGTATTTCTGTCGAGATCCATAACTGAGCCAGCAAGACCAGCCCAAGCAGTACCATCGTAACCTTCAAACCGAGCATCTTCAGTATTATAGCGTAATCCACCAACGATACCAACTGGCCTTTCAGCGGTCGTACCTTTTGGCATAACCAACGCGCCATTAGTATCAATTCTAATTAACTCATCGTCTGAACCAAGCTTACCTGTAAAGATTTTATCAAAGTTATAATTTGGTGCACCGAGTGTTAAAGAACCGGTTACATTTGGTCTTAGGGAAGTTGATATGACAGGAACATTAACATCACCATAGAAAGTGGTAACATTGTTCGCATTCATCATAGCAACTCTAGAACCGCCAGTAAAGAATTGTAATTGATCGTCGTCAGACCCTGGGCTGTTTTCTGCTATAACCTTTGTATCTTGGTCAACATCAACAGTACCACCTAAGCCTGCCCATGCAACTCCATCATAACCTTCGAATTGGCTATCCTGAGTATTAAAGCGAATTTGACCAGTTGCTTCAGTTGGTCTTTCTAGTGTTGTACCTTGTGGTAAACGAACTGCGCTTGTTCCTGAGATTATTAAATCATCACCTACTGGATTAATCTGATTTAATGGAAGAGTTTCGTTTACACTAAATCGAGTTCCGTTAAGGACTAAACCAGCACCTGCTGTAAATGTACCTTCACCTTGGAACTGAGCCCATTCAACAGGGTCTGTATTAAGGTTAAAGTTAGCAGCATCAAGAACTGTAGAAACCCAACCTGTACCACCATTAATTGTACCGTCAGTAACAAATTCGTATGAACCCGGAAGTTGTTCGCTTGTATTGAAATCAGCTCTTTGGAATATCCATTCAGTATTGGCAGAACCAACTTGGATTACATCATAAGAACCGTTTTGTGTTTTATCAGTTTGGTCTTTAACGAGAAGGTTTTTGCCAAGTGTCCAAGTAGTAACATCGTCGATATATAAAAAGTTAACTGGCGGAATAGTAAGAGTATCACGTACCGTCGAGTTTCCTGTTTCAAACGTGGCACCTAAATCTTCTGTCGTTGCGGCAAGAGCCTGTGGTCTAACCACGAAACCCTGTACTAAATTATCAACATATCTTTTGTTTGTAGCATCAGTTGCGATAATAGGATCGTCAAAAACTTTAATCGTTGTTTCAACACGATCTAATTCAAACTCAAGATACGTTTTGTTAATAGCATCAAATCCATCAATAGGATCAAGTATACCAGAAACTCTATGGAAAGACATATCCACAACGTTATTAGAACCTGGGTCAAATGTTATGTTGGCATTCGCAGTAAATGTACCATCAAATAATTCAACACCGCCTGCTTCAAATGTTGTAAGTCCAACGATATTGTTTGAAGACTCACCAAGAGTTAAGGCTGTTGTACCAAGTGTAATATCGTTAGTTGAAATTACGTTATTAGAATAAGCAAAGTTGTCTTCGCTAAACGAACGATTATTAAATTGAGTAATGTGACCATATTGGTCTAAATCAATATTACCAGCAAATACTAAACCGGCATTATTAGAACTTATTTCCGTTGATGTAGCTGCGTGAGATATAACAAGATTTGCATTCTCTGTATTAAGTTCTGGTGTAACGATAATACCAGAACCTGCATCAACTTTTGCAACGTATTGACCAACTGTATCAATTCCAAGCGTAATGGAATCTGGCGTAATGAGTGGTTTTTTCTCAGCGGCTGCGACAATCCTAATCTTATTGGACTGACCTACTTTTACTTTAATGCTCACTGCTAAACCTCCGTGATTGTTGGTATAACTATTGCTAGACCTTCAACAATTTTGGACATTTCACCACTGGATTTTCTCATTAAAACATCATACTCGTATTTTCCCGGCCTTAGATTGGCTGTAACATCAGCCTCTAAAACTAGTGTAATGTCATTCTCGTTTTTCTCTACAACGAATTCCGCTGCGCGTTTTGATGAATACATTTTTCTTAAGTCTGCGAAAAAACTAAATGTGTTTATCACCAAATCATCATCGTCTCCGTCGAACATTTCCAACGTAATACGAAAATCAGTACCTTGATCTATATAGATATTTGCTTTGGATCCCATTTTTTCATCTCTTTATTACTTTTATCTATTTATAAAAAATAAGGAGGCACAATCGCTTGACCCCCTCACTTATAATGACTGAGATTTGCAAGAATTATTGACCTTTAATTTGGTCAACCTCATCTTTTAAATCTTTGATAGCTTCAACTAACAGACCGACTAATGAGGCATATGCGACTGATTTAATCTTATCTTCAGTTTTATCTTCAATCACAACTTCAGGAATAACTCTTTCAACTTCCTGAGCAATTAAACCAATTTTTCTGGCATCAGGATTTGTTTTCTTGTTAAAATATACACCACGCAAGTCTGTAACTTTAGAAAGTGCGTTATCAACAGTAATAACATTTTCTTTAAGTCTTTCATCAGAGTTTGTAGTAATATCGCCTGTTGCAGTAAATTCTCCGGTTGTTGTATCAAAAGTAAATACCGCAGTACCGCCTGCTCTTTCTTCAATCCTAACTGATGTTACTGTAGTTGTATCAGCATCTAATAAGAATGCACCAGTACCTGATTCCACACCAAGCTTCATTGCATTAGTAGTACCAAAACCAAAGTACGTATCATCAGGTAAGTTCATATCAGATGTAATACCTGTAAGATTGCCTGCGGTTAATGTACCACCAACAGTCATGTTACCAGCAGCATCAATGTTTTCAACACTAAGCTCATCATCTCCAGATGTATAGAAGAAGTTTTGTTCACCACCTGGGTTAGGTCCTAACGTGGCCATCAACGGTCGTTGGTCTGCTCCAGCTTCAAAGAATGGAATGAATAACGCAGTATCCTGTAATGGAGATGTGTGAATGTTTTGTAAGTTACCAACACCACCTTCGTTACCCGGTCCCTGAACACCTTGAGTACCTTGGAAACCGTAATCCCCTTGGAAGCCTGCAGTACCTTGATAACCTTGAACACCGCCACCAATAGCACCTTGGAAACCTAAGTCACCTTGCATACCTTGTATACCTTGAACACCCTGTGCACCAAACCCGGTTGCACCTTGTACACCTTGCCAACCATCAGCACCTTGAGTACCTTGGAAACCTTGTGTACCAGTTCCACCAACGCCACCTGAAATACCTTGTAAACCTTGCGATCCTTGGAAGCCTTCATAACCTTGAACACCACCTTCACCAGACTCACCTGAAATACCTTGTGGACCAGATGGACCATTGTCACCTTGTAAACCAGTATCACCGATACCTGCGGCACCTTGGAAACCTTGAACACCTTGTTGTCCTGAACCGTTTGGTCCTTGGAAACCTAATCCACCTTGGAAACCTTGGAAACCGTTACCACCTTGTGCACCTTGATTACCTTCACCTGCAGTACCTTGGTTACCGCCAAATCCTTGGAAACCCTCAGCTCCTTGGAAGCCTTGCATACCTTGTACACCTTGAGTACCAAATCCTATTGGACCTGTAATACCTTGTATACCTTGAGAAGCCTGAGGACCTTGAGTACCTTGGAAACCATCGTTACCTTGGAAACCTGCCGCACCCGGAGCACCAATACCTTGTGGACCTTGGAAACCCTGCATACCTTGGAAGCCATCGCCACCTTGTAAACCAAAGCTACCTTGTACACCTTGTGGTCCATCGCCACCAACTTCACCTTCTTCACCTTGTTCACCATCAGTACCTTGTGGACCAGATGCTCCTTGGAAACCGGTAGCACCTTGAGCACCAACACCGTCTAAACCTTGAAGTCCTTGTAATCCTTGAGTACCTTGAGCACCAACTGTACCAATTCCACCGTCTAAACCTTGAATACCAGTATCACCTTGGATACCAGTAGTACCTTGTGAACCAGTGGCACCTAAGTCACCAGTTCTTGCGAAAGTAATTACAACATCAAGTCCATCAGTCATACTTGTAACTGAACCATTTACATATGAACATATTATGTTAAAGTAACCTGCGACTTCCTGAACACTAGTGATAGTAAATACCGCAAAGTTTTCCGGAGCACCATTTTCAGATAACTTAAAGTGACCTTTGATAGGGCTTGTTGAGTCATCAATAGTTCTAAGGAATGGTTGAATGTCTGTAAAGTTATCATCTCTATCGTCCATATACAGGTTACCTGCAGAGTTAAACGATGCATTATTGAACTTAAGTGTACCTACACCCGGATCTGATGTAGCAGTATTTGTGCTAAATGTGTAATCAAAAGTAACACCACCAAACGAACCTGTTTGACCTTGAACACCTGATCCACCTTGTAGACCATCAGTACCTTGAGTACCCTGCGGACCAACAAGTCCCGGCACACCTTGAACGCCTTGGAAACCTAAGTCACCTTGGAAGCCATCAGTACCTTGAATTGATTGTGGACCTTGCGTACCTTGGAAACCTAGTAATCCTTGAATACCCTGAATGCCTTGTATACCTTGAACACCCTGTGTACCTTGAGGACCAAGATCTGAAGTAACAATATCGCCACCCATTGCAGCATGTACTGTACACTGATAATAAAGCGATGCAGGAGCATCAAATGGTACTCGGAATATAATTAAACCGCTTGCTGACGCGTTACCTGTTACACCAGTATTATAAGCAGCTCCACCTTGGGCAACTCTAATTTCAAACGGGTGACCTGCTGCGCTTACATCAAAGATATAAGTAAATCCACGGATAAGGTGAATTGTTGGATCAGCTACACCATCAATTAAATAATCACTTGTGCCATTATTTGTTACAATAAATGTACGAGCACCTTCTTGACCTTGAATACCTTGAGCACCTTGGATACCAGTAGTACCTTGGATTGACTGTGGTCCTTGAGTACCTTGCAGCCCTTGTAGACCCTGTAAACCTTGTAATCCCTGTACGCCTTGTACACCTTGGGTACCAGCTTCGCCGCGTGGAACAAAGTTAATTAATGTTTTAGCAGGGTGTAATGTATCAATAACATCTGTTTGCCAATTATTATTAGGCAAGCCATATGAACCAACATAAGTAACATCGAACCAACCAAATGTTTTTCCAGCGCCATCCCATGTAAAGTTTGTGAATTCGTATACAACTTGATGGTGACCACCCGGCCCATTACCATCGTCAAATGATTCAACAACAATTAAGCCTTTTGAACCTGACCCTTGTGGAATAGTTTGTAGCCAATCAAATACTTCATCAACATCGTTAGTGTAGTTATTTAAAGGAATATCGTCAAGTGTTAAAACAGTTGCTAACGAAACATCAGCGTTGTTTATTTTCCATTTACTAGTTCCTGGGAATGTAGAAGCAGTGTTATTATTAAGGAAATCCCACTCGTAAGTTAAACCACCATAATGTCCAACCGCACCTTGAACTCCTTGTGTTCCCTGATCGCCTTGTGTACCTTGGTTACCTTGTAAACCAGCTCCACCTTGGACGCCTTGCACACCTTGAACAGATTGAGTACCTTGTATACCTTGAACACCGGTTCCACCTTGTAGACCCTGTAAACCTTGAACACCTTGTACTGATTGAACACCTTGCAGCCCTTGTAGACCCTGTGTTCCTTGGCTACCTTGAATACCTTTTTGTCCTTGGATACCCTGCATACCAGTAGTACCTTGGATTGACTGTGGTCCTTGAATACCTTGGAAGCCTAAAATACCTTGAACGCCTTGGACACCTTGAGTTCCCTGTGGTCCTTGAATACCTTGGAAACCTCTGTCACCAGATATATTAAATGCAACCAATACTGGTAAACGCTGTGTTGTACCCGGAGTTGGTGTATCTAATTGAACAAAATCGCCCTTAACGCCTTCGCCTGCTACATAAGTAACATCTAATTGCCAATAACCTGTTTGGTCAGTAGCTGCCTGAACTGAGAATATAACATAATCATCAGGATTGTTGCGAAGAGTAATCTTCATATAAGCTTTGTTTGTAGAAGATGATGCGGCGATTGCTGTGTATAAACCTTCAAGATTTACACTATAGAATGCTTCATCATCAATCCAAATTCTTGTAACACCGGAAAAATCGTCTGCTGGATTAGCAGCGCCATTCATAATCATTTCACCAGTAGTTGGATCTGCTTGTACTATTTCATCTTTAATTCTAAATTCTACTACATGACCGGCATCATCACCAGAAAAACCTTGAAAACCAAGATCCCCTTGGATACCAGTAGTACCTTGAATAGATTGCGGTCCCTGTGTACCTTGGTTACCTAATAACCCTTGTACTCCTTGAGTTCCCTGAACTCCTTGGACACCTTGAATTCCTTGAGTACCTTGTGGTCCTTGAACACCCTGTACGCCTTGGATACCATCAGCACCTTGAATACCTTGTGTACCTTGATAACCACGGAAACCACGTGAACCTTGAATACCTTCTTCACCAATAGTTCCTTGCACACCTTGTGTACCTTGGTTACCAATGAAACCTTGAACACCTCTAAACGATCCAACGTTTACCCATACCGCACCATCATAAACCCATAACTCATCATCTGCGTTATCAATAACACCTTGACCAGTTGTAGCTGATGGGAATGCCGTATTAAGAGTTGCTTGCTGATCGCCACCTGTATCAACATCAGTAACAGAACCAATAACGTCAAAACCCGGTCCATATGTACCTTGTGTACCTTGTAAACCTGCATCGCCTTGTAAACCGGATGTACCTTGAACCCCTGCACCAACTGCGTTCCATGCTGTGCCATTAGAAACATAAATTAACCCGTCTGAACCATAAGCAATGGCTCCATTGTACGGGGCTGGATCTAATTGAATAGGTACTGCTTGCGGAGTACCCTGCCCAATTATTCGTGAACCGCTAATTGATTTGAAAGCCATTATACATCATCCTCCTCGGATTGACCAAGTGTAAAGGATAAGGTAGCATCAACTGCGAGGTTTGTATCGCATTTGATTTCTAATAGATCGCCTGATCTAAAGAATTGACCGTTGAGTGGTAAAGGAACAGTATCATATGCTGGAATTTGTAAATTTCTAATAATCCAAAACTCTGCATTAATTTCTTCCCTGTGTGTTCTTACATCAACTGCTACAGTATTTGCTGTAAAGTTACATAAGATAAGTGGCGAAATAACTTCACCAACACCGGGTTCTGTTGTAGTTGAACCACCGAAAACTAGTTCCGGAACTTCATAGTTTGGTACATCAATCATTGTCTGCCAGTTCGTGGTCAATGTAAAGGACTTGGCGACCGGTTTAGCATCTGGCGCCTGGGATGTTGCGATTGTGTATATAGCCATTATAGAGATGCCCTACTGTTAGATGCACGTCGTGCAAGTTTTCTCACTGATGAAGTAAACGGACGACCTTCAATTCGACCTGTTCTACCGTTGATTTTGAGACCTCTTGCGAAGTACTGGTTGTTTAATTCGTCTGACCCTGACCATCTGATCCGGCCTCCGCCTTCTGACAATACAGAGGCATTAGCACCAATTGCGGCACCTACGTTTCTAAAGTTCAGCGGTAAGGCGTTTCTGTTAACACCTGCCGATGCACCGTTAAACTGGTGAGCAATAGATTCAACCAACGAACCAAACGTTAAGAAGTTAGGTCTTATGACACTGTCTATGATAAGGTTATCTATCAATTCGGTTACCATGGTTCTATGATCTGCATCAGGAGCGATATTGTTATTTATATAAGTTTTCATTCTTGACCATGCGCCAGTGAACGAGTCAAGTAAATCTGTATTGTTAGCGCCTTCACTTATAATATTCCAAACGCCTGCACCGTTGTATACGTAAATGTTACCTACATAACGGTTAGCGCTAGGAGTAGTTGATACAATTCTTGCATCCCATTTCTTTGAAATAGAGTTTAAGGCAGCCAATGCTGGAACATTGTCAACCGTACCTTTAAATCTTAACCTACGCCAATCAGCATATGCCTCTGGTGGATTAAATACTGTGAATACATGTTGAG
>Ga0228660_1000412_pt1 | contig 9539 bp, 10 predicted proteins | sample 74DmetaG_FD_183032 | JGI IMG/M metagenome (GOLD analysis project Ga0228660, IMG submission 183032) | Seawater microbial communities from Monterey Bay, California, United States - 74D | ecosystem: Environmental > Aquatic > Marine > Coastal | place: USA: California | collected 2016-11-11
AATTAATCTCGTCTTTATTTGCTGCGATCGCTTTTCTTCCAATTTTTTCAAAAGTTGCTATGTCATTTGTTTTTTCAGGCTGGTTGCGATTGCCTCTTGGATTATTACCAGATCGTGCCTGAATAAATCTTTTAACAATTCTATCTTCCAAAGAATGAAATGTAACAACAGCCAACAAACCACCTTCACGAAGAATATTTTCAGCAGCGCGTAACCCTGACACTAATTGACCAAGCTCATCATTAACTGCTATTCTTAACGCTTGAAATGTCCGAGTTGCTGGATGAGTTTGTCCAGGTTTAGGTCTAGGAAGACTAGCCTCAATTACCTTAACTAATTGAAAAGTAGTTTCAAATTTTAAATTTTCTCTTGATTTAACAATATTTCTAGCGATACGTCTTGATGCACGCTCTTCACCATATAAGTATATTAAATCTGCTAAAACTTTTTCTTCAACTGAATTCACAATGTCTGCAGCACTCATTCCAGATTGCCCCATTCTCATATCAAGTGGCCCATCTTTCATGAACGAAAAGCCACGCTCAGCTTGGTCTAACTGCATAGATGAAACACCAATGTCTAAGACAACACCATCAATTAAATCAGTTCCTGCATTTTTAACATGAGTATCAAGATCACTAAAGGTTCCATGAATTAATTTTAACCGCCCATCGTAGTCTTTTGCCCATTTTTCTGCACGAGCAAAAACTTCAGGGTCTCGATCAATGGCGTATAAAGTATCAGCTCCCGCATCTAAAATCGCTCTCGAATATCCACCAGCACCAAATGTACCATCAACCCAAATACCAGATATCGGCTTTACTGAGTCTAAAATCGGGGTCAATAAAACTGGGATATGTGGAGATGAAGGTGGATATGATTGAGCTATACTCATTTCCTATCCACCAATCGGTTTATTCAATACTTGGCGTAGATCATATCCCTCACCACGCTCTGCCAATGCAATTTCCCTAAGATCTACATACTCTTTATAGATATGTGGATGCCAAATCTGAAAGGTTTTAACAGTTCCCGCAAAAACTACTTCATTTGTGAGTTTAAGTTTATCAATTAACAAAGGACTTAATATTATCCTTCCAGTTTCATCGATATTCATTTGCAATGACTTTGTAGAATAATTCATTTCCATGGCTGAACGATCATTACCATAAGGCATTGCTTCTATAGCATTTTCAATATCTTCCATGGCTTGGACAGTATAACCTTCAATATACTTTTGAGATTGACCACCATATGCAAGAACTAATTCAGGCCTCAGCCCCTCAGTCCAATCAGGGTCACCTTGCTCTAGCACGCGACGAAAAGATGCAGGGATTGAAACCCTGCCCTTACCGTCCACTTTTTGAACGATTTCGCCTCTAAATCTACGCGTCACTATCGTAACCTCTTAATCCTTGGCTAATGCCATTAAAGTGAAACGGCGGATCAAGCTGCTGCCACTGCTCGATCCACCGCCATAGTCCATTAGGACCGTCTGGTTTATGGTATGCCACCTGGGGGGGTGTCTGCTCGCATCCATCCAGATCTTACTTTTTTGATGTGGGGGTGCCTGTATGAAACCGTTTGGTATCCATGGATCTTAATGTCCAATTGATACGCCCTTCCTCATCATGTATTAATTAATAAATGATTTTAGATTACAATAAAAGGGATTTTTTGGGTTTTTATGGTTTTTTATGGGATAAATTAAAATATTGAGAATTTATACCTATAATTAGTAGAATTTTAAAATATACCTACCATATCTAGCTTATTAAATATTTATAAATCAAAAATATTAGAGATAAAAACCTTATAATCTTAGAACATAGATAGAACATTTTTTTCAATATTGATTAATCCCATGAAAACCCAATCTATCTATCAAAGTTACAATGCGGATGGCCTATAAGCCGGATTTTGTCGTGAGCGACCATTCATCTGCGCATTATGTTACCATAATGCTCTAGCAACCACCCGAACCTGCTGGGGCTTCAGCGACCCCGCCCATAAGGGCACGCGGTTCCTACTTGGTTTTGCTCCTGACGGGGCTTGCCATGCCAATATTGTTACCAATACTGCGGTAGGCTCTTACCCTACCGTTTCACCCTTACTCACGTTTAGTGAGCGGTTTATTTTCTGTGGCGCTTTCCCTTGGGTTACCCCAGGCGGGTGTTACCCGCCGCCATTGCTGTAAAGAGTCCGGACTTTCCTCGCTTTCGCGCGGCCGCCCAGCCATCCGCTCTTTTCGCTTATTAGATGAGGCTAGAAGGGTCAATAACAATAAATACTAATCATTATTTCTAATATTTGGCCAATTGTTAGATAGATATGTTATTACACCCATATCAACAGGAGATAATTTACCTTCTTGCTTTGGTAGAAATCTAAGTCGAAATACATCAAGAACATCAGTCCATCCACCAAAAGTATCGCAAGAAGCGCGGTAACCAAATCTCTCTGCATGGTATTTAAATTTGCCCCAATCTGCTGCAAGATCTAGAATGTTTTCTGGCCAAATAGACAATCCCTTTTGAGACAATTTTTTCCAAGGAAAATACATACCAGGATCGAACTTTCTACCAGGCGCCATATCTGAATGAGCGATTATAAATTCAGGACGAATTTCAGACCGTCGCTTCAATATATCAAAAAGTAATTTTTCCAAAGAACTTATCTGACGTTCATCAAAATTACATTTAGTCGAAGGGCAATAATCTAACTCGATACCGATTGAATAGGAATTAATATCATTAATTTCTCCCCAACAACCTTGTCCAGCATGCCAAGCTCTTTTTTGCTCATCAACCAATTGTGTGACTTTACCTGCTTCATCTATTAAATAATGAGCTGATACTTCTGATTTTGGGTCCGATAAGCGCTCGATTGCATCCTTTGAACTTTTCATTGCCGTATAATGCAATACAATTATGCTGGGTATAACACCACCACGACGAATGCCAAAATTTGGTGAGGGTTGTTGAAAAATATTTAAATCACTAGCCATCTTAGCGCTAGCGTATTGGAACCCAGGAGCAAGCGAACCCATCTCCATCAGCATCTAAAAGCAATGTATCTCTTTGTGGTCCTCCTGAACTCAGAAAAGCCATCTGTGCAATTTCAGGCACTGAATACTCATGACAGTTACTGCCATTCTCATACCAGATCGCTGGTCGATCATATACTTGTTCTCCAACGGACTGACCTTGCGAGGCACTGTATTCAAATAAATTGAGGGTTTTGGTTCGTTTTTTTAAAGTTATTTCTCGAATTTTTTTTATAACTATTGCCTGCTTTGATGCCTCATTACCTCCAGGCAGTGATAAAACAGGCTCATAAAGGCCTTCTGGAGGCGCAACAGTCTCAACCTCTTCATCACTCATTGTGTCATTTTCAGGAACTTCAGCTTCCTGGGCAGTATTGTCGAGATTAAGTGTCGTCTCTATCATTTCAGCAAGTGGCTTTACTAAAATAGTACTCGTATTAACTGGCGCAGGAATTTCTTCACATCCTGACAATAGAATAAATATAAATGAACTAATTAAAATTCCACGCATATTACCACCATTTATTTGGTTTCAAATTAAATTCTGCACCATTTTCAAGTATTGATGCAACATTTAACATTTCACCCTCCTCCCATGGGCGGCCAATCAATTGCAAACCTAAGGGCAATCCTTCAGAGCTTAAACCCGCGGGCACCGATACACCAGGAAGGCCAGCAAGGTTTACAGTAACTGTAAAAACATCATTCAAATACATTTTTATAGGATCTTCATTTTTCATTTCACCAAGGCCAAATGCAGCAGATGGTGTAGCCGGAGTAAGTATAGCATCAACTCCTAATGAATAAACGTCATCAAAATCTTTCTTTATTAAGGTTCGGACCCGTTGCGCTCGTCGATAATAAGCATCATAAAATCCAGCAGAGAGTACATATGCCCCAACCATTACGCGGCGTTTAACTTCGTCTCCAAAACCCTCAGAACGAGTGCGTGCGTACATTTCATCTATACCCTCACCAGACCTTAAAGTCGCTCTATGGCCATATCGAACACCGTCATAGCGCGCTAAATTTGAAGATGCTTCTGCAGGAGCTAGAACATAATATGCTGGTAATGCGTATTTAGTATGTGGCAATGAAACATCGACAATTTCAGCCCCCGCATCACGTAACATGTCTGCTCCATTTTTCCAAAGTTTCTCAATTTCATCTGGCATACCATCTAATCTATATTCTTTTGGAATACCAATTTTTTTGCCCCTAATATCACCGGTTATTGCAGCTTCAAAATTGGGAACTTCAAAAGGTGCAGAAGTACTATCTTTATCATCATGTCCAGAAATTGCGTTTAGAAAAATAGCACTATCTTTTACTGTTTTTGTCATTGGTCCAGCTTGATCTAGGGATGATGCAAAAGCAATTATTCCCCAACGGGAAACACGGCCATAAGTAGGCTTTACGCCTACAATTCCAGTAAAAGCAGCTGGCTGCCTAATTGATCCACCAGTATCAGTACCAGTAGCTGCTAAACATAAATCTGCAGCGACAGCTGATGCAGAACCACCAGATGAACCCCCTGCAGTTAATTTCTTATCCGAACCATCTCTTTGCCAAGGATTGACTGCAGGACCATAAACAGATGTTTCGTTTGATGAACCCATAGCAAACTCATCCATGTTAAGCTTTCCAAGCATTATAGCACCTTGGTCCCATAACCTACTTGTAACCGTACTCTCATATTCAGGTTTAAAATCTGTTAATATTTTTGAAGCCGCTTGAGAGTTAATATTTTTAGTGCAAAATAAATCTTTTATGCCCAATGGAATACCACACATATCTGGTGCATTTCCTTTAGATAATAATTCATCTGCTTTTTTTGCTTGCTCACGGGCCAATTCAGGAGTTTTCACACAATAAGCATTTAAAGCTTTGGATTCCTCAACTGCACTTATGCATGACTCTGTTAATTCAACAGATGTAATTTCTTTTTTGCGCAATTTAGTTCGCGCTTCAGCTATAGTAATTTTATGTAAATCAGTCATTTTTTATTCCATCACTTTTGGAACGGCGAAGAAGCCTTCACGAGAGTCTGGTGCATTTTTAAGGATTTTTTTAATTTGATCACCGTCCGTAACTGCATCGGTTCTTCTGGGAAGTGCCATAGGTGAAACTGATGTAAGCGGCTCAATACCTTCTACATCAACCTCCAATAACTGCTCCATAAACCCAACAATACCAGAGAGCTCTTGGGCTAAATTTTCAAGTTCTTCTTCTGGTACTGCTATTCGAGCTAGATGAGCTGCTCGCCTTGCAGTTTCTTTATCAATCGACATGATTAAAATCCTGATTTATTTATCAGATTCATTTAACCCGCTGATTGCTTATACGCAAGGTTTTGATGGTAATAATGGATAAATGATATTTATTTGGTTAAATAAATATTAATTTCTTTTGTGTTTGAAAAAATCTAATAATAATTTTCTGCATTCTAACTCAGAAATTCCATCATATATTTCTGGTTTATGATGAGATTGTGGGTGATTAAAAATACATGGGCCTTGATTAATACCACCAGACTTTATGTCCCTTGCACCAAAATATAAATTTGCAATTCTAGCATTTGATATTGCGGCAGCACACATAGGGCATGGTTCAAGTGTAACATATAAATTAGCCCCAATGAGGCGCTCTACACCTAAAATTGAACAAGCATTGCGAATTACTAATATTTCTGCATGGGCCGTTGGATCTTTCAATTCACGAGTTCTATTTCCAGCTGATGATATTATCTCACCATTAATCTCTATCAAGGCACCCACCGGAACTTCTCCACGGCTTGCAGCTTTTTTCGCCTCAATAATAGCTATTGGCATAAATGATGTAAAATTATTCATAATACTGAATGCGAAAAAAATGCGGGTCTTGCAAGCAGTCTTTCATTACTCCATATGAGGTATATGTCAGATGAACCACAAAGAATTGCAAAATACCTTGCCAGAGCAGGAGTTGCGTCGCGGCGCGAAATAGAACGTATGATTGCTATTGGTCAAATCAATCTCAATGGTAAAACTTTAGACACACCAGCAGTAAAGGTTACTAATAAAGATATAATCTTAGTAAACGGCAAACAGATCGGTGATGCTGAGAAAGTAAGATTTTGGCGTTATTACAAACCAACCGGATTAATTACCACTGATAGAGATGAAAAAGGTCGTGATACAATTTATGACTATTTTCCAGAAAATATGCCCCGAGTTATGACAGTAGGTAGATTAGATATTAACTCTGAAGGCTTGTTGCTATTAACTAATGATGGTGGTTTGAAGCGCAAATTAGAACTACCAGCTACTGGGTGGCTTAGAAAATACAGAGTCCGCGTCAATGGAAACCCTACTGAAGAAATGGTAGCACCACTAAGAAATGGAATAGTAATTGACCGTGAACGATTTAAAGGTATGGAGATACGATTAGATCGGCAACAAGGTTCAAATGCTTGGCTAACAGTTGGCCTTCGTGAAGGTAAAAACCGTGAAATACGGCGCGCAATGGAGTATGTTGGCCTTAGAGTAAATAGATTGATTAGAACCTCATATGGCCCCTTTAAACTAGATGATTTAAAACCTGGTGACGTTGAAGAAATTAAAGCAAAAACCATTAAGGATCAATTAGGGCTATAGAAATTACATTTTCTGCATTATTAACCCAAACACCATTGCATTATTGCCTTTTGAACGTGCAATCTATTTTCAGCTTCATCAAAAACAACAGAGTTTGCTCCATCCATAACCTCTGAAGTAACTTCTTCTTCTCTATGCGCAGGTAAACAATGCATAAAAATTGCATCTTTACTTGCCAGCTTCATCAACTCTGCGTTTACCTGATAAGGTCTAAGAAGGTTATGGCGTCGCGCTCTTGCCGCCTGATCATCATGCATTGATAGCCATGTATCAGTTACAATTAAATCAGCATCTTTTACAGCTTTTGAAGCATCTCTTTCAATTTCTACAGTACTTCCATTGGATCGCGCATATCCCATTGCTTCAGTTTCTGGATCCAATACTTCAGGCCCTGCGAAAGTTAAATTAAAACCAAACTTACCAGCAGCATGTAAAAAGGATGTACAAACATTATTACCATCCCCAAGCCAAACAACTTTTTTTCCTGATATCGATCCATGCTTTTCCTGGAAAGTCATTATATCTGCCATAATTTGGCAAGGATGTGACCTATCTGTTAAACCATTAATAACTGGAACTGTGGAATATTCTGCTAGCTCTAGTAACGTTGCTTCAGCAAATGTGCGTATCATTATCATATCAACATACCTAGACAAGACACGAGCAGTATCTGCAATACTTTCACCGTGTCCTATTTGCATTTCAGCGCCTGATAAAACCATTGTCTGACCACCCATCTGACGAACGCCCATATCGAAAGACACTCTAGTTCGGGTAGATGGTTTTTCAAATATTAATGCCACCATTTTACCTGATAAAGTTTGATCGATATCATTTGCGCCATTTGCAAATCCAGCTCGGGTAGCTTTTGTTTTTTTGGCTTGATCTAAAATTTGATTTAAATCATTTACATTTGTTTTATTTATATCCAAAAAATGTTTCATAAAGATGCCTCTAGTTTAGATGCGGTTGCACTCAATCTTTGAGTTGCTTCCTTTATCTCGTTCATTGAAACATTTAAAGCAGGTAATAATCGGATTACGTTTGCACCCCCTGGTACTGTTAGTATTTTGTTATCGTAACCGACATTAACAACATCAATGTTAGGAACAACACATTCAATACCCAGCATTAAACCAGAACCTCTTACGGACTTAAATATTGTAGGATGATTGGCTACTAATGCTTCTAAACTTTGTCTGAAATTACTGGCTAAAAAATTAACATTGTTAAGAAATGCAGGCGTATTTACATGCCGCATAACCTCTAGGCCAACCGCAGTTGCTAAAGGGTTCCCACCATATGTTGATCCATGTGTTCCTGCTGTCATACATTCAGCAGCGTTTGATGTTGCCAGACAAGCCCCTAAAGGAAACCCACCCCCAATACCTTTTGCTATCGCCATAATATCTGGCTCTACACCTGCCCATTCATGTGCAAATAACTTTCCAGTTCGTCCCATACCACATTGTATCTCATCAAAAATTAGCAAAATACCATTTTCGTCACAACAATCTCTCAAACCTTTCAAACATTGGTCAGGAACTGGTAATATTCCGCCTTCACCTTGAATTGGCTCGATTACTATAGCAGCTATTGTTTCATCAATCTCAGCTATTAATGCTTCATGATCGCCAAAAGGGATTTGAACAAAACCAGGAAGAAGAGGCCCAAAACCTTTGGTCAGTTTTTCAGAACCCGCTGCTGATATCATTCCAATTGATCGGCCATGAAATGATCCTTCAAAAGTAATAATTTTAGTGCGTTCTGGCATTCCTTTTTCATAATGAAATTTACGTGCCATCTTAATTGCGCATTCCATGCTTTCAGTACCTGAGTTTGTAAAAAATACAGTTTGAGCAAAGGTTTCTTCAACCAATACATCTGCCAACTTCTTCTGATTAGATACATTGTATAAATTTGAAGTGTGCCAGAGATTCTCTGCTTGCTTTTGCAGGACTTGAACTAGATCTGGATGTGCATGCCCCAAAACATTGACAGCTATACCAGCCCCCATGTCTAGATACTTTTCTGAATTTTCATCAATCAACCAACTTCCTTTACCCTTAACAAATGTAAGAGGTGCTCTAGCATAAGTTGGCATAACAGATTGTATCAATACTTCGCTCCTCAAAGGGAATTAAAAAATCTATTTGCGCTATTCATGAATTTAAGTCAATTCTCTAGCTTATAATGCAATATTATTTTGCATATTTTACAGTAAGGTTCTCATGAATATTATAATAAAATGTTTAGATCCAAAAAGCCAAGCAGCATTTCTTATAGTACTAGCAACAATCTTTATTGCAGGCACGATGATCTTAGCAAAAAGTTTAGGCCAGGACTGGTTGGGTGAAAGCTTACACCCACTACAAATCAGTGCTGGTCGGTTTTCATTTGCCTGGATGGCATTGGTGATAGTTTTTATTGTAAAAAAACCTATAATCAAATCACCTAATTTAAAATTACATACCATTAGATCATTGTTGGGTTGGAGTGGGGTAACATTAATGTTTGCTTCAGCGTCAATGATTCCATTGTCTGATGCAACAGCAATAAGTTTTTTAAATCCAGTTTTTGCTATGTTGTTAGCTTTATTTTTTTTAAAAGAAAAAATTGGTAAATACAGGTGGATCGCAGCTTTTTTAGCAATAACTGGTGCATTTGTATTACTTAGGCCCTCAAGTAACACAATTCAAATCGCTGGCCTGTTAGCATTATTTGCTGCAATATTTATGGGCGCTGAATTAATTTTGATGAAGATAATTACAAGAAATGAAAGTTCATTCCAAATCTTAATTATTAATAATTCAATTGGATTTACAGTCTCCGCCTGTGCCGCGTACTTTGTTTGGCAA
>Ga0228660_1000427_pt1 | contig 9364 bp, 8 predicted proteins | sample 74DmetaG_FD_183032 | JGI IMG/M metagenome (GOLD analysis project Ga0228660, IMG submission 183032) | Seawater microbial communities from Monterey Bay, California, United States - 74D | ecosystem: Environmental > Aquatic > Marine > Coastal | place: USA: California | collected 2016-11-11
CCAATTGCTCCAGAACCAACAATGATAAGTTTTTTTGGTTGCTTTTCCAACGTCATTGCTTTTCGGTAGCCAATCACTTTCTCTCCATCTTGAGCTAAACTTGGAAGTTCACGAGAGCGCGCTCCTGTAGCTATAATGATATGATCTGCGCTGTACTCTGTACCATCAACATCAACTTTTTTACCAGCTTTTAGTTTACCGTATCCAGAAATGACGTCAATTTTATTTTTTTTCATTAAAAATTGAACGCCTTTGCTCATGCCTTCAGCCACATTACGACTTCTGTTGACTACAGCATCAAAATCTTTGTCGTATTCACTTACTTTCAGGCCATAATCTCCTGCATGCTTAAGGTATTCGAAAACTTGTGCAGATTTTAAAAGTGCTTTGGTGGGGATACAGCCCCAATTCAGACATACGCCTCCAAGACTTTCTTTTTCAATAACAGCAGTTTTAAGCCCCAATTGAGAAGCGCGAATTGCAGTTACATACCCGCCTGGTCCACTTCCCAAAACAATCACATCATATTTACTCATAGGTACAGTCCTTTAGTTGTTGTTAGAAGTTGCAAATTTACAAAACCTAAATCTATAAATAAAAAAGAAATGAACTAAAGTAGCTACAGATATTTGCCCTATTGAGAATTTTTAAAAGTCAAACTCAAAGAATTCACACAGTAGCGGGTTCCAGTTTCCGTTGGCCCGTCGTTAAACACATGCCCTAAGTGGCCCTCACAAGAAGAACAAACGATTTCTGTACGCATCATACCATGACTTTTATCTAGAACATAGCTAACATTTCCTTTGATGGAAGCATCAAAACTTGGCCATCCACAGCCTGCGTCAAATTTTGTTTGGCTTTTAAACAATGGTGATTTGCAACCTGCACAATGGTAAATTCCATTTTCGAAATGCATGTTATATTGGCCTGTATGAGGTCTTTCGGTCCCTTTTTTTCGAAGAATGGTATATTGAGCTTCATTGAGCTCTTTTTTCCAGTCCTCTTCTGATTTTAAAGTTTTGTTTTGATTCATTTTTTGGCTATAAATTTTAGTGCTGCACCGTTGATGCAATGACGTTTTCCAGTGGTTTCTCTTGGCCCGTCGTTAAAAACATGTCCTAAGTGTCCACCACAAGTTGCACAGTGCTCTTCAGTTCGTGCAACCCCTATGTTGTAATCAATAGAAAAAGCGACATTTCCTTTTATTTCGCGGTCAAAACTTGGCCATCCCGAGCCCGAGTTGTATTTGTGTTCACTTATAAAAAGTGGGGTAGCGCAAGCCGCACAAGCATAGACTCCTGGGCTGTAATTTTTGTCCAATGGGCTGGAAAAAGCTCGCTCAGTACCTTCTTGACGCAACACATAATACTGCATTTCTGTGAGCTGTTTTTTCCACTCAATCTCTGTTTTTTGTATCTTAAAGGCTTCCTTTTTTTGGGCTTCGGACTTGCAGGACACTAACAAAACACTGATGAGAATGAAGGTTAAATTTTTATAATACATGGGTAAGTTTTATTTATTAAAATTAGCTATTTTTAGAATTAAATTATATTTTTTCACAAAACTTTGTGACTATTACCTGTTTGTCGTGTTTTACAATGGAATACTTCTTGATACTTAATATTAATGTATGAAAACTTATTTTTTATTTTTTTTAATGATTTTTGTAGTGATCTCATGTGCTACAAATCCTTTCACAGGGAAGAAAACCATGGCATTAGTGCCTAACTCACAAATTTTGCCCATGGCTTTTGAACAGTACAATCAATTTCTTTCTGAAAACAAGGTAGTAACTGGGACTGCAGAAGCAGACATGGTAAAACGTGTTGGTCAACGTATTTCAATAGCTGCTAAACGTTGGTTAGATGCAAATAATTTTCCTGGTTATTTGAAAGACTACAAATGGGAGTACAATTTGGTTGAAGACGGGACGGTGAATGCATGGTGTATGCCTGGTGGTAAAATCGTGTTCTACACAGGTATTATGCCAATTGCATCTTCCGAAACAGGTGTAGCTGCCATTATGGGGCACGAAGTAGCTCATGCCTTAGCAAACCATGGTCAGCAACGTATGAGTGCAGGATTGCTCCAGCAAGCGGGTGCAGCAGCAGGGAATTTTGCTTTTAAGGATGATAAACAAAGAGATATTTTTAATATGGCTTATGGAGTAGGTACAACCGTTGGAGGTATTTTACCCTTCAGCAGAGGACACGAATCTGAAGCCGACAAAATTGGGGTTTATATCATGGCTATAGCAGGGTACGATCCTTACGAAGCTTCTAAGCTTTGGGAGCGTATGAAAGCCAGTAAAAGTGGTAAAAAAGGACCACCAGAATTTTTAAGTACCCATCCGTCAAACGATTCACGAATTGATAATCTTTCAGCACTGGCTCCAAAAGCAAAAGCTGAAGCAGAAAAATTTGGGGTTACTCAATTTAGACAAAATTGAACTATATTAAAATAATTAACTAAATTGTAAGCTGCTTATAAAAAAGCAGCTTTTTTATGAAGAAACTTGAAAGAGGTAGTAAAAAGCTCATCAATGCTTGGGCTTTTTATGATTGGGCCAACTCAGTTTATCCACTAGTGATAAGTACAGCGGTCTTTCCAATTTACTACAGCAGTATGGCGAGCTCTTTTGCTAATATTGAGGGTAAAATAGGTTTTTTAGGAGCACTTTGGAACCCCACAACTTTATACGACTACACCTTAGCTTTTTCTTTTTTAATTGTAGCATTTATTTCTCCAATACTTTCTGGTATTGCAGATTATACAGGCGATAAACTAAAGTTTCTAAAGCGTTTTTGCTTATTGGGATCCATCTCAGTTATTTCCCTATTTTTCTTTAAAGGCGAGTCCACGCTTTGGATAGCTCTTTTATGCACTGTCTTTGCCAGTATTGGGTTTTGGGGCAGTATTGTTTTTTACAACGCATATTTGCCTGAAGTTGCTTATCCTGAACAACAGGATGCGGTAAGTGCCAAAGGATTTATTTATGGTTATGTTGGCTCAGTTTTATTGTTGATTTTTAGTCTTGTTTTGGTTCAAAAACCAGAATGGTTTGGAATTACTGACCCAACGTTTGCGCCACGAATTACATTTGCATTGGTAGGGGTTTGGTGGTTTGGTTTTGCCCAAATTACTTACAAGCGTCTTCCAAAAAATGAACTTAATCAAAAATCTGATAAGGAATACATATGGAATGGTTTTTTGGAATTAAAATCAGTTTTTAAGTCTTTAAATTCACAAAGCCACCTGAAATATTTTTTAATGGCTTTCTTTTTTCTGAGTGTCGGAGTTCAAACCATCATATTAATGGCTGGTATTTTTGGTAGTGAAGAATTAGGCCTGCCAACATTTAATTTGATATTAACTATTCTAATCGTTCAAATTGTTGCAATCTTTGGCGCTTATCTTTTTTCAAAACTTTCCGATAGAATTGGCAATATTTCAACCCTTAAAATTACGCTATGTATTTGGGGGTTAGTCTGTTTTATAGCTTTTGTTTTAGATAAAGACCAACCCAATGTTGATAATTATTTCTATGCAATGGGCATTGTCTTAGGTTTTGTTTTGGGTGCAACCCAGTCCTTAACACGCTCTACCTATTCTAAGTTATTACCCGAAACACAAGACCACGCCACCTACTTTAGTTTTTATGATGTAACCGAAAAAATCGCTATTGTCCTTGGAATGATTGTTTTTGGTTTACTCATCGCCATCACAGGATCGATGCAATATTCTGTCTTAGCTCTTGCCGGTTTCTTTTTCATGGCCTTTCTGTGTCTCTTTAAGCTCAAGAGAACAAAATATGTTCGTTAATAAAAGTTTACTTCATCAGTAGATTGGCACAAGAATTGTCTTTTAGGTGTTGTATTTGACCTAATCAACTTCGTGTTAGTGTGTCAATACAAATATTTTTAAACGACTAAAATCTAATATTTTCTGTTTCACATGACAGAATGACTTATAATTGATATGAATAACCCAAAATATAAATTACTTGACAGTTTGTCACTCCAAGATTTTGATGAAAATTCAGAATTGATTCCGCTCATGACTACAGAAGATGAGGAGGTCATTAAAAATGAAAGCCTTCCGGATTCTCTTCCAATACTATCCTTGAGGAATACAGTGCTTTTTCCGGGAGTAGTTATTCCTATTACCGCTGGCCGTGATAAATCTATTAAGCTAATTAATGATGCGAATAAGGGATCAAAAGTTATTGGAGTGGTGGCACAAAAAGACGAGAGTGTAGAGGATCCAAACTTTGACGATATTCACAGTATTGGAACCGTTGCACGAATTTTGAAAGTCTTGAAAATGCCAGATGGCAACACAACGGTTATCATTCAAGGAAAAAAGAGATTTGAAATTACTGAATTGGTTTCTGAGAATCCGTATATGACCGCTAAAATAAAGAGTGTTGATGAGTTCATTCCCAAAAAAGATGACGTAGAATTTGTTGCCGCAATAGAATCTATCAAGGATTTATCTTTAGAAATTATAAAACAAAGCCCAAACATTCCGTCTGAAGCATCTTTTGCGATCAAAAACATCGAAAGTAATTCGTTTCTCATCAATTTTGTGTCCTCAAACATGAGTGTTTCAGTTGTTGAAAAACAAGCTTTGCTCGAAGTTAATGATTTGCATCAGCGGGCTTTAAAGACGTTGAAGCACATGAATGTTGAGTACCAGCGTTTAGAGCTTAAAAATGATATTCAGTCTAAAGTTCAGCACGACATGAATCAGCAACAGCGGGAATATTTTCTTCAGCAACAGATTAAAACCATCCAAGAAGAACTTGGGGGGGTTAGTTATGAGGAGGAAATAGAGGATATGAAAAAGCGTGCCTCAGCTAAAAGTTGGGACACGAAAGTAAAAAATCACTTCAATAAAGAATTAGGTAAACTTCAAAGGATGAATCCACAGGTAGCTGAATATTCTATCCAGCGCAATTATTTGGATTTATTTTTAGATCTGCCATGGGATCATTTCAGTCAAGATAATTTTGACTTGAAACGCGCTCAAAAGATATTGGATCGTGATCATTTTGGTTTAGAAGAAGTAAAACGTAGAATCATCGAATACTTGGCTGTCTTAAAACTTCGAAACGATATGAAATCGCCGATTTTATGTTTGTACGGTCCTCCAGGAGTTGGAAAAACTTCTTTGGGAAAATCTATAGCTGAAGCATTAGGCCGTGAATATATTCGTATTTCGCTTGGTGGATTGCGTGATGAAGCAGAAATTAGAGGGCATCGCAAAACGTACATAGGCGCTATGCCTGGTCGAATTTTACAGAGTTTAAAAAAAGCAGGAACTTCAAATCCAGTTTTTGTTTTAGATGAAATTGATAAGTTATCAAATTCTCATCAGGGAGATCCTTCTTCGGCTATGCTTGAAGTTTTAGATCCAGAACAAAATGCAGAGTTTTACGATAACTTTTTGGAAATGGGTTACGATTTGTCTAAAGTCATGTTTGTTGCCACCTCAAATAGTTTAAATACCATTCAACCCGCTTTATTAGATCGTATGGAGATCATAAACGTCAATGGTTATACAATTGAAGAAAAAGTCCAAATAGGAAAAAAATATCTTCTTCCAAAGCAATTAACGGAGCATGGGCTAACGACAAAACATTTGAAAATTGCACAACCTCAGTTGGAGAAGATTGTTGAGGGCTATACAAGGGAATCCGGAGTTCGTGGTTTGGAAAAACAAATTGCAAAGGTAGTGCGTTATGCCGCTAAAAATATAGCCATGGAAGACGATTATGCTGTTAAAGTATCAAACGACGATCTCATCGAAATTTTGGGGTCTCCTAAGCTTGAACGAGACCGCTACGAAAACAACAGTGTTGCTGGCGTAGTGACTGGTTTAGCTTGGACACGAGTTGGTGGGGATATTTTATTTATCGAATCAATTCTTTCAAAGGGCAAAGGTGCACTTAATATTACTGGTAACCTTGGAAAAGTCATGAAAGAGTCAGCTACAATAGCCATGGAGTACATCAAGGCAAACGCTGACGATTTTGGCATTAAAAATCTTGTTTTCAGTGATTATAATGTTCATATTCACGTTCCAGAAGGAGCCACACCTAAAGATGGACCTAGTGCCGGAATTACTATGCTAACTTCTTTAGTGTCTTTATTTACACAACGAAAAGTAAAGAAAAACTTGGCTATGACTGGTGAAATTACTTTGCGCGGTAAAGTTCTTCCAGTAGGGGGTATAAAAGAAAAAATATTGGCAGCAAAGCGTGCTAAAATTAAAGAAATCATATTGTCCAAAGCTAATAAAAGCGATGTGGATGAAATTAATGCAAATTACTTAAAGGGCCTTACGTTTCATTATGTTTCCGAAATGCGCGAGGTTATTGATTTGGCCGTTACCAAAACAAAAGTAACCCACGCCAAATCACTTTAGTTATAGAGCATTATTCTACCCTAAGTTTAAAATAAAGCAAGCAATAACTCGTTTTGTAATTGAATTAGTTATTTTTGAACGCCAATGAGGATATTAGTTACGCTTATTTTAGTTTTTGCTGCACCATCATCAGTTTTTGCTCAATTGGGTGGTGAAGCGACGTATCAGTTCCTCAACCTCATGTCCTCTCCTCGACAAGCTGCACTTGGTGGTAAAGTGATTACTAATGTAGACTATGATGTTACTCAAGGGCTTTACAATCCGGCTTCCATTAATGTAGAGATGGATAATCAACTGGCATTAAATTATGCCAATCATCTTGGTGATATACGCTACGGTACTGCAGCCTACGCTTATACTGTTGATAGAAGAACACAAACATTCCATATTGGCGCTACTTATGTTGATTATGGAACTTTTGATGGGTACGATGAATTTGGGAATAGTACGGGCTCCTTTACGGGCAATGAAACGGCTATTTCGTTTGGATATGCTTTACAAATTGGGTACTCAGACTTTTATGCTGGTGCTAATGTAAAACTTATATCGTCTAAGTTAGAGCAGTACAATTCTTTTGGAGGGGCTTTGGATTTTGGATTGGTTTATCTTAATGAATACCTCGAATTTAATGCAGCGCTTGTGGTACGCAACATTGGAACACAATTTACAACCTATGCGGGCCTGCGGGAACCTTTACCCTTTGAAGTGGACTTGGGATTTAGTCAAACCTTGCAATTTGTACCTATTCGCTGGCATTTAACTTTCGAAAACTTGCAAAAATGGCCAATAGCTACAGCCAATCCTGCTCGTGCTACATCAGATTTAAACGGAAATCAGACACAAGAGAAAGTAGGTTTTTTTAGCAACTTAATTCGCCACACATTGGTAGGAGTGGAGTTGTTTCCGGACAAGGGCTTTAACCTTCGTTTAGGCTACAGTTTTAGGCGAGCCGAAGAATTGAGAATTTTGGAACAGCGCAACTTTTCAGGTTTATCTTTTGGGGTTGGCTTAAAGTTTAATAAATTACGTTTCAGTTACACTCATGCTCGCTACTCATCAGCAGCAAACACTAGTTTTTTAGGTGTACAGATAAGTTTACAATAATGAAGAAAATTATTATAGCCATTGATGGGCACTCCTCAACAGGAAAAAGTACTCTAGCCAAGCAACTTGCCAAAGCGTTGGATTACATTTATGTTGATTCTGGGGCTATGTATCGTGCAGTTACCTTGTATGCTCTTGAGCAAGGATTTATTAGCGATAAAAAACTTGATACCGATGCTTTGATTTCAAACATTAAAAACGTCAATATTGAATTCAAAAAGCAAGGAAACAATCCAACCGTTCTTTTTTTGAATAACAAAGAAGTGTCCTCAAAAATTAGAGGTATGGAAGTTTCAAATTTAGTTAGTAAAGTGGCAGCATTGCCCGAAGTCCGTAAATGTCTTGTTAGAGAACAACGACGAATGGGAGAACAAAAAGGCATTGTTATGGATGGAAGAGATATTGGAACCGTAGTCTTTCCAAACGCAGAGCTTAAAATTTTTATGACGGCTTCTGCTCAAACACGTACCCAACGCCGCTATGACGAGCTTAACGCCAAAGATGAAACTGTAGTTTTTGATGAAGTTTATGAAAACATCACTTCACGCGACTATAAAGACTCCACCAGAGCCGATTCCCCACTTACACAAGCCAAAGATGCACGTGTTTTAGATAACACTAACCTCACACAATCTCAACAATACACAATAGTCATGGACTGGATTAAGGATTTGATAGATTAATCTTTACAAAAAAATAAAGACCGAGGTTATCGGCCTTTATTTTGTTAGTTTTAAAGGTTAGGAATCACCAGTTCTTGGTTAGGGTAAATTAAATCTGGATTTTTTAGAATATCCGAATTGGCTTGAAAAATTTGTTTGTACTTCATAGGATCCCCGTAGTAGTGTCTTGAAATTTTACCTAAAGTTTCGCCACTTTTTACTGTATGACGGTGGTATACACTTTCATCGGAAACTTTAATATCAGCTTTAATGTCGGATGGATTTTGTCCTCCAACAGCTTTAATTTCATCCCAAATAATATTTTTTTCGTACTGTGTTTTGGCTGTTCCTTTAATTTTCAGAACGCCATTTTCTTCAGAAACATCGCCATTTTGGATATTCAACTCGGTACCTAAGTCCAGCACAGATTGGTATTTTTGTTTGATCATAATAAGTAGATTTATAGGGTTATATTAATTTTAAAATTAGACTATTTTTTTTAGTTTTCAACTTTTTGAAATTATTTTTTCACCTTTGAGAAGCTATCTATCTCAAAATCATAGATATAAATATTTGTCCAAATTATAGATTAGTCGTATTATTGCACTCTTCTTAGCAAAAAGGTTGGAGAGAAGAATTAAAATTAAACTAACACTTCTGTGTGTTTTTGCAGTAAATCTAACCATTAGAACACATGGAATACAAATTTTAATCAGCTATGGCTGAAGAACAAACTACAAATACGGAAGAGTCTATCCAAGACACTCCAGTTGTTGAAACAACAAACGAAGCTCAAACTAATCCCGAGCAATTTTTAAAAGATTTTAATTGGCACAATTACGAAGAGGGTATAGACCCTGTTGCAGACGAAAAGCTCGATGAATTCGAGAAGTTGGTCTCTGAAAACTTTGTAGAAACCCTTGACGATCAAGTTGTCGAAGGTACCGTTATTCACATGACTGAGCGCGATGCAATCATTGATATCAACGCAAAGTCTGAAGGTGTGATTTCTCTAAATGAATTTAGATACAATCCAAAACTCAGCGTTGGTGATAAAGTTGAGGTACTTATTGACGTTCGTGAAGATGCTACGGGACAGCTTATACTTTCGCACAGAAAAGCTCGTGTTATCAAAGCATGGGATCGTGTCATTGCAGCTAACGAAACTG
>Ga0228660_1000432_pt1 | contig 9289 bp, 20 predicted proteins | sample 74DmetaG_FD_183032 | JGI IMG/M metagenome (GOLD analysis project Ga0228660, IMG submission 183032) | Seawater microbial communities from Monterey Bay, California, United States - 74D | ecosystem: Environmental > Aquatic > Marine > Coastal | place: USA: California | collected 2016-11-11
ATCCTAGTATCTCAGATTATAGATTGGGGCATTGATAACATTGAAAATAGTTTTTCTTTATCCCTAAATGATTTAACTGATAAATATTGGGAAGCCAATTTAACTCACGGCCTTGAAGGCGATGAACTTAAGCTCATAATGGAAGCTGAAGGTTCAGAACCAATCATGGATTTAGAAAGCACATTTGGAGAACAACCTTATGTTTACGAATAATTTTAAGAATACCGGTGTAGCGATTGCTCCACTGGTTGTGATGGCCGCACTGGCCGTACCCACCAGTTCTATGGCACAACCGCGCGATGTTCGTGTAGTTGACTACGATAAGACCATAGTAACTGAAATACCAAAGACGATACAGGTCTGTGAAAACGTTAAAGTACCTATCTACTCCTCTGTGCAAGTACAGGGTGATGCAGGTGGTGGCGCCTTACTTGGTATGATTCTCGGAGGTATCCTTGGTAAAGGGGTAACCGGAGATGATGGTGGAGCAGCGGCTGGTGCGGTCTTAGGAGGAGTTATTGGTGCTGATAAAAACCAATCTCGGACAGAACAACGAATTGTTGGCTATGAGAATGAACGTCAATGTGGAGACAGAACCACATACGTATCATCAACACGAGACGTATATAGCCATTCAATTATGTTTTTTAAGTTAGATAACTTGAATTATGAATTAAGGTTTCAACGTTGAGCGATTTAATAGCATATAATATAATGTTTTGGTTTTGTTGGATAAATATAAGTCTAATGCCATATCTTATAATTCAATCAAGGATAGACAACGTATAATGCCATACATATTACTTCGAAATAAAAACGTGGTTCAACATATAATAATGATTGGACCAATAAACGATAACTTCAGAAAATCAAAAGTAGTTGATATGGAGTTTGAAACATTAGAGGCAGCCAATGAGGTTGCTGAAGTTTTAAAAGCCGAAGTAAAAGCAGCATAGGTTCCTTAGCTCAGCCGGATTAGAGCAACGGATTTCTAATCCGTAGGTCGTAGGTTCGAGTCCTACAGGAATCACCAGAATAGGATACAAAATGTGGATACTAGTTTTTATATATTTTTATGATACCATACCATACGTGGAAAAGGTAACTGTTGCTGATACAATGGAAAATTGTTTTCTAGCACGAGATGCTCTTTCAATCGAGGTTGGTAAAGGTAATGGATATTTTAAAGCTGGTCAACAAGCAGTTTGTATCAATATGGAATAGAGTGCCCGCATGATGGAATTGGTAGACATGAAACACTTAAAATGTTTTGCTTATAAGCGTGCCGGTTCGAGTCCGGCTGCGGGTACCATAATTTTAGAGGCACGGCGTATGCCAAGTAAATCAGATACTGGATATTGTTTAATGGAAACGGAGTCGTTTTGATTCCCTCCGAGCACGGAATAATGTGGTTGGCCATTAACAATCTTGGTACTTACATAGAATCCGACATGCCCTTGCCAGTTACTACCATTACGTGTAAAGATGACTACATCACCTTGCTCAGGTTTATTAACTGGATCTCCCCATTCTAAAAACGAACGAGCCATCAACGGGTAATTACTTACTTCATTAGAGGTAGGGTAATAGTTTTGTTTTAAGACCATATTAACAAAAGCAGCACACCACTCAGTCGTTACTGGATCTACATCCATTAATTGACTAATTATATTACGATCTTTTATTTCTTTAAGACCATAATAAGAAAATGCTTTATGAGTTAATGTATGTTTAGTTTGCATATGTACATGTGGAATAGGTGATTGTCCACCTACACATGCTGACAGTAACATAGTCAAAGTTATGATAAATATATTTTTCATACAAGGTTATTTATAATGAAAGTTTTGGTTACAGGCGCGACAGGCTATATTGGATCACATGTATGTAAACTTCTGAAACAAAAAGGTCACTATGTTGAAGGGTGGGATATTAATTTCCACGGAGAATATAATGATGTATCGTTTATTGACCTATTTGAAAAGGTAGACATTACTAATATAATGTATAATGAACAAGAGTTTGATGCTGTTGTCCATTTGGCTGGTAGAAGCGTAGTACCACAAAGTCTTAAAGAACCATCAGAATATTATAGAGTAAATGCTATGGGTACTGACCATTTACTTGAAAAGGTTAAAACACCAAATTTTATATTTGCCAGTACTAGCTCAGCGTTTGAAATGGCTTCGCCTTATGCACGTAGTAAAGTAGCAGCTGAGGATATAATTAAGGAGAAAGCTAATGGATATACTATTTTTCGTTTTTTTAACGTCTCTGGTACTGATGGGATACGTCGGCAGCTCGGTGTTCCTAGCCACCTTATTCGTGTGGCTGCTATGGCAGCTGCTGGGTTACGTGCCGACATTAAAATCTTTGGTAAAGACTATCCTACTCGCGATGGTACTTGTATTCGCGATTATATACATATCAGTGACCTTTGCAATTCTATAGTAAAAGCTGTTGAAACAGGTCCGACAAATACTCCATATGAATGTCTTGGCTCTGCTCAAGGGTATTCAGTATTAGATGTAATTGGTTCAATGGAAAGAGTTACTGGTATAAAACTTAAAAAGGTTTTTACCGATAGAAGAGCAGGTGACGCTACTTCATGTATTGTTGATAATTTATCAGAATTATGTGAGCTTACTAAAACACTTGATGATATGTGTCTGGATCAATATAACCTAGACCGCAAAGCTCTCACCACAACCACATGATGCAGTTGCATTTGGATTTACTACTTTTAAATAGGATCCACCGAGTTCTTCAATGTAATCAATAGTACATCCAAAGACAAACATCTCGGCCATAGGATCAAGCCACAGATTTTCAACAGTGGGTACCTTATCGGTAACACCCCATTCATATTGAAACCCAGAACATCCACCACCTTTTACATTAAGTGATACGTTTGGTTTGCCTACAGTTTTTAAATAACTTTTGGCTCTATCTGTGACTTGAATTATCATGTTATTCGGATTTCCAAATAGTCCAAGCACCCCACGCGATTGCAACTCCTGCTGCAATTTTAGCTAATGGTGCCATGAATAAAATCATAAGACCAAGAGCTACTAATGCTCCGCCGTCCCATGTTGTTCTTTCTTTAAGTCTGTTTTTAATCCAATTCATTCGTTCTTCCCCTTCTGTCTAATAATCTTTGTATTAGATTTGGTTTCTAAGTTTTTTAAACGCATTTCCATATCGTCAATCTTTTGAGTGATTTTTGGATACTTCTTACGCCAAGCATTTTCCGGCTGCTCTAACCATGTCCAACCCCAACGTTCAACCAAGAAATCCATTCCTCTATCAAATCGAGCGTATAACCATAAAGCCATTCGCGTGGTGCTGAACCATGTCGAAAACGCGAGTCCAATAATAGACCCACCTATCGCAGTATAGATCCATAAACGATCTCCTGCCATATTAGATAACATATCCCACATTAATCATTACCCTCCGTATATTTACAATAATGATTCATACCATGATCGTATGCTCCATCAAAAGGCATTCCCTTTTTTAATGCGCGCCATCTGCCTCTCCATTGGTCTTTAACTCTTTGCCATTTGGAAGCTTTTCTAATATTTCCGTAGTAATTGATATAACGTGGAGATGTTGTATGCCTATATCCGAGGAATGCAAATGGGACCTTTGGTACAATATCATTATTATTAACATGACGGTAATGAGGAATATGGTTAAAGCTTTTAACAAATTTACGAGTTCCTGCTCTTGGAGAACCATATGTATATAATGCATTACATGTTGATGGCAGCCGGCTTGCTGCGATAGTAGCCATTGCTCCACCAAGTGAATGTCCAGTTATATAAAATTCTTTTCCATCTAATTTCATTTTTGCCATGGCAGTTCTAATCTGATCCCAAATCTTTTCAATTTCTGTTTGGAAACCATTATGAACAAATCCATGTCCATTGGCTGCTCTATCTGGTAAAGCATTTAAGTCAGCTTTAATATCAGAAAATTCAGCAGGCTCAGTACCACGAAAACATAATACTATTTCGTTTTTATTTGAAACGATATGAACTTGAGCTCCATCGTTTTCAATAAACTTATGTGATGTATAACCGACCTTTTTGTATGCAGCCTTGGCTTCTTTTCCATCCATATATGCTATTTGAGCACACTTGGCCATTAATGAACATTTACTCTCCATGGTTTCTATCCTTTAGAATATCGCGCATTGTATTAGTCGCGGTGTTAATAAAAAGACGAGGAGCGATCGCGTGTATTAATAAAATAGGAACGAGACCCTGTAGTTTAATGGCAGCTTTTATTGCGCCCTTTGCATGTTGTAATCCAGTCTCACCAACCTCGTCTAGGTGAGCTTTGCATTGTTTACTAAACATTACTTTACCTCAGTGTTTTCTGCTTCTGTATATTTATCGGGATTTAATAGTTTATCCATATCAGCGCCAACGTTTTCCCAGTAATTTTCACTTTTCATTATTGTTTCTTGGTATACATGACATACTAATCCACCCATTGTAATACCTACTACTAATAAAAACCATTTCATTTTAAGTATCCATTCCATGATCGTGCATCTGTTTCGGTTTCTTTGCATTTACATTGAGTGCAAACATCGTTTACACATTCATCGCAATCTGGTCTATAACAATGACATTTATGTCCGCACGTTTGACATGTTCTCTGTGGTCCTTGCATAGTGTTCTCCTAGTTTGCTAATGGGTTATCTAATGCTCTCTGTAATTTATTCATTAATGTTTCTTCAAGCTCACGCATTTCTCTTTTAATGCCTGCTCTTAAAGCTTCGTTATCACGCTCAACCTTACCTTCTAAATCAGTCATACGACTATCATTGGAATCTCTAAGGTTGTTTGCTTTATTGTCATATTGATTTTGTAACGCATCACGTTTATTATCAAAACGTTCTTCAGCATTTTGAATTATCTGTCTTACTTCTGCTTCTGTATCTCGTACTAGCTTTTCAACTCTTCTTGCCTGAGTATCCAAATTATTCATTTGTTCTCTCGTATCGACTTTACTTTCTCTTGTACGTTTTTCAGCATCGTCTATTTGTTTTTGTATTGCAGTTAATTGAATAGTAATCTCTGTATTAACATTATCCAAAGATGCCTCTATTTCTTTATTTCTTGTTTCAATAACATCAACATCAATATTTCGTACGATTTCTTTCATACCCATGTAATCGTCATATACTTGGAAAGCACCATATAGGCCACCTAAGATAGAGCTGATTAATGCAAATAACATACCAATTGTTGTAGGTGTCATAGTAATACCTAAGAATTTCATTTTGGTATTTTTTAAATTTTCTACCTCAGCTTCAAAATTCTCAATGCCTTCGCCTAAGTCTTTGTCGGCCATGATTTATCTCCTTAGTTTTCAAATCCAGACGTGCCGGACTCGTTTAATTTTCTTAGTTGTTCTAACTCTTGTTGTAATTTTAAAACTTCTAATCTCTTTTTGCGCAATTCTAATTGATATAATGAATTGCAGTTTATTCTATCTTTTGGTTTATCAAGTGGTATAGTAATACGTGCGTATACACCAACATCTTTTGTATCCTGACCACTGCCACTAAAAGGACTTGAATAATTATCAATAACCCCAGTAACACCAAATTCAAAATTCGTCGCACCACCAATAGAGTTTTTACAATCTAAATCACCAGTACTAATACTATCTTGCCCATACGTGGCACCCATTCCTGGTAACGATAATCCTATAGAACTACTGTCAGCACTTGCCATACATGGCATCAATAATATACATGTTATAATACGTTTCATTCTTCACCAACCTTTTTCACTCTTGAACAAATTCGCGAACTTACCGCAGTACGTTTTGCATTGTCCTTTTTCAATTTAGACTGAGAGCAAATATATGTTACTTTCTTTGCGTCTTGGTCTCTTATAAAAATATCAAATGAAACAGTACTTAAATATGGAATTTTCCAAACTTTATATTGTGAAACAAATGGAATAGGTCTCCAATCTTCAGTGAACACACCTATTTCATAATATTCAACGTCTGCTCTTTTATTAAACATAGTCATTGTAGTCTTCTGCAGCCCGTCTACGTAGGAACCACTAATCTTAGGATAAGTAGGAACCATTTCGTGAGAACTGGCTGCAGATGATATTATTAGTAGCATCATAACTATAACGAATATCAATTGTTTTTTCATAATTTTATTCACCTTTAATTAAAAGCAACCGTTATGGGCAACCGCCTAACCTTCTGCAGGTTGGACTACTCCCGCCCGAACTACTGCTCCCGCCATTTCACTGAGCGATACACTCTGCTACTACGATGGCTGTATAATTACCACCAGCAAAAGCTTTATTGCCGCCCATTGTTGCTACTGATGTAGTCTTAAACCATGTTGATCCTGTTGCTGTTAGATCGTAACGATCCATCATGCCAATCGAAACTTTATTTGTTTCATAAGCACTCATACCAGTTGAGTCTGATACTGTTTGCACTACCGTGTCTCCAGTCCAAGTTACCACGTCCGGTAAAGATGGTGCTGATGAAAAACTGCTTGGTGCAGTAATTTGAGCATAATATGCATCTGCCAATGAAACATCAAAACGAACTACGGCTAATTCACCGCCATCAGATGGTGATGTAGTAAGCGTATACGCGTTAGGGTTACCATATGTACCTGCAGTATCAGTTTGAATAACGCAACGTGATTGCACAGTACCATTAATAGGTGTATCATTAGCTAAGACTACTGAAGAAATTGACATAGCTGCTACTGCACCTAAACCAATCATTTTTCTACTTAACATTTTTTGTCTCCTAGTTATTGTTTAAATTATATTGCATACCAACCATTTGTTGGTGTAATAATTGCTGGGCAAGACCTACCCGAGCACCGCTATTGGCATCAGGCATTTTTCCGTCAGGAATATTTATAACTTCGCTATAAGTTCCTCCAGGAATAGTTACGCTAAGATAAGATGCGTTTAGAGCAGCTTGTGCAATATCATTCATTATACTAATTCGTTGGTTTTCAGCAAAATACGCTGCGGCTTCACCGGCAGCCATTGCATCTTCCAATCTCATTTTAGATCTCTTATCTTCTTTCATTTCAGCTTCTTTATTATCAGCATCCTCTAAATCGTCAGGATCTTCCTGGACCTCTGCTTGATCGTCGAGTTCAACATTATCATCATCTGTCACGTCGTATATATCGTCTAAGTCATAAACTATAATTTCTGGGACTGGTTTTTTATATCCTGGGCAGTTTGGATCGTATTGTGGATCATAACACGGTGTAACTTTATATGTGTAAACAACATTCGCGCCTTGAACACTACCTTCTCCAACTACTTCAATACTTCCCATTCCCCATAATTCTCTTGGTATATCACCTACAGGAATAGCTTTACTAATTTGCATACCGGATACAGAACCCGGCAACCAATCATCTCTTTCTCTAAATATATATCCATTTCCATCTATTCTTTCATTCTGAACAAAAACAGTTACCCATTCGCCAGTTTCTTTTTGTATCGTATAGCGGTATATTACGTTTTGTATGTCAATTCCAGGAACTCCTTTAGGAAGTATATCACCCATAGACCATTGCAAAGCCTGATCTGCTACTGCGTTTCCAGTATATCCATAGTATGGCGCAATGCTCTTAGTCTCTTCAGAGGAAGAGTAAGAAGGCCAGAATACCAGCGCCGATAGCAGGAGCAGCTTTTTCTGCATCTATAGGTCCCATCAAGTTAAGTTCTTTTTTAGTTTCAGCCACGTGAGTTTCCCAACCAAGTTTGGCTGCCTCTCCGATTTGACCATCGTACGGGCATGGTGTGCCGGCTTGCATCATAGCGTCAAATACACCAGTATCCTGACACATAACGCTGACCGCGGCTACCTTCATTCCCATATCATATAATGTTTTTGCGTTCTTTAATCTTTGACAATTCTCTTCAGTAAATGTACCTCCACCAGAAATACCTAGGATTTGAGTTTGTACCGCAGCCGATACGCCGATGGTACACAAGTCCGTATTATTACCTGCTGAAAATTGAGGGGATATTGCTGTAGGGGGTGGTTGGTTGATTGTAGTCTCCATTGAACCCGTGGAATTAATATTACTATCAGTGTCTGACCTAGTACATACGTACCCGGTTGGACATTCTACATCTTCTGCAGAGGCGATAGTTCCCATAGTAATAAAAATTGCGACCAATCCTATCGCGTATAACCATAATGCTTTGTTAACAAACATAATCTTTCTCCAAGTTAATACATGCGGTATAAGCACAACCGCGCCGTCAAAATTTGCTATTCCTTTTATTTATAAATATTAGTGTATCAAACGAAGAATTTAACTAGGAGTGTAACAATTATGTATGAATATAGAGCAAATATCAACAGAGTGGTCGATGGTGACACGGTAGACTGTGATATTGAATTAGGTTTTGGAGTGGTTTTAGCTGATGAACGTGTGCGAATTATGGGCATTGATACACCTGAGTCTAGAACATCAGATAAAGTTGAAAAGGTTTTTGGATTAGCTGCCAAAGAACAGTTGAAATCATTATTAGGCAAACAATGTATTCTTAAAACGCAAATAGCGCGTAATGGTGAGGATATGAAAGGTAAATTTGGACGTATCCTTGGTGATTTTATTGCTGAAGATGGTAGAATGATTACTGAAATCATGGCAGAAACTGGACATTGTGTTCCATATATGGGTGGATCCAAAGAGGATACTCAAGCAGGACACGAAGTCAACAGACAACGTTTATTATCTGAAGGCGTCGTATCTCGTGAAGCATATGATAAAGCAGTTAAGATTATGGAAAAGAAGGCAAAAAAGAATGGATAACTTTACGTTAGCAGAGCTCCAAACAATGGTTGATGACTTAAACACTGGCACTACTTTGGTGTCAGCAGTTTATATCCATACAAATGCTTCAAACGAAGCTGTATATGATGCAGTTGATACCGATGGCGATGAAGGCCACGTGTATGTAACTGATCGTGGTTCTGACGGTTTTACAATCAAAATAGACTCACTTATACCTGAGGCGGATGTTGTACACGAATATCCTACATATGGTGAAAACGAAGAGGGTGAAATGGTTGTAAATGGCGCATCTGGTAAAAATCAGCTTGGCGAAGACGAAAATACTTAAAATAAACTTAAATTAACTATTGACATTTGTTGTAGAATCGGTTAGTATAGAATCAACAAATAAGGAAATACGTTATGAAAAAGTTTAATATATATCAAATCCAAATGACAAACGAAATCGTT
>Ga0228660_1000448_pt1 | contig 9128 bp, 9 predicted proteins | sample 74DmetaG_FD_183032 | JGI IMG/M metagenome (GOLD analysis project Ga0228660, IMG submission 183032) | Seawater microbial communities from Monterey Bay, California, United States - 74D | ecosystem: Environmental > Aquatic > Marine > Coastal | place: USA: California | collected 2016-11-11
GTTGATGGTTCAGTTGCTCTATAGAGAGCAGATTGAATCACATCATTTTCAACAATGTAACCTAAGTATTCCATTCCCTCATCTTTCGCATGAAAGTTTAGCCGACCATGTGAATTCTGATCCCACACTTTGGTTGCCTCAAAAGCATTCTTTCTCTCTAACTCATTCCATACATTGATCGATTTCAAAAAGTCTATTGAGGCTGGTGTTATAGCACTCACTCGGGTATGAAATTTTGGACTGATTGTTGGATTTAAATCATTTGGGTCAATCACAGCGATGCTGAGAGTCATCTTGTTGGCAAGCTCAGCAGCCATGGATAGGCCAACAATACCACCGCCGATTATAACAACATCAAAATTATTGATTACCCTTCCCCAGCGATAGTCATTTCATTAATGAGTGTGGAGCCAACTTTCAGATTACTTCTGAGGTCAATGTCATTTCCAACATAGGTTATATTTTTTAACATCGTTTTCAGATTACCTGCAATCGTAACCCCTGACACAGGATATTGAATCTGTCCACCTTCTACCCAAAAACCACTCGCTCCTCGCGAATAGTCACCCGTTGTAGCATTGACGCCATGCCCCATCAAATCGGTCACAATAAGACCTTTATTCATGATCTTAGTTAATTCTTCGAGCCCTCCATCAAAGTTTGATTCGACCTGGCAATTACTCACTCCACCAGCATTTGCAGTTGTTTCTAGCCCAAGCTGATTTGCTGAATATTGTCCCATCAAGTAGCTAACAACTTTTCCATTTTGAACGAAGAATTGTTTCTTTTTTAATACACCATCAAGATCAAAAGATCTCGAACCTAGAGTTTTCAACTGAAGTGGATCTTCATAAATACTGATTGAATCTGTCACTACAGACTTACCAACCGAGTCAAGCAAGAAAGATGTTTTTTTAAATTGCCTTGATCCACTTAGTGCACCTAATAGTTGAGAAAAGAGCCCTGAAGCCTGTCTTGGAATAAAAATAACAGGGCATTTTTGTGACTTGAGATTTCGTGAACCCAATTTCTTTTGGGCAAAACGAGATGCCTCTTTGCCAACCATAGAGGGGCTCATTAAATTATTTGAGTCCAGAGCAATTGAGTACTCATAAGCAGTCTGCATTTCTGAGTCTCTCTTAGCAATTAAAGAGCAATGCAACGAATGCTTAGTATTTTTTATACTTGTAATCAATCCATTTGAATTTGCATAATATGTTTCGCCTTCATGGCTTGACAACTCAGCACCATCTGAGTTATCTATTTCGTCCTGCTCTAGAGCTATTTCTTCGCACTCTTTAGCAATTTCAATACTCTCTTGAGCATCCAAACTCCAGGGATGATAGAGATCTAAATCTGGAGCATTCCAAGCCATTCTATCTTTTGGAGCTAGTCCGTTAAATGGGTCAGCTTGAGTATATTTAGCAATCATGCAAGCTGATTCAATCGCTTTTTTTAAACTATCCTTGCTAAGATCAACACTCGAAGCTTGTCCTTTATTTTTACCAAAATAAACACTGACATCAAAGCTGGTATCTAAATGATATTGTAACGTTTCAACTTTAGATAATCGAACTGCAGTAGAGACGCCAGAACTCCTACCAACTGAAAATTCAAAATCTGTCGCTTTATTTTGCTTGATTAGGTCAATGACTAATTGAGTTGTTTGATCTAAAGGATTCATAGTGGGGATTATACTAAGTGATTACAATTAATTAAAGCATCAAAGATTGCTTTAGTTATCTTTGAGCTTTTCGTCGGAAGTTTGATGCTGAACCTCTAATAAATGTAGCCTTCGATTATCCGTTTTTAAAACTTTAAATTGAAACCCATGAAGGCTAATTTCACTGAGCTGTTCAGGTAAATAACTAAAACCTGAAATAACCAATCCAGCTACTGTGTCATAATCATCACTCTTTATATTTGAGTCAAAAAAATCATTGAATTCACTCAGTGTTGTATTGGCTTGTAACAAGAATCGACCATCACCATAATCAATGATATTGTCCTCTTCTTTATCATGCTCGTCCTCTATTTCACCAACAATTTGTTCGATCACATCTTCGAGTGTCACTAGCCCTGCAATTTCACCATACTCATCTAAGACGATTGCCATATGAGATTTATTCTGTTGAAACTCCCTCAATAAAGCCCCTAATGGCTTACTCTCTGGAACCGATAAAGCGTCCCTCAAGTACTCTCTATAGTTAAATTCATCATCTTGATTATTTGCCAAATGCGCAAGGAGGTCTTTAGCCAGAATAACCCCTAGAATAGAATCTTGCTCTTCGTTGTGTATAGGAAATCTAGAGTGGGAAGAGGCTACCATAATTTGTAGAAGATTTTTAGTACTAGCCTCAGAGCTAATCATAATCATCTTAGAACGTGGAACCATAACATCCCTTACTTTAAGACTCTCAACCTGTAATGCGCCTTCAATTACAGATCGACTATAAGGATCAATAACAAGGTTTTCCTCAGCCTCTTCTAAGGCTTGCATAAGTTGTGCTCGTGGTTTTAAAGTTTTATGAAAAAACTTATCAAATATCTTGAATAAAGATGGTCTACTCGGAGGTTTGTCTTCGCTCATATAATTTATAAATATATTTTGATATGTATTTTACCCTGATTTAGGCTTTTTTAATGCTTCTCATTGCCTTAACCTGGGCGGCTCTCTCTTTGCGAACCTCCTTTGGGTCAGCAATAAGAGATCGATATATCTCAACTCTATCTTTTTCTCTTAGAACAGTATCTAAAGTTGCAAACTTAGAAAAAATTCCCACCTGCTGCTTTGACAAATCAATTTCATTATACTTTTCAAGGATGCCTGAGGCTTCAATAGCATCTTTGAGCGTTGTTCCCTCTTCAACTTCAAGGCTAATAAGACTTTGCTTTTCTGCTAGAGCATATGCTACTTCAACTATCATAAATATCACTCATTGCTTGCGCATCTCTAAAGTTAAGTTGGCCTTCATAAATTGCTCGACCAGTAATAGCTCCAATTATTCCATGATGCGCATTTTTTAAAAGTGCAGCTATATCATCCAGATTAGTTATGCCTCCAGAAGCAATGATTGGAATTGAAGTTTGATCAGCAAGAGCTGCTGTAGCATCTACATTTACACCCTGCATCATTCCATCTCGGGCTATATCGGTATAGACAATCGAACTGACTCCATACTGCTCGTACTTTTTTGCTAGTTCAACAACACTAATGTTTGTTTGCTCTGCCCATCCATCTGTTGCCACAAAACCATTATTTGCATCAAGACCAACAATGACTTTGTCTGGAAACTCGAGGCAGAGCTCTTCGACAAAATCTGGGTTTTTAACAGCCATAGTGCCAATAATCAAATAACTAATTCCCGCCTCAATGTATGCACTTGCAGTTTTAAGATCACGAATACCTCCTCCAATTTGGACTGGCAGTTTTGGGAATGATTTAGTGATTTCGTTAATACAGTCTGCATTGATAGGTCTGCCCTCAAATGCTCCATTAAGATCAACTAAATGAAGTCTTCTTGCGCCCTCCTCAACCCACTTTGAAGCCATCTCAGTTGGATTATTTGAAAACACCGTTGTGTCCTCCATAACTCCTTTACGTAGCCTTACGCACTGGCCATCTTTTAAATCAATTGCAGGGATAATAATCATAAAATTCTTCTTTAGTTTATTACTTCAATTTACAGAAGTAATTATACTCTATGCACTTTTAACTTGAATGTGTTCAGTTTCCTGATTTGTCTAGACTGGAAGGAGCTCCTCAAGGCTCCATCTAGGTTTGATAGATATTTCATAATTCTCGTTAGACTGTCCAGCAAGCAGTCGGTAATGCCCAGCAAGTGCAATCATAGCTCCATTATCTGTGCAGAAATTCAGTGCTGGATAGAATACACTTACATCATTTTCAGTTCCCATCTGATTTAATGATTGACGAAGAGAAAGGTTTGCGCTCACTCCTCCAGAGACCACTAAAGTTTTATAGCCAGTATGTTTGATTGCTCGATTACATTTGATTGTCAAAGTTTCAGTAGCAGCAACTTCAAATGCTTTAGCAATATTAGCTTTTTCATCAGGAAAATCAAAATAGGTATTTCTTGCAAACGTCTTTAAGCCACTGAAGCTAAAATCAAGACCTGGCCTATCTGTCATTGGCCTAGGAAAAGTAAACCTATTCTTATCTCCTTTTTTTGCAAGATTTGCTAATGCAGGTCCTCCAGGATACCCCAACCCAAGAATCTTAGCAGTCTTATCAAATCCCTCGCCAACCGCATCATCAAGTGACTCTCCAAGAATTTTATACTCACCTATCCTGGGAACATCAACAAGCAGCGTATGACCTCCTGAGACTAGGAGTGCAACAAATGGAAACTTAGGCTTTTTTGATTCAAGTAATGGAGCCAAAAGATGCCCCTCCATATGGTGAACACCAAGAGCTGGAATACCTAAACCCCAAGCTAAGCTCTGAGCTATAGAGCTTCCGACCAAGAGCGCGCCTGACAAGCCAGGCCCAGCAGTATATGCAATTCCGGTGAGTTGATTTAATTTGACATTACTCTCTTTGAGTGCATCTTTAATAAGAGGTATAGCCTTTTGAATATGATCTCTTGACGCCAGTTCAGGGACCACTCCACCATACTCTGCATGCAATTTGACTTGAGAAAATAGCTTATGAGATATCAGACCATCATCGCTACTATAAATTCCAATTCCAGTTTCATCACAAGAAGATTCAATACCTAATGTGATCAGATTTTGATTAGCCACCTACCGTCTCACCCAAGTAAACTTTTTTCACTTCTTCATTAGCTAAGATCTCATCCTTACCGCCTTGAGCAATAATTTTTCCAGCACTTAATACATAAGAATGGTTGCAGGTATCTAACATTTCCCTGTAGTTATGATCTGTAATTAGAATGCCAATTCCTTTGTCTCTTAATTGATAAATAATTTCTTGAATATCACCAACTGAAATTGGATCTATTCCTGCAAACGGCTCATCAAGCAATATGAATTTTGGATCCATTGCCAAGGCACGCGCAATTTCTACCCTTCTTCGTTCTCCTCCAGAGAGAGTAATTCCCTTAATGTGGCGGACATGCTCAACTTTGAATTCAGATAACAGCTCTTCTAATCGACCAGGCCTATCTTTTGCAGAAACTGATTTGTTCATTTCTAAAACAGCCAAAATGTTGTCTTCAACACTTAATTTACGAAAAATTGAGGGTTCTTGAGGAAGGTAGCCAAGACCAAGATTAGCGCGTTTATGCATCGGCATGTTGCCTATACTTTTGTTATCTAAATTGACCTCGCCTTTGCTAGATCTGACCAGCCCACAGGTAATATAGAAGCAGGTTGTCTTTCCTGCACCATTTGGACCAAGTAATCCTACAATTTCACCGCCTTTAACTGAAAACGAAACATCGTTTACAACCTCACGTCTTGCATACTTTTTATATAGATTTTTTACTTCTAGCTGATGTCCCATCATTCAATTTTAATGGCTTTGTATTGGAAAACTATCTTACCCTAAATGTACTCAATATGCATAGAGCTATAGAGCTCTTTGACGCCGTCTTCTGTTAAAACTTTGAGCGCACCTTGATTGGTTATTCCGTCAATTTTGCCTTGAAACTCTTGACCAGACTCTTTTGATTTAATCAAAACCCCTTTAAGCATATCGTAGTCTTCCCAGTGAGATAATAAGCTTGAAAGACCATTCGCCTGAAAGTCGTCTGAAAAGTCTATGATATTGTTGATTATTGAGGCAGTTAAATGCTGAAAATTAGGAAGCCTGTTAGCAATTCTAGATAGATCAACCCAAGGCGCATCAATTACAATTTTATTCGATAGTTTAAAGTTAACGCCAACTCCAATTAAGACATATTGCTTCCCATTGTGTATGTTATTTTCCATCAAAATTCCAGCTAACTTTTTATCTTCATAATAAATATCATTAGGCCATTTAATTTTAAGACCAAAAGACTGGCATTGATACTCTATAGATTTTATTATTGCCAACCCAACAACTAAACTAAGTCCATTTATATTTGTATGCTCATGAAAACTCTTTCGAATCGAAAAAATGATACTTCCATCTTTTTGTGAGGCCCATTTTCTGCCATGCTGTCCATACCCTTTGGTTTGTTCCCTAGTAACACATAACTGTGTCTTGGTTTCGTATGGAGAATTTGCAAGAAAGGCGTTGGTGCTGTCGATTGAGTCAAAAAAGTGACAATCTAAATCATAATCTAAACGCTTCTTTAAAGAAGAATAATGATCCACGTGACTAAGAAAATGATTAAGGAAATTAGAACAGCCGCTGAAGCTGTATCTTTTGCAAAGCCTGATAGTTCATGATGCTCCATCCCAACGCGATCAACTACAGCCTCGATTGCAGAATTAACCAGCTCTACAATCAAAACCAAAAAAATTGGAGTGATTAAAAGCACTTGTTCAATAGAGTTTTCCCCTAGCCAGTAGCCAAGAGGTATCAAAACGACTGCCAACCAAACTTCAAGACGAAATGCGTACTCTGATTGATAGCAAGCCTTGAGTCCTTTTGCAGAGTAAACAGAGGCAGACCAAAGTTTTTTTATACCAGTCGGTTTTTGGTTTTCATTCATATGAATAGCTTCCAAGAGACTCATCAAGTGAGTCGAAATAGTTTGTTAAAATGTAAACCTTAATTTTACAACAAATAAAATCAATGGTTGATTATGAAAGTTGCGCTTGGCGTTGAGTACTTTGGAAAAAATTATCATGGCTGGCAAATACAAAAATCTGGCCTTCGAACAGTACAAAGCGTTGTTGAAACAGCGCTATCTAAAGTAGCCAATCATCCAGTTCGTGTATTCTGTAGTGGGAGGACTGATTCTGGAGTGCATGCAGTTGAACAAGTTATTCATTTTGAGACTGAAACAAAGAGAACAAACAGAGCTTGGCTTTTTGGTGGCAATGTAAACCTTCCCAGTGATGTCAACTTTAAATGGGCTAAGGTTGTCACTGAAGACTTTCATGCCAGGTTTGGTGCCTTTGCTAGATTATATGAATATAAAATTCATCACCACCCTGTAAGGTCCTCACTCAAAGCAGATTACTTTCTCTGGGAACCTAGACCTCTTAATGTTGAACACATGAAAGAGGCAGCAGCTTTGCTTTTAGGTGAACATGATTTTTCTTGCTTTAGGGGAAGCCTCTGTCAAGCAAAGTCTCCCATTAAAACGGTTGAGCATATTCAGATTGAAACATTTGAAGATGAGTTGATTTTTAGCATCAAAGCTAATGCATTCCTTCATCATATGGTTCGAAACATTGTTGGAACCCTTTTAAAAATAGGTAGGGGTGAAAAGAGTGTCGAATGGATGTCATCGGTCTTAGCTAGCAAAGATCGAAAAAAAGCCGGTCCAACTGCAGAGCCTCAAGGGCTGTATTTCATAAAAGCATTTTATAAGGAGATCTAGCTTGGCTCTAGTTCAGGATTTTGTATGTCAAAATCTTGCTCAGCGTCCGTATGATTATCATCCTCGATTTCGTTTTCAAGGTTTTCCATCTCTTGCCAAACATACTTTAAGGCGTCTGCTCTAAGATCAAAGAATCGATTATCCCCATAGCGCTTCTTAAATCCTGATCTAAATAACTCTGCCTCCAGCCTTTCTGTTCTGGCAAAAAGGATCTCCACACCAGAGTTTGAGCATGTCTCAACTAAGCTCGATAAAACCTGCTCGCCGCTGGCATCAACTTGAACTATAGAGGCAACATCAACTATTATGTACTTCAAGTCATCATTATGCCTTGCTATTAAATCCAGCAACTTTGTCTCAAAATATGCAGCATTAGCAAAATAAAGAGAGCCACTCCATTTTGCAACTTTAACTGAGGGACTTACCTCAACTGACTCATCAGCAAACCTTGAGGCAATGATCGAACCATGCTCAACAGATAATTCTGAAAAGTTAGGCTCCATAGTTCTATAGAGGAATAGCCCAAGAGACATGATCACCCCAAAAGCAATACCATTTTCTAGATGCGGTGCAAAAGTGAGTGTCATTATAAAAGTCAGGAGGCCAACAAGACCATCATGCTTTTCAACCTTCCAAGCATGCCTCAAGGGTGAGAAATGAATCAGATTAACAACAGCCATCAGAATAATTGCAGCTAGCGTTGCTTGTGGGAGGTGATAGAGTAAAGGCGTTAACCAGATAATTGTCAAACCTACAATAATCGCTGTAACGACAGATGAGAACCCAGTAACCGCGCCAGCAGTCAGATTCACTGCGGACCTTGAAAAAGAACCCGAGACAGCATAACCCTGAAAGAAGCTTGAGGTTACATTCGATAACCCCTGACCAATGAGCTCCTGATTCACATCTAAACGCTGCTTCGTTGTTGCAGCCATTGACTTGGCAACAGAGATGGCCTCCATAAAACCAATTAATGATATTGTAATTGCATAGATAAATAATGTTCCAACAGCATTAAAATCAAAGCTTGGTAATTTAAAACTTACCAATCCCTCGATGTTAATTGAACTTACTATAGCGCCCCCCATGCCTTGATAGTCAATCAAGAAGGATGCGGCAGTAGAAATCACTGCGACCGATAAGATTGCTGGCAATCTAGGGAAATAACGCTGAAAAATAATAATACCTAGTACCCCTGCAATAGCCATAGCCAGTGTTGGAAGATGAGTATGGTAGATTGCTGCCTCAAGCAGCCTTGCAATCGTCTGGTAACTTTGATCAGCATTACAAATTGTATGAAGTCCATTGATGTCGACTTTCTCAATTCTTTCAATAATAGTTAAAGGCTGGCACGCACTCTCCCAATCAGTGTCGTTCGAATTAATTACTCTGATTCCAAAAACTTTAGGGAGCTGAGATGTTCCAATAATGATTGCTGCTGCGTTTGTAAAACCTGTGACTACAGGGAGAGAAAGGAAGTTAATTACAAAACCTAACCTAAGGATGCCTAGTGAAAATTGAAACACCCCAACGATTAAAGCCAACAGAGCAGCGTAGACAGCATAGCTTGCAGGATCAGTTACTATTTCACCAAGCGCCGCCGCTGTCAGCAAAGAAACTACAGCAACCGGGCCTGTTGAGAGCTGTCTTGATGAGCCCATCATT
>Ga0228660_1000463_pt1 | contig 9018 bp, 9 predicted proteins | sample 74DmetaG_FD_183032 | JGI IMG/M metagenome (GOLD analysis project Ga0228660, IMG submission 183032) | Seawater microbial communities from Monterey Bay, California, United States - 74D | ecosystem: Environmental > Aquatic > Marine > Coastal | place: USA: California | collected 2016-11-11
GGAAGGTAAAACCTATACTCTAAAAGAATATGTAAAACGTTGGGAGTCTGTAGAAAATTCCTTAACTTCTATTATAGAATAGCGTTAGCCTATACGCTCAATAATACCTGGCAAATATTAAATTTATAGAAATGGCAAAAAATGTTGTAATTAGTCTTTCAGGAGGGATGGACTCCTCAACTTTATTACTCAGATGTTTAAAAGAGTACGATCAAGTAACTGCTATATCTTTTGATTACGGTCAGAAGCATAGAGTAGAGCTAGAAAGAGCACAATCATTAGTAAATTATATTAATGAGACTTGCCCTTCTGATAACGAATGTTTCGGAGGTTGCAAGATTAACTATCAAGTTATTAAACTAGACGGTTTAGTTAACTTATTAAACTCAGCCTTAACTGAAGGAGGAGACGATGTACCGGAAGGTCATTATGAAGAGGATAACATGAAAGCTACAGTAGTACCTAACAGAAACAAGATATTTGCTTCTTTAGTACAAGCAGTAGCTTTATCAGAAGCTACATCTAATGGTAACGATACAGATATCGCATTAGGTATACATGCTGGTGATCATGCAATTTATCCAGACTGTAGACAAGAGTTTAGAGATGCTGACGATAATGCCTTTAGATTAGGTAATTGGGAAGCAGATAAAGTAGGTTATTTTACTCCTTACTTAGAAACAGATAAATTAGGAATCTTAAAAGATGGACAAGAATTGGTTAAAGAGCTCGGAATTGAGTTTAATGAGGTGTACAAACGTACTAATACTTCTTATAAGCCCTATCCTAGCGGTAATAGTGACTATAAATCAGCATCATCTGTTGAAAGGATCGAAGCATTTATCGACCTTGGTGTGGATGACCCTGTACAATATGAGGACGAAACTGGACCGGTTGAATATGGTATTGCGAAAGCACATGTAACTAAGTTGTTAGATGAGTATTCATCAGCAGCTGTATTAGGAGACGCATAATGAGATATATTTTTTTATTTTTATTATTAACAACATCTTTAACTTCTCAGGAGTTTAGAGATATGGATAACTTACCTAAAGATGTAATTGGTAAATGGCAAAGTTTCGATAATGAATTTGTTAACATCGGTAATGATGGTTCATTTATTAGAATTGACAATAAAGAAGTCATGGCTAAAGGTATATTGAGAGAAGAAGGTGGTAAACTATACATTAAAAGAACAGATATAGATGATGAATATGTTCTGAGTTATTATGAAAGAAATGATGTATTAGTTATTACTAAACCTAACTCTGTAGAGGCTTGGCTTTTTTATAGAATAGGATATTAAGGATTGCGGGGTAGAGCAGTGGTAGCTCGTTGGGCTCATAACCCAAAGGTCGGAGGTTCGAATCCTCCTCCCGCCACTACGTTAATTAAATACGTAATTATGAATAAATCAATTTTTATTTTAATGCTTTCATTAGCGATAGCTAGTGTTAGCTGTGAGAAATCAGACTGGTTCTCACCTGAAGACGTTGACAATTTAAAATCAAACTATCAAACTCAAATTAATGAGTTATCGTTTGACAATAATGCGTTAACTACTCAAGCGGCGGATCTTACTGCACAAGTTGGTACATTAACCACATCGGTTAGTGAATTAACAGCAGAAGTATCTACCCTTACGACTTCAAACACGACGTTATCGTCTACTAATACATCGTTATCAGCAACTAACACTGCTAATGTAACGGTTATTACTGGACTAAACACTGACGTTGCAAGTTTGACGACCCAAGTAACTAGCTTAACAGCAAATATAGCTACTTTGGATGCTGAGATTGTAACTTTAAACACTACAATAACAAACTCAGGAGCTACTAACACAGACTTAACAAGTCAGATTACTACACTTACTACAAGTGTTGCTAGTTTAACTGCACAAGTTGCTACGTTAGAAGCAGAAGCCGATGCTTTAGAGGCAGATGTACTATCTCTAAAGAACTTTAAATCAATTAGAAATAAATTAGACGTTATGGTTGCTGCAACTATTGCAGATGTGAATCTTAACAAAGCTATTGATTCTCTTTCTATTGGTTTAACATCAACAAGTATTACTCCTTCAGTATTACAAGGATTAATTAGCGCAGAAGCTGATTGGTTATTTGATAATGCAATAAAAAGTGGTACAACGTCAATGACTACTGCAGTAAGCAGTTTTTATGACACATCTACAGATACCAACGTAGTTAACTATAAGTCATTAGTTACTGAGTTAACAGCAGCATGGAATGCAGCTAAAGAACCTACGTTAATTTTATGGTTTATCGAATTTATCAACGAATACGAGAATTTATAATTATCTTTAGTATATTTAGGGAGCCGCCAGAGTGCGGCTTTTCCTATTTATTAATGTTATGAGTAAAGTAAACTTAAAAGATTATGTTTGTGCAGTTCCATTCACTAGTTTAGAGGTTATGGACACACAACGTCATCTCTGTTGTTCATCGTGGTTATTAAATCCTTTACCAGAAAAATCTAGTGTCAAAGATGCTTGGTTTTCAAAAGAAGCTAATGATGTAAGAGATAGTATGCTAGATGGTTCTTTTAGACATTGCTCTAAAACACAATGCCCAGTATTAAACCAACTAACCACAAAGGGAGACATAGGTAAAATAGATCCCATATATAAAAAAGATAATCTTCCAAGTACTCTACAAACTAAAATCAATTCCTATACTAACGATATACTTTATCCTACTATAGTTCAATTTTCATTTGATAGAAGTTGTAATTTAAAATGCCCTTCTTGTAGAGTAAAGATAATAACAGCTGGAAGTAAAAAAATAAAAGAAGTAGAGTTAACTATTCAAGAAATTGAAGATACTTTTGGTAAATATATTGAAACACTATATATTACCGGTTCTGGAGACCCATTTATATCGGTAGGATTTAGAAACTTTATGCATAACCTAGACGATAAAAAATGGCCTAATTTAAAAAATATACATTTACATACCAATGCTACTAAATGGAATAGAAAATGGTGGGAATATATAAAACCAGCACACAAGTATATAAAGTCTTGTGAAATTTCTATAGATGCTGGTACTAAAGATACCTATGAAAATAAAACTAGAATTGGTGGTGATTGGGATGAGTTAGTTGAAAATCTTAATTTCATATCAACTTTACCTAAGTTGAGAAGAATAAAAACATCTTTTGTAGTACAACAAGGTAACTATAAAGAAATGGGTATTTTTTACGATAGAATGATTGAAATATTTAAAGGTAAAGCAGAAGTATTTTTTGGTAAAATAAACAATTGGGGTACTTTTACTGATAAAGTTTTTCTTGAACATAAAATATGGGATGAGAACCACCCTGAACATAGCTTATTTATAAAAGAGGTTAATAAAGTAATACCAGCTAAACAATGTTGGCATAATCTACAAGAGTTTGTAAATACTTCAAAAAGTGTTATATGATAAAATTAGTTTGTCCTTATACAGTTAAATTACACCCTAAACATTATTTAGAACAAGTTCAAGATAGGTCTAGATTTTTATTAGATTTATTTATGAAAACAACTGGTAAAATTTATGATTTTACTTTATACACTGATGATGAATCTTATGAATATTTAGGAAGACCAGAAAATGTAAAAACTAAATACTTTCCTACTAGTGAATATGATTTTATAGATGACTTTAAAGTAGAGCTTCTACATATTTTACCTCCAGACACTTATATAACAGATTTTGACTTGTATCTAAAAGAACCATTAGTTATTGATAACAGTTATGATGTCTATATTGAAAGATATGAAGAAGAAGCTAACTGGGAAGTATATCAAAAGGAAATAGATTCTATAAAATTTGATGAAATACGTAATTTTTTAAATTCTATAGATGCACTAAAAACTATTCCTAATATTGGGTTCTTTAGAATGAATAATGCAAGGTTAAGAAAAGAATATTCAGAATTATATTGGGAATATAAGACAAAATTTATTAACCTATGTAAAAGAGATAACCTTGAATATAGACATTACTCAGCTCTCTTTAGTCAACACATATTAAATTATGTATTGAGTCTAAAAGAATATAAGGTTTATCAATGTGATCAGAATAACTGTACCCATTTAAATGGTTCGTATAAGTATAGACTTTCTGAAAACGATATAATTAAACGGGTATCTCCAAAACAACTAGTATGAAAAATCTAGCATTAGTTGCCGTTGGTGACTATAATGACATACTTGCAAATAATATTGAGCTAATTGAAAAATTAGATGACAAAATAGACTGTGTATACATACTTACAGACAATATTGAATTCCTACAACAAAGAACTAAAGGTACTAAACATACTTATTTTTTTAATGAGTACGTGAGAAAAGAGTTTAACTATTTTGATAAACTTTATTATACTTTAAATGTATATTTCAATACAAACGTCAATACCCTTTACTGTGACGTAGGTATGTTAAGTAGATTAGATGATTACGATTTAAACAACAACAAACCAGGTATAGTTTACCCTAGAGAATGGGGTGTTAATTCTAAAAATGCCAACTTACTTAGAGGATTTGGTTGTGATGCATTTGAAGAAGGTTATTGGGATGAGTTTGTAGTTCATATTGAGAAAAGTGGCATTAGACCAGAAGAAGTTGCAACAATTTTTGAACAAACCTTATTAATTAACTCAGATCCAAACTTATTTTCTGTATATGAACACTTAAAATCTATTGAAAATTTATTTGTAAAGTATTCTACTTCAAAGTATAATAAATATAAATTTGTAGGAAATGGTGAAGGTTTAGCATTAGCATTTGCATGTATTAAAGCAGGAGTTAATATAAGTAAGTTTAAATATATTAAATCTATATGAAAAAAACAATAACATATTGTTTTAGTTTACGTCATAAGAAGTATTACAGTGATGAAAACTTTAGACTTACTATGGGGATAATGAAAGAAGCTTATACAACTGCAAGTAAGTTTTACAATGTAGAAATACTAACAGATTATTACTCTGTTTCTAAGTTAGCAAAACTAGGGTATAATGCTAAACCAGTTACTGATGTACATTTTCATTACTTAGATGACTTTAAAGTTGAACTATTAAAAAATCATTCATCAGAATTTAATATACTGGTAGACCCAGATATAGTGTTTTATGATGAAGTAATTTTTCCAGATGATAAAGATTTAGTAGTAGATAGAGTGTACGATGCTTTATCAGAAACACATTCAATTCCAATGATAAAGGAATTTATAGAAAACGGTGTGCAAGATGTTTGGCCTGAGTTTGATTGGGTTAGTACTATGCCTAACATTGGATTTTTTAAATTTAATAATAATGATTTAAAGTTGGAATATATAGAAATTTACTCTATATTAAAGAAATGGCTATTAGATTCTAATATTACGTTTAGTATAGACCATAGCATATTGTTAGGTCAATATCCATTACAAATTTTATGCAACAAACACAACATTACACCTCACGCTTTACAAGACCTACAAGGAAGTAGGTACTACCATTATGATGGAGCAAGAAAGTGGAGAGACTATCGTTATAAAACTCCTAGATTATTATGATTAAATTAGGTATTTCAGCTTTTTTTCATGATTCAGCAGCAGCTTTGGTTGTGAATGATAAAGTTATAGCAGCTGCAGAAGAAGAAAGGTTTACCGGTATTAAGCATGATCATAGTTTCCCTATTAATGCTATTAATTACTGTTTAGCAGAACATGGAGTAGATATTAATAAAGTAAATGAAGTACACTGGTATGAAAATCCTAAAATTAAAGACGATAGAGTTAAAACTATCTTCAATAAAAGACCGATTAGAACTTTTTTTCTTCGACAAAGGTATAATAAAGACAGAAAAAATAACTCTCCGGAAACTTTACTACAAGGTATTGGATTCAACGGTAGGATTATCTATCACAGCCACCATTCTTCTCATACTGCTTTCAGTTATTTTACTTCTAAATTTAAAGATTCAGCTATTCTATCGGTTGATGGAGTAGGTGAATGGGAAACAGTAAGTATTTCTCATGGTAAGAATAGAACAATTAATACTCTTTATTCTGAAAATTTTCCTAACTCTTTAGGAATGTTATATTCCACTATTACTGCATACTTAGGGTTTAAACCAAATGAAGGAGAGTATAAAGTAATGGGCTTAGCACCATACGGAGATTATACTAAGTATTACGATAAATTAAATAAAGTATTCAACCACACAAGTGAAAATTTAGAACTTAATCAAAAATATTTCTCATGGGAATATTCTGAGAAAGTTATGTTTACATCAAAATTATGTCAATTATTAGAATTACAACCAAGACTACCGGAAGAGCCTATAACACAGGATCACAAAGATTTAGCAGCAACATTACAGAAAGTTTACGAACAGGAGTTCGAAAAGTTGTTGAGAAAAACAAAAAACTTAACAGGGTCCTCAAATATATGTATTACAGGTGGATGCGCTTACAATGGAGTAGCAAACGTTTTGGCATATAAGTATTTTAAATCAGTTCATGTCCCATTTGCACCTTCTGATGCAGGTTCAGCTATAGGAGCTTGTTTAGACAAACACGTTGATATCAGTCCATACCTAGGTCCAAGTTATAAAAATAAATGGATTAAAGACTCATTAGAAAAACTACCTAATATCACCTATTACAAAATCGGGGATGATGTGCTTGTTCAAAAAATAGCTCAGTTACTTGCAACACAACATATAGTGGCTTGGTTTCAAGGTAGAATGGAATTTGGTGCAAGAGCATTAGGTAATAGATCTATATTAGCTTCACCAAGAGATGGTAATATGAGAAAAAAATTAAACTTAATTGTTAAAAAAAGAGAAGGATTTAGACCTTTTGCACCGTCTGTAACTTTGGAAGATTCTAAACGTTACTTCGATATAAAAGAACCAGTGCCTTACATGAACGTTGTTGTAAAGACTAAGGTAAAATACTTACCTGCTGCTACTCATATAGACGGTACATCACGAGTACAGACTGTAACTGAAGAACAAAATGCACTTTATTATAAACTACTTAAAGAGATCGGTAAAATAACAGGCATTCCAGTAATTTTGAACACTTCATTTAACTTAAAAGACCAAACCATAACAATATCACCAGAACAGGCACTATCTAGATTTTTAAATTCAGATATAGATGTACTGGTATTAAATAACTACTTAATATTTAAAAAATGAGAATTATACAATATTTTAAGTCACTTTATAAAAAGTGGAAAAGAAATAAAGAATATAAAAGAAGAGTACAGGAATTGAAAAAGAGAGATCCATTTCAATATAAGAATTTCTAGTCCTATTTATTAAATATCACTATTTCTATGGCAAATTTCACTAACAATTCCATAAAGGACACTTACGAAAGAATACTCCAAGTAGGAGCAAGCGGTGTTGTACAAGATGGTACAGGATCAGCTAACCTTGGCAGTTTAAACCTTAGTAGTTCTTTATCAGTAACTGGAAGTGTAACCGTTACTGGTGCACTAACAGCAAATTCATTAACTGTTAATGCTTTAACACAATCTAGCACTTTATTTAGTTCAGGATCAAGCCAATTTGGTGATTCGTTAGATGATAACCATAACTTTACAGGTTCAGTAAAAATATCAGGCTCAATCACAGCAGATAGGTTTATAGGATTACTTTCCAGTTCAGCTCAAATTAGTACAGAGATATCTGGTGCTTTTACTACAACTAGTTCTAGTATGGCATCACAATTGACATCTATTAATTCAGTAACAAGCTCATATGTTTCTCATTCAGCAAGTATAGTTGACTTACCAGGTAAGAAAATACAGTATTCTAACGTATACACTAATTTTTCTGATTTACCTGCTGCTTCTACTTACCATGGAATGTTTGCACACGTACATAATACAGGTTCTGCATATTTTGCTCACGGTGGCAACTGGGTTCAATTAGCTAATTCTAGTTCATTTGCAACAGATGTAGGTAGTTTATTAGCATTTAGTTCTTCATTAGATAGTACATATGCTACTGATGCCCAAGTAACAACTGCAGTAAATACGGCTACAGCAAGTTTAAGTGGTTCCTTAGCAACAGACATTGCAACTAACTTATCTTCAATAACAACTAATAGTTCATCTGTAGCATCTGATGTAGCAAGTAATGTAGCCAACCATACAGCACTAGATACTAAAGTAAACGGTATATTAGGTGAAACTGGGTCTTACTTTAAAGAAAGCAGTATAAGCGGTTCAGTAGTAGGAACAGGTGTATCTAATACATTTACAAATACTAACTTTTTTAATAGAAACGTATTTTATTCTAGTTCACTTTACCCTCTACATACAGAAATAAGAGGAAATGATATTAGATTTTTATCAACTTCACAAGCAACTGTATATGGTGAAATTGGTTTTGATTCATCATCACTTGGTAACCAATCAAGAAACCTAGTACAGGTAATTGCTTATCCAGCTGCAGATGAATTACATTTAATAAATGCTTCAGGAAGTACATCAGTTGGTATAGAAATTGACAAAACATCCTCAACATCAACTGGAGAGTTTATTATTAGTTCTTCTCAATTACTGACAATACAACCTTCTGATCCTTTACCATCTAATCCATCTACCGGTTCGTTAGCAGTCACTGGAAGTACTTTAGCATTCTACAATGGTAATAATTGGTTAGAAATATCAGGATCAATTATAGGATAATAGTTGTTTTTCTGAATATTTATTCTTATATTATAATAATAATATGACTATAGTGTCGTAGCACCACTTTAAAAACACTAAAAATGGTAGATTTAAAAGAAGTCGAGAAAGATCTCTATGATGTTGAGTCTCGCAGAATGACGGAAGAGCAATACTTAGCAAACCGTAAACATCAAAACAAACTTACACCCCCAGAACCGTTAAACTATCCAGATGCTAGAAAGCATCAGATTGTATCTTTTATCAAATCAGGTATTAGAATATTAGGATACTGTTTTATACCATTTAATTTGGTAGTCTCAGCTATTCTTCTTATAT
>Ga0228660_1000468_pt1 | contig 8953 bp, 17 predicted proteins | sample 74DmetaG_FD_183032 | JGI IMG/M metagenome (GOLD analysis project Ga0228660, IMG submission 183032) | Seawater microbial communities from Monterey Bay, California, United States - 74D | ecosystem: Environmental > Aquatic > Marine > Coastal | place: USA: California | collected 2016-11-11
CCCCTAAACAGTTGTCTATATGAGATAAAGTTCGTATATTAAGGTATATTAAAATAAAGGTTATGAGTAGTTACACAAGGTTTGACCGCCATGAGGTCTTTACATCAGAGGATAGAACGTTAGTATTAGATATGATAGGAGAGCTATCTAAGGTAGATCATCCTACAGAGGTTAATATGCTCTTTGGTCTCTTTGATGGGTATTGGTATGCCTCATTAGAGGAGCTAATAGCAGGTACCACTATAGATCTATCTATGGCATCTAAGTTAAGTAAGCTATTGAATAGAGTATCAGCCTCTATAGCCGTTAACGTATAATTAAATAATCTACATATGGATAAGTTTATTACATTTACTGAGAGGTATATACAGACGCCTCTATTGCTAGGTATAGCCCTATGGCTAATATACAACATAGTTACTATAATAGTTGGCTAACAAAGATATAGTTCGTATATTTAGATATATTAATCAATCAATCTATATACTATGACTAACCTCGCTACACCTATCGATCAAATTAAATCTAAACTACAATCTCTTTTGGAACAAGGACACGTAGACGAATACTTCGTAGAAGACATTTGGTCTCTTCTCCATCCTCAAACCGATCAAGAATAAAAACTAACACGGGCAATTGGCCGGCAGTCTGACCTAAAGGTGCTATAAAGGTGACAGTATAGTTCCCTAAGGGGTTGGTAGTCTGCGTGATTCTGCCATACCTATTTTCCTCCCTCGGCTAATTTTTAGTGATATAGTAATATATATTTATATATTTATATAAAGATACTAAAGACTGCCTTCCAAAACCACCATAGGAGATATATTATAATACCCCATATAAGTATAAGTCCGTAATTAGGTTTGTTATCCATAGGTAAATAAAAGTATTGATCCTAGTATAATAGTCATCAGTAGTACAAGAGGAAATAAATAAACCTTTATTAGAAGATAAACCTTATACATATAACAAGTAAGTAAATATTAAGTTCATTAAAATCATCTTCTATATCTTCCTTAGGAAAATACTGGATACCTATCATAGGTCCATTAGCCAATCCTATTACATGTATACCCATAGTGAAGACTCTAGTCTGCATTTTGTTAAACAGCTGTTATCCCATCCATCGGCTTCTGCATAGCAACTATTAGGGTAAGTCTCTCCGTTTATACATACCGGGTCATATATCTCAGCACATAATACCCCAGTTACCGAAGGACCCTTATTACAAGGATCAACAGACTTAGCACAAGAGTATAATAAAAAGAGTATTACCAGTCCTATAGCTATACTAATAAGCCATCTTTTATTTAACTTCTCTCTATGTGCTGCTGATATAGTATAATTCTTAAGTATAATATCTTTAATAAGGTGAAAGATAGTCATTATACTGATAAACACTACGGCACTAGTAATAAAACTCTGGCTCATTTTCTTGGATTAGGTACCATTCTAAAAGTACAACCGGGTTTACCGTTAATTAAAGGCATACCGAACTCATCATACTCTATAGACTTTACTTTAACTCTTTTATTTTTAAACTTACCCATTAGGATAGTATCTCCTATGTTTACGTCTAATTTTATCATATACTATAATATAAGAAACTTTTTGGTAAGAAGCAAGAAAAACCGCGGGAAAAATGCGCGCGAGTTTTTTGGCCTATAAAACCCCCTTTTTCTGCACTGCTGTGCTCTTAATAGTAATATCACATATCTCTATGTCTTGAGGTAGGCCAATAATATACTCTGTTATAGATAATAGCTTATCGAATGTAATTCTAGTAAAGCTTTGACTAACGATATCATTATTTTCTAAAGTACCGGGATTCATATTTACTATTCTTATATTCTTAGTCGGAAAAGCTAACCTATACTGATGTGCTATTCTATTTAAATGTGTCTTATCGGCTACATACCGAGGACTAAAACCGCTGTGTTCTGTAGTAGCAGAGCTTCCGAAGTTAATAATTGTCTTATCTTGATTAATCCACTTATCTACTAAGCTTGAAAACAGCTCTGATTGCATTGTACCTTCGTAAGCATGGTTGATTAATACGTCTGGGTCTATTTCATGTATTTCTAAAGTAGCAGTTAATATATTTTTATTTCTCATACTATAAGGTATGATATTAAATTTAGAGTTCTCTAGAATATACTTTCCAAACCCTGAGGTAGTTCCTGTGACTAATACTTTCATATAGTAGTTGGTTTATATAGATCATTAAAAGTAAAAAACTGTATAAGAGATACTCTAACACCTTCGGTTACCTCTAAAACTTCATGCTCAGTACTAGCATCCATGTGGTAGAACTCTCCTGCTACTGTTCCTAGCTTTCTATCTGGTTTATTTTCACCGTATGCTATAAACTCTCCTCCTTTATAATCAGTAGATAGTGTAACTCCTACATTAAGAACTTGATCAGGATACTTTGCATCATCTCTATGTCGTAAAAACTTACATCCTTTAGGATAAAAATGTAAATATACCTCAGTCATAAGGTTTGCACTATTGTCTGGGTATAGAGAATTGGTATAACTCTTAAATCTATCAAATATCCATTGAGATTTTTCTTCTCTTTTAATTACTATATAGAAATAGTTAATATCTTCAGCTTCAAACAGGGTAGATGAATGAGTTTTACTAGTTTTAGTGCCTAAATCTACGATATCCATGCATTCTCTAGGGGAAAGCCGAGATTTAAAGTAAAAATCACTATAAGTTTCCATTAAAAGGTTGTGAATCCTAGAGTTTCGTTAGGATCTGTGTTCTCATTAACGTATTTAAATATATTCTGAATGTGGTCTATGTCTGAAGGTCCTCTAACACTACATAATTCGTTAGCGAAGTGTAATTCTACATTATTTTCCACGGCTAACTTAAGAATATCATATCTTCTCAAAGGATTATCAGGTAAACTGTAAATAGAACACAGTACTATGCCGTCAATGTTGTAATCTACTATGAATTTTTCAAGACTTGGCTGCCAGTCAAGGAATTCATTCTCAAATTGGTAGTCGTTAATTCGAATTTCATTGTTATCACAATATTTTTCTATAATAGCACGTTGCATAGGTAGTGGGATCGGTGAAGAAAACTTAGAATTCCAGCCTGCATACGAAATCCACTTCTTATTTTTATCAACTTTACGTGTATCTTCCCTTTCTCCAACAAATCTAAAGTATCCTCCTGGTACCTTACGGTGATAATGCCCTCCTTTAGGTAAAATCCTACCATCCATAGACCATCTAGTAATATCTGTAGTGTTGTTGTAGTTACCATGTAGGTGGGCTTGTTGGAAAACTATAGCTTCCCCAGGATTTAACTCTGCAGGAAAGGAGTATTCACTACAGGTCTCCTGTAATCGGTCGCTGGACCAGTGATTAGAGTAGGTTTTTTGAGTAATATCTTTAGATTTTTTCCAATCTACCATCCACATAGTATTAGTATCGTAAGCTTTAGTAAAAGGAGTCCAGATAGTTCTTAAGCCTAGTCCGTTACCTACCCATATACCTTGGTGAAAGCTTAATTGACGACCAACTTTAGCTTGATTAGGTATTACTATTCTAATAGTAAAGTACCTTTGAATCATCCATTCGTCAAATCCTAAGTTATCTACAATCTCTCCATAGTAATCATCTACTCTATTAGCAAACTCTTCAGTACCGCAATACCTTTGGCAGTGTTTACCTAATTCTACTATTTGATCTGGTGTTAATTCCTTGTGTACTGTCTCTAGAGAGGTAATGTTTGGAAATTTCTCTCTTGCTACATTTAGCCAAAACGTAGGCCAATCGTGTTTTTCTAGGTTATAGGAATAAATCTTACAATCAGATCGTTGGTCAAGTGCTTGTAAATCCATATTATATAATATAAGAACTATTTATTAGTGATGCAACCATTAGATAAAAATACTCTATTTTCAATCTTTGAACACGGAGACGAAGAAGTCTACAAAGAAAACAATGTCGAAGGACTTCTAGATAACCCGTTTGTTCTAATTGGTATGGCCGTAAATGGAATAGAGAATCACCACATAATGGATCTAATGTACTCCAGGCAATACGGTAATAAATATAAATTTTTAAAAAAAAGTATTAAATATAAGTACTACAATAAGTTATTTGAATACCTTAAAAGAATCGATTTTAACTCGTTTGAAGATTTCGATATTGGTTCTACTTATGAGTTAGAAAAAACATACAATGGTTTAAATGTTCTGCTATATTATTTTGAAGTCTTAGAGCAATATGAAAAGTGTGCTATAATAAAAAAGGTTCAAGATATGGTTTTTGCTAAATATGAAAAAGTCTAAGTTATTTATATTAGGAGATAGTTTTGGCTACTGGCCTTATCCAAAAGATCAACATTGGTCTAACCTTATAGAAAAAGAGTACGAGGTACATAACTTTGCTCACGGAGGTTCTGCTTATGCTGAAATATGCTTTCAATCTACACATATTAAGAATTACAAAAAAGGAGATAGGTTAGTTATAGTTTTACCTGAACCTACAAGAATATCTAAATATATAAGATCATTATACGATAATAAAAAAAGTGTAAATAAGCAGGCTGAGATTAAAAGAGATGAGAAGATTGAAGAGTTTAAGATAAACCCGTCTCATTTTTTAGAAAGATTTGTTAATAACGAACCAGGTTTTAAAGATCATGTACTTTATGATTGGTTTTTTATAGTTAACTTACAAACTCATTTTCCTGTACTTGATCCTTACTATATTACTTGGAGTCCTACTGCTTTTCATTTAGGAAGAAAAGTACTTAAAAATTTTCAATATATTCCTTATGATAAATTCACTACTTTATCTCAAGAAGGTTTAAGTCCTAAAGATGTTCCTGATTACCATCCAGGAATAGAAGGTAATAAAGTATGGTATGAATATTTAAAGAGGGGTTTAAAGAAGGGTGGTGTGTACGGTGTAACATATGTCTAGATTAATAACATTTGGTTGCTCTCATACTGCAGGTGCAGGTTTAAGTGTAGAAGATACCTGGGCGTTTAAACTAGCAAAGCTACTAGATAAACAGCTATGTAACCAAGGTATAGATGGAAATAGCATAAAGGGTATATCTTGGAATATATCTACTTACGACTATCAATCAGATGATTACGTAGTAATATTGTGGACTGGTCAAAATAGGTGGACAGTTATTAAAGAAGCTCCTTATCATTTTCTTCCTACTGGTCCTATACCGTTGCGTAATTCTCTTATTCCTCTTAACGAGTCTTGGTATCGTAATTACCATTCTGAATTAGATGATAACTTTACTTCAGAATCTTTTATTAAGTACGCTGATTCTTTTCTATTCGATAGAGATATAAAAGCTTTACATATGTTTAATCATCGAATGTATCATTCTACAGGTTTATTAACTGCAAGTGAGTATAGTAGTAAGTTAAGGTTAAAGAACGACAGTTTCGATAAGTTACATTTCTATGAAGATTATAGATCGAAGCACTTCCTTCTGCCGCGAATATACTCTAAAGCATCAGATGGACTACATCTTGGAAAAAAAGCTAATGAAGAGTTCTCTACTTTAATATATAACTATGTAGTTAAACCTACTAAAAATACTATTTAGATTAGTTGGCTAACTGAGATAAAGTTCATATATTTAAGTATAATTAAAAAATAAAGGTTATGTATGATTCAGTATTAAGATTTTGGACTTGTGATTTAACAGGTGATGAGTGTGCTACTATTCTTCGTAATGGAGAAGAGATTTGTGTAACTGCTGATGAGGCTTATGAACTTCAATGTGAAATAGGATAATATGGGACTCAAAAGAATTACAGAGGAATACGCTCAGGGTTTGATAAAAGTTTCTGAAGATCTAACAGAGGCAGATGCATACTACTTTACTCTTACTCCCAGTGATAAAGGAGATGGATGGGATGATGTTACTTACTACACTAATAGACCTAAGAAGATCCAGATACCAAAAGGTATTGCTGGCTGTCAATGGGTATACGTATTAACTAATACTTCTATGCCTGGTTTATGTAAGATAGGTTTTACTAAGAATAAACCTTCCGAAAGAGTTAAGCAGATAAATAGTGCTACCGGAGTTGCTGTTGACTTCGTAGTAGAGTGGGCTTACCCATGTTTTAATGCTCATGATGTAGAAAAGCAGATTCATAGATACCTACAGGATAATGGATTTAGAGTTAACAATAAAAAAGAGTTCTTCAATATTTCTGTTGATGAAGCTAAAGCTGTTGTTAAGCGTATAGGAGAACCATATAAAATGACAGAAGATGAAGAAGTATAAGCTTTTTTTACTTTTTGCTTTAGGTCTCCTATTTTCTTGTCAGAAAGATGACTTAGGTCCTAAATTTATATGTACTAATGGAGATTGTGATGCTGCTATTTTATTCCCTATGTTACCGGATTCAAATGGTTACTATCATGTACCTTTAGATTGGACTAGAGAATATCTTCCTTACTTCTCAGTTGATGTAAGAGCATCTCAAGTTATACCAGAATTTAGATATAATGAAGAGTCTGTTGTAAGAGCTAACTTCGATAGTGATACTTCTTGGATCATAGGAGATACGTTAGTTATGACAGTACCTATATTTAAACCGTTTTCAGGAGATTGGACTTCTACAGGTTTACTTCCTAGCGGTACAGTAGATGTTAATTTAACTCAGTTTGAAGGTATAGAAGTCAATATAGCTCAACCCTCCACTCTTTACTTTAGAAAAGTAGGTAATGCTATGCAGACAAAAAGGTTATTAGGTCCGTTTATTCCTCAAATGATAGGTGATACTATTACTATTGCTATGAAGGTTCAATGGGATGCAGGACAGTATTCTATAACTAAAGAAGACTATTTAGAAAAATTTATTGTAGAATAGTTGATTCTTTGAAAAATAATCATTATCTTAATTTATATTATAAAATATATATATAAAATTATTATTAATAATATATAAAGATATAAATATATATTAATAAATTATAAAATTAATCTAATATGTCATTAACGGCGGAAAAAATACAAACTAACTACGAAAAGCATCTTAAGATTATAGATACTTATATAGGAGACCGTAAGGACTCTCTTAAGGATATGATATCCCATATGGAGGAAACTTACGTAATGGCTCCTGCTAGTGGTAAAGCATGGCACCATAATGCCTTCGCCGGAGGGTATGTAGATCACGTTAATAGAGTCGTGGAATATGCGGTAAAGCAGTCGAGGTTATATGAAGAGATGGGTGGTTCAATAGATTACACCGAAGAAGAGCTAGTCTTTGCCGCATTGTTCCATGATTTAGGTAAGATGGGAGATGGAGATAGTCCAAACTATATGCCTCAAACAGATAAATGGAGACAGGATAAGCTATCAGAGATGTATTCCTATAATCCAGACTTACAGTTTATGTTAATACCAGATAGATCATTATTTATTCTTCAGAAGTTTGGTATTAAGTTAAGTCAGAATGAATTTTTAGGTATTAGATTACATGATGGAGTATTCGATAAAGCTAATGAGGCTTACTTCTTTAGCAATATGGAATCTTCAAGACAAAAAACATCTATCATATCAGTACTACATTCAGCAGATTTCTTAGCTTCTAAGGTTGAATATGATATGTGGAAGAGAAATGGAGGAAATTCTAAACCTAAAATACAGAAGACACATAGTACTACAGGAAAGAGAGTGAATTCATCACCAGGTCTTTCTAATATGTTAAAAAACCTATAATGAATAGTTTTTATATATTATTAATAAGTTTTATAGTAATACTGTTTGTATTTGCATATATTCTTCGTAACTTACTTATTAAAGTTGAAAAATACGAAGATGTTACAGAACAACAACAAATTTTATTAACAAAAATATACAGTACTATACTAGAGTCTAAAACTAAACTTACAGAACTCGATTCAAGAGGGGTCTTTGAATCAGACGACGAAGTTGGTTTTTTCTTTAATGGAATAAAAGAAATACAAGACACTCTAGAAGCTACTACTTCAGACCCTAATTATGCCCAGAAAGAAAAGCAAAGCTAATTACTTTACTTCAGAAACGGAAGACTACATAAAAAAGTACAACTACTCTACTGATCAAGAGTACAGAAACAGAATCTTCACAGATCACATTTACTTACCTTTTTATAAGTTAGCAGAAAACATTATACACACATTTAAGTTTTACTACACCGATGTAGAGCAAATAGAAGACTTAAAACATGAAATAGTTACAGTCTTACTAGAAGAAAAAATTATGAAGTTTGATCCTGATAATGGAGCAAAAGCATATTCTTATTTTGGTACTATTGTTAAAAGGTGGTTAATTAATTACAATAATAAAAATTATAAGAAACTTAAACAGAATACTTCGTTCTCTAATGTTGAAGATTCTACTTATAATTACACTCATGAAACAGATGAAGGTGAAATAACACTTACATCTTTTATAGATAAGTGGGTAGAAGAGATGTATAGTAATCTTGATGAGTTTTTCGCAAACGAAAAAGATATAAGTATTGCTGATGCAGTATTAACTATATTTAAAACTCGTCATGATCTCGAAATCTTTAAGAAAAAAGCTCTTTATATATACATCAGAGAAATGACCGACTGTAATACACCTAGACTAACTAGAGTAATAAGTATACTGAAGGAAGACTTTAAAGAAAAGTATATAAAGCTATATGAATTAGGTCATATAAACCGAAATCCTTTGTAAGTCTATTTATAATAAACAATTATTATGAGTTTAGATAAAGAAATATTTCAAGGGAAAACCCTATCTGACCTCTTCGGTGAAATATATGATAATTCAAAAGAGACTAAAGGCCAAGTAAAAGCACTTATAGGAGAACTTAAACCTCTTATAGAGAACATTGGCGATGCTACTCTTATCGTTCCTATGATTAAAGAATATATGGAGATAGGAGTAAAGAACGATGAAGCTTTAA
>Ga0228660_1000472_pt1 | contig 8919 bp, 9 predicted proteins | sample 74DmetaG_FD_183032 | JGI IMG/M metagenome (GOLD analysis project Ga0228660, IMG submission 183032) | Seawater microbial communities from Monterey Bay, California, United States - 74D | ecosystem: Environmental > Aquatic > Marine > Coastal | place: USA: California | collected 2016-11-11
TGGGCACCATCCAGTCAAGGCTCTCTGAATTCATCTTGCAGTCTTTAAGTGTTTCTTCTGCTAAATCAGATAAGCGGTTAACTGCAATTTTAAAAACTTCATTGCCTTCCATTTCGATTATTCCTAATTCATCGATTCCATTGTTATTGACATGGAGTGAGGACAGATAACTTCCATCACTATAAAGTTTAGAGTGTTTTATGCCAGTATTGCTATCAGCTGATAACACAACAGCGCCAGCACCATCAGCAAATAAAATAGCAGTCGATCGGTCACTCCAGTCAACAATTTTAGACATTGTTTCGCTTCCAACGACTAAAATATTTTTAGCGCTCCCATTTTCAATATATTGCTGAGCGGCACTTAATGCAAATACAAAACCAGCACAAACCGCTTGAAGGTCAAAAGCTGGACATGATGCACCAAGACGGTCCTGAAGCATTGTTGCTGTGGCAGGGAATATTTTGTCCGGTGTTGTTGTCGCAAGGATAATTAGATCGATGTCTTGTGGGTTAATTTCTGCCATTGATAGAGCATTTAAGCTAGCTTCTAGCGCAAGGTCACAGGTGCTTTCATTAGTAACAATTCTTCTTTCTTTGATTCCAGTTCTTGCGGTAATCCATTCATCTGAAGTGTCGAGAGTTTTTTCAAGATCAAAATTGGTAATAATCTTTGAAGGGAGATAGCTTCCAGTACCAGTAATTCTTGCAAAATTTTTCATTATTTGTGCTCTTCAAGTTCGCGTGTCAGCTGCCTTGAGATCTTATCAGTAATTTTAGCATGCGCTTCAAGATAGGCTTCTTTGATTGCTTGGAGGAAAGAGTCGATATCTGCATTGCCATGACTTTTTACTACAACACCTCTTAAGCCTAAAAGACTAGCCCCATTATATTTTCCTGGATCTACTTTAGACCTAAAGTCTCTCATAACTGGCTTAGCAATTATTGCAACTAGTTTAGTAAAGATATTTTTAGTGAAAGATTTTTTAATAAAGAAGGAGAACATTTTAGCTACTCCTTCACTAGCTTTTAGTGCAATATTACCCTCAAACCCGTCGCAAACAATAACATCGACATTACCCTTATAAATATCATCTCCTTCAACAAAACCAATATAGTTAAGAGATGAGTTTTTTAATAGCTCTGATGTTTCCTGGCTTTTATCATTTCCCTTAAGCTCTTCTGTTCCAACATTTAAAAGACCAACAGAAGGGCTATCAATATTCTCTGTATTCTGAACTGCGATAGAGCCCATGATTGCAAACTGAAGGAGAGTGCTCGGCTTTGAGTCAATATTAGCTCCTAAGTCAAGTACATGTGTCGGGCCATTAAGTGTAGGAACTGCAGACATAATAGCTGGCCTATCAACTCCTGATATTGTTTTGAGCACAAACCTTGCAATAGACATTAATGCCCCAGTATTACCAGCACTAACGCATGCATCTGCCTCACCATTTTTCACTAAATTTATGGCTACCCTCATCGAAGAGTCTTTTTTGTGCCTTAGAGCAACAGATGGAGAGTCGTCCATGTTGATAACTTCACTGGCATGAGTTATTACAATACGATTAGTGAATTTTGAATATAAAGAGTTGTTATTTAGCTCTTTTTCTATTCCTGTCTTATCACCAACAAAGTTAACTAAAAGATCATCATAGATCTTTAGAGCATTGATGCCAGCATTAATGGTAACAGGTAACCCAAAATCACCACCCGAGGCATCTATTGATACCTTAATAGACATGATTTAGTTAGGCTTCAACCTCTTCAATATCATCAACAGCTTTAATTACTTGCTTGCCGCGATAGTATCCATCTGCTGTTATGTGATGTCTAAGATGAGTCTCTCCAGTTTCTTGGTCTTCAGACAATGCAGGGTTCTTTAATGCATTGTGAGAACGACGCATTCCTCTTTTAGATGGTGTCTTTCTGCTTTTTTGAACTGCCATATTTACTCCTTGCCTAAATCGGCTATTTTTATATTTTTCAGAACATCGAAAGGATGTTCCCGAACTTCTTCAACTATGTTTCCTTTGTCAGTCTTAAAGCCGCAATCATAATCATGAGAAGGGGCCATAGGAATTGATAAAAGAATTTCATCAGTAATTAAATCTTTTATTTCTAGCTCTTCATTATCTCCAATAAGAAAGATTTCAAATTTATCATCTAGGCTATCAGCCTGGAATTCATTTCTAGCAAATGCTATATCAAATGGAACCTTTAAATCTACTTGAAGACTATCTAAACATCGTTGACAATCTAAAACAAGTATAGACTTTATTATCCCTTCAACACTTGGGATTCTTCCATTTACTAGCCGAAAAGATAAATCTACTTCGACCTTGTCATTTTCATTCTTTGCGATTTCAGAAAGTCTTGATAATTCGGAAACTTTATAGCCTCCATTTAGCTTGACTTCTTTCTTAGCAAAGTTAAAAAAATTAATTCTATTAGGAAGCTTATTAGCCTTTTCCATTATCTAATTTATAAAGCCGAAAATTATACCCAATAGTTTACTTAATGTTAAGAGCTTTCTCTCTGTCTTTTAATCTCAAAAAGACTAATCGCAGTTGCCACTGACACATTGAGGCTTTCTACATTTCCAGACATTGGAATAGAGACCAATTGATCACAAGTTTTTTTGACTAATGGTCTAATTCCTTTACCTTCAGAACCGACTACAATAGCAATTGATCCAGTTAGATTGACATTGTAAATAGAGGACTGTGAATTTCCATCAAGACCAACAACCCAAATATCTCTTTCTTGAATTTGTTTTATTGTTCTTGACAAGTTTGTTACATGAAAAATTTGAAGGCTATTAATAGCTCCGGCTGATGTTCTATGGACTAAAGCATTAATTGGCGCTGAACCATCTTTATTGATAACTACATGAGAAACTCCAGCTGCATTAGCACTTCTAAGGCAGGCCCCTAAATTTCTAGGGTCCTGGATGGAATCTAGAATAAGAATCATTGATTTTTGATCAAACATAGCAATTGAATGAAAAAAAGATTCTTCACTTTGAATTGGTTGAATCATGACTTCTGATACGACGCCTTGATGGACCTCTCCTTTTGAAATCTTATCTAAGTTGAATTTATCAGAAATTGAATATAGTATTTTGTGGGAATTAAGAGTATTTGTTAAATTAATAATTCTTTTGTCTTTTCTTCCTTTTTGAATTAGCACTCTTATAACTAATTCAGGACTAGAACTTAATACACTTTCAATACTATGGAATCCAAAGATGTAAATTGATTTAGACATAAAAACCAGACTTATTTAAGTTTATCGTAATAAATTTCAATAAATGCTTGATCTCTAAGGTCTTTAAGCCATTGTGTATAATATATTTCAGCATTTTGATATATTACTCTCTCTTCACACTCTTTTAGTTTACTACTTATAAACCTTTCATCAATTTTAATTGCAATTGCTAAGCCATAAATAGTTGAATAGATTTCTGAAACTTCATTTGTTTTAAGAGAGTCTAGCATTTCAAGAGTTGGGTTATTCACTGTTAGCCAATCAGTAACACCACCGTTTTTATAACTGAGATGTTGGGAGTGAAGTTTAGCAAAAGCTTCAAAAGATGCTCCTTTGGAGATGTGGTTGGAGATTTTGTTTAAAAAAGATTTAATTAAAGTATTTGTTTGCTCTAGATCAGGTGAATCTGAATCAATTTCTGAGATTATTATTTGAGCAATCTTAATTTGTTTTTGATCATATTCTAGATTATTATTTAAGCATTGATCTAGGATATATTGAGTTGATATTTCCAAGTCTTTGGTAATATAACGCTGAAGATTGAGAATTGCTAATTTTTCAATAACTTCTTTTTTTATAGATTCTATTTCATCAAAATTTAAAAGTTCTTCTGTAGATAAATTATTTTTTTTTGCAATATCAACAAGAATTTTATTTACATCTCCATCATTTGGAAGTATGTTGAACTCTTTGGCTTTTTCAAGTTGAATGACTATATCAATTTGAGTGTTAATCAAATCAATCTTTTCATTATATGATTTTCTCGAAAATATTTTATTTTCAAATGAACTTACAAGAATCGGACTGTTATTGATAATTGCAATAATAGTATTTTCTGAAAATGAAATTTCTGAAAAAATAATAAGAAAGAAAACTATAAATTTTTTCAATTTCTAAGATTTGCAGAATACCCTGGAATTTTATTTTCAATTTTATTTTTAAGAGGAGTGGTAGTCGATCCAAGACCGGTTAGAACTACCTCCATGCGAGTGTTATAGTTATATCCACCTGAAGAATCGTCTGTCTTGAAGTGGGCTACTCTGAATGCCCAACAGCATGACTCATATGCAATTCCAGATGTTTCAGAGTTAGTAACACCTGTGGAAGTTGTTTTATCTAAACCTCCAAAAACATGAACAGAGTTAGTAATGGGATAAGCTCCAAAAAATCTTTCAGTCACTTTTGTTCCATTATCAATAAAGCTTAATGAGATAAATTTTCTAGAAGATGGGCTATAGGTAATAGTATTTTCCTTTTTGACTATTTCTGATGTTTTAGGATCGAATTGAGCAGCTGAGCTAATTGAAAAGTCATTGACTGCCATATCAATCGAACCTGCGATGTCAGAGTAGGATAATCTTGTTTCATAATTTGTATTCGCGGTATCACTAACGACTTCATCATCAGCATAATATGTTTGCGCTATCTTCATGCTCAGTAAATCTTTATCATCTTCTAGGGCGCCATTTTTTCTGTATGTTGACTCCAAGCTCAAAGTAATGTCATTAGCATTAGTGATTCGATCTAGACCTGTATATCTTTCGCCAGATGTAAGGTCAGCGAAACTAATAATATCATCATACTTATCAGTACTATCAAACAGCGGTATATTCCCTTGAACTTTTTTAGCTCTGTAGCTATAGGTAATTATTGGACTAATCCGATGAGTTGCTTTATAGCCAAATAAAGCGCTATTCTTGATAGTTGTAAAATCAATATCAAGACCAGAACCAAAAATCGTTCTATCAATATTAGGATTATTTTTAAGAGAGTAATTTGTTATCGAAACATTTATATTTGGAGTTACTTTTGGATATTCTATGTTAAGTTCTCTAGAAATTCCAATACTTCCATGAGTTCTTGCGCCTGATTCTTTACTGGACGTATCATGTGCAAAGCGAGTACTTACTATATCAACTTGTAATGGTATTTTACCATCTGAATTGAAAGTTTTTGAGGCTGAGCCTTCTAGAGGCCTTGTGTATTCTGGAGTTCCAGAATTCACCACTTGCTCATCTTCTGTAAGAAGTGATAGTGAAAGATTTTTTTCTTTGTTTTGATATGAGTATTTAAGGGATGACTTCAAAGTTTTTAAATCGGTATTAGTTCTTGCAATTTCTTCAAAATATTTTGAATCTGAAACTCGATGATAATTTGCGCTTAAATGAACTTTATCAGATAAATCTAATTCTTCAGAAAAATTAACAAGCCATCTTTTAAGACCAGTAATCTTATCTTCCGGCAAATACCTTGCATCAACCGATAATATCGAATCTTCATGTTCAGGAGAAAGCTTTGGAGCAATTAGTTGTCTATACTTTCCCTCATAAATAAATCTTCTACTTGACATGTAAGTTAAGGCTAAAAGAAGATCACGATCGGGAGCTAAGTTAAAATAGTATGGAACTCTTATGCTATAAGAGTCTTCATTTTGACCAGTTTCATTATAGGTTGAATAATCCGGAGTTAGAAAGCCCGAGCCCCTTCCAGACAACACCCAGCTGTATTTAGGAGTGTAAAAAATTGGTACACCATAAAATTTAAGAGTAGCATTGTCTGCAACACCTCTATTTTTCTCTAAATTAAGTTCTATTTCATCAGCATCAATCAACCAGTCATGTTGATTTATTGGGCAAAGACTATATGTAGAATTTGTCAGAACAACCCTTTTGGAGTCTCTTTCTATGATTTCAGTAAAACCATTTGCACCTCTTAACTCATTTGAGTAATCTTGATAGTTAGCATTTTTTGCGATTGCATTTAGTTCATCATTCTCTCTTGACACAAACAAATAATCACTCGATATTAGATAAGATTGATCTTGAAATTGAACGTTATTAAAAGCGGAAATTGACCTATCAGTTGATGAAATTGAAACATCATTTGCGGACAGAAATAAATTTTGTGAGTTGACTTCAACGTTTCCAGAAAGAAGATATTTATCTTCAATAATTTCGCTTTGATCAGCTTCTACATCAAGTGGTCCAGTATTTTCAGATAATTTTTTAACAGGAAAAATTGTTTGATATTCAGGGCAACGGTCACAAAAACTTTGATCAAGTTCACAACTTAGATTCACTCCATTGGCGTTAGTAGAAAAGTGACTAAAAATAACAATAAGAAAAATTATGTATTTCTTCATAAATCTTAAGTCAATAGAAAAATGATATTTTATCATTATAAATGGATAGATAATCGCTCTGATTTTGGATGTTTATTTGAAATCTTAAAATGTAATTTGAATTGTATTTATGGGTAAAATAGTTTTTTTGATTTAATGAAGTTTTTTTTAATTCTTCTACACCTTGTTTTTTTCAAATATGACCATATCTTTCTTTTTAACTTAATTTTATTTTAAGGACACTGCGTGAGTAATAATAAAAATGGAGCCCAAATGGCTTGGAATGATAATAACAATCAAACACCACCCGAGTTAGATGAAGTTATTAAAGACTTTAAAAATAAATTTAACTCCACCTTCGGAGGCAAATCTTCAGGTAACTCTGGAGCAAGTAAAGCAGCCAAAGGCAGCTTTAAATATATCTTTATCCTGGCTTTTATTGTTTGGTTAGCAACTGGAATATACATTGTTGACCCTGCAGAAAGAGGTGTAGTGCTTCGATTTGGTGCTTTCCAAACCTCAGCAACTCAGGGTCCTCATTGGCACATTCCTTACCCAGTTGAGTCGGTCTATAAGATTAACGTTGAACAGATTCGTTCTGCAGAAATCGGCTTTAGAAATGTTCAAAATTCCTACGGTGGTGGTGTCAGCTCGGAATCACTCATGCTGACCAAGGATGAAAATATGGTTGACGTTAAGTTAGCTGTTCAATATAAGGTTGCAGATGAACAAGCATTCCTGTTTAACGTATTTCAACCTGAATTGACACTAAGCCACGTGGTTCAAAGTGTTATCAGACAAGTTGTTGGTGACAATACAATGGATTATGTTTTAACAACTGGTCGAGAGCAGGTTGCTCAGGAAGTGAAGGTTGCTTCCCAAGCCTTACTTAATGAGTACAATACTGGGCTTATGATTACTGCTGTAACTATGCAGGATGCTCAGCCACCAGTCCAACTGAAAGCAGCATTTGATGATGTTGTTAAGGCGCGTGAAGATGAGCAGCGATACATTAACGAGGCCAGAGCCTATGCGAATGATATCGTTCCAAAGGCTCGAGGAGCGAGTCAGAGACTTCTTGCAGAAGCTGAAGCATATAAGTCAGAAGTGGTTTCAAAGTCTGAAGGTGAGGCCTATCGTTTCAATCAAATACTAACGGAGTATACAAAAGCTCCTGAAGTCACAAGGGAGCGACTTTATAGGGAAACATTAGAAGATGTTCTAAGCACGACCAATAAGGTTATTGTTGATTCAAGTTCAAATTCAATGATGTACTTGCCTATTGACCAGTTAATTAACTCATCAAAGACACCTAAATCATCATCTTCAACGAATTCATTTCAGCAAACTCCTTCGGGAAGTTCAAATAATCAAGGGGTTCTACGTTCAAGGGAGAATAGATAATGAAAAGAATAATTTTAGTATTGGCTATCTTGGGCGCTATCCTTCTTTCATCAAGCCTTTATACTGTTAATGAAACTCAGGTTGCTATTAAACTTAGACTAGGTGAGATTGTCTCTGTTGAAAATAAACCTTGACTGAAGTTCAAGACTCCTTTCGTTAATAATGTAGTCTCGTTTGATAAACGTATACAAACTCTAGATTCTGCTGCTGAGTCATTCCTAACGGTTGAGAAGAAGAACGTGGTTGTTGACTCATACGTTAAATGGCGAATCGTTGATACCGAGAAGTTCTATATTTCGACGGGTGGTGCTATGGCATCTGCCAACTTGAGATTAGCCCAGAATAACCAGGATGCACTTAGAACTGAGTTTTCTAAAAGAACTATTATTGAAGTAGTTTCTGACGAGCGTGAAGCAATCATGGCAAGTGTAAAAGCTAAACTTAAAACCATTGCTGAAGATGAATTTGGTATTGAGGTTATAGATGTTCGTATTAAGCGAATTGAGCTAGCTCAGGAAGTAAGAAACTCGGTATATAGCCGAATGGAGACTGAAAGAAAAAGTATTGCTAACAAATTCCGTTCAGAGGGTGCTGAAGAGGCTGAAAAAATTCAGGCCTTTGCAGACAAAGAGAGAACAATTATCTTAGCGAATGCTTATCGTGACTCTGAGAAGATTCGTGGTGAGGGCGACGCTATATCTGCAAGTAATTATGCTGAAGCATACAGCCAAGATAGTGACTTTTACTCTTTCTACCGTTCACTTGAATCTTACAAAAAGTCATTCAGTGATCAGGGCGATATTTTGGTCCTAAACCCAGAATCAGAGTTTTTCCGCTACTTCAACCCAACTAAGTAATTTAGGGTTATGAGTAATTGGCAGTTACCCGAGGGCATAGATGAGCTCACTGGTGACCAAGCCAATGCGTTTGAGAGCGCGAGAAGAGACCTACTAGATCTATACCAAAGTTGGGGGTATGAAATTGTTGTACCCCCAATGATTGAGTATGCAGATAATCTTGTTCTAAATTCCAAATCAATCGATGATAAAACCTTTAAGTTTCTTGACTCAGTTTCAGCTCGGATGCTGGGAGTTCACTCTGATATAACCCCCCAAATTGCTAGAA
>Ga0228660_1000479_pt1 | contig 8853 bp, 6 predicted proteins | sample 74DmetaG_FD_183032 | JGI IMG/M metagenome (GOLD analysis project Ga0228660, IMG submission 183032) | Seawater microbial communities from Monterey Bay, California, United States - 74D | ecosystem: Environmental > Aquatic > Marine > Coastal | place: USA: California | collected 2016-11-11
TCTAGTGATTTTAAAATAACTCCCGAACAATTGGAAAATGCTATAACAGATAGAACCAAATTGGTTATTATTAATTCTCCAAACAACCCTAGTGGATCAGTATACTCTAAAGAAGAATACATTGAATTATCAAAAGTATTAGAAAGATATCCTAACATTTATATTCTTTCTGACGAAATATATGAACACATTAATTATGGTATCCCACATTATAGCTTTGCTAAAATTCCCTCCATGTATGACAGAACAATAACTGTAAACGGATTAGCAAAGGCATTTGCGATGACAGGCTGGAGAATTGGATACATTGGAGCTCCTAATTGGATTGCTAAAGCGTGTACTAAAATGCAAGGACAAATAACCAGTGGAACAAACTGTATTGCTCAAAGAGCTGCTATTGCTGCTTTGGATGCTCCAGTTAATAAAATTAAGTACATGGTTGATGAGTTCGAGTCTAGAAGAAAACTAATAATTAATTTACTTAAGGAAATTAGTGGGTTCAAACTAAACGAACCAAAGGGCGCTTTTTATGTTTTTCCAGATGTTTCATCTTTTTTTGGAAAAATATTGAAGGGAAAACATATAAATAATGCTTCAGATTTTGCTATATATCTTTTGGAAGAGGCTAACGTTGCTACTGTCACGGGAGATGCATTTGGCTCCCCAAACAATATTAGAATATCATACGCAGCATCAAATGAAAATATAATTAATGCGATTGCGAGAATAAAAAAAGCAGTTGAGATCGATTAGCTTTTCCAGAAATAGGGTGTAAAAAATATTAGAACGGTAAATAGCTCTAATCTCCCAACAAGCATCAAAAAAGAACACCAATATTTTCCAATTTCAGGTAAACTATCAAAATTACTAATTGGTCCTAAAGTTCCAAGTGCAGGACCTACATTTCCAAGAGATGATGCTGCTCCTCCAATAGCTGAAACAAAGTCAAGTCCAAGTAAACTTAATACTCCTGCTCCGATTATAAATAAAATTAAATATAAAATGAAAAAAGCTAAAACATGTATAATTATGGGCTTTTCAACCACGTGATTGTTATGTCTTAATGGAAAAATTGCATTTGGATGTAAAGATCTTTTAAATTCTAACAAACCATTTTTAATCAAGATTAAGTGACGTAATACTTTCACTCCACCAGATGTAGATCCTGAAGACCCCCCCAGAAACATAATTCCAAAAAATAGCATTGTTAAAAAAGGTGTCCAAGAAATAAAATCTCCAGTCACAAAACCAGTTGTTGTAACAAGAGCAACTACCTGAAAAAGAGAATGCCTTAAGCTACTTTCAAATTTTCCATATACTTCAGGATGGTAAACTTCAGTTGAGCTGAGATTTACATTTAAAAATAATACAAGTGTTGAAATAATTACAAAAGCTGTTATAAACGAAACATACCATTTAAACTCTGTATCTTGAAAAATCTTTTTAAACTTTCCTAGCAACCCAAAATATATCAAAACAAAGTTTGTTCCAGCCAAAAACATAAAGAAAATAATAATGTATTGAATTAAAGGAACATCATTCCAGAAACCTATACTTTCATTCTTAGTAGAAAATCCACCAGACGCAATATTACTCATAGAATTATTTATCGCATCAAATAAACTCATCCCTGCGAGTTTAAGTAAAATAGTTTCTAAAAATGTAAGACCAACATAAATTAACCATAGTCTTTTAGCTGTATCGCTTATTCGAGGATGAATTTTATCACCCGTTAGTCCAGGTGCCTCAGCGGAGAAAAGTTGCATTCCTCCAATTCCTAATAATGGAAGTATTGCTATTGCTAAAACAATTATACCCATACCACCCAACCAGTGAGTCATACTTCTCCAAAAAATTATACTTTTAGGTAAAGCTTCAATATCATTTATAACAGTAGATCCAGTTGTAGTATAACCAGACATTGTTTCAAAAAAAATGTTTGAAAATGAGGTAATTGATTCTGTAGAAATATATGGAAGAGTACCTGAAAAAACCATAGTAAGCCAACCCAATACGACTATAAAGTATGCGTCTCTTTTATTGATTTTTCTATCATTTTTTTTTGATAGCATCATCAAAAACCAGCCTAAAAAAATCACTATTAATGATGTTAAAGTCATTTCCTTTAAAACACCATCGTTAGTTAAATAACTTACACCAGATGAAATAAGCATTGCAAAGCCATTGAACATTAGCAATAAACCTAAAATATGGGAAATTAATTTTTTATTGAGTTTAGACATGTTTTATTTATAAAAATAAACTTTCTACTTTCTTGATACTTTCAGGTTTGGAACAAACTAAAACTCTATCTCCTAATTGAATTTCAAAGTCTCCCAAAGCAATTATTCCTTGATTATTTCTGATTACTCCACCAATTATTGCTGTGAGGGGAAAATCAAGATCCATAATTTTTTTATCTAAAACTTTAGAATTTTCATTAACAATAAATTCTACAATTTCTGCATCCATGTCATTAAGCTTAGCAAGCTCAACAATATCACCATTTCTAACGAATTTGAAAATATCATTCGCCGCTAGTAGCTTTTTATTAATCAAAGTATCTATTCCTATTGATTGAGACAGATTAAAGTAATCCATGTTTTCTACCAAAGCGATGGTCTTTTTTATTTTTTTTGATTTTGCCATTAAACATGACATAATATTTGTTTCAGAGTCACCAGTAGTTGCTATGAATGCATCCATATTTTCAAGATTCTCCTCAACGAGTAAATCAACATTTCTACCATCCACATTTAAAACCATCAAATCTGGAAGTTCCTCAGCTATATTATTAGCTTTATTTTCATTGATTTCGACCAACTTAATATTCAAACCATCGTTACTTAAATCCTTTGATAATTTAGAACCTACCCTTCCCGCACCAAGAATCATTACATTATTTATTTTTTGCTTCTCCGTTCCCATTAAATTATAAAGCTCTTTTAAACCTTGAGAGTTGGTTATAAAATACACATGGTCACATTCACAAAAAATTGTATTTCCTCTTGGAATAATTGTTGTCTCACTATCCTCTCTTTTTAAAGCAATAGGCATAAAATGTACACCAGGAAAGACAGAGGCAGCTTCCATGACTGTTTTACCAACAAATGGAGCATTTTTTTCAAGTCTAACAGCCATCATTTTTAATGCTCCGTCATCAAAATCATGAGTATTTGTAAAAGCTGAGTCACTCAATATTAATTTAATTTCTTCAGCTGCTAGATTTTCAGGTGATATAAGCTCATCAATTCCTATGGAATTAAAATCAATCTCATTACAATCTTTTATAAACTCAACGTTTGATATCCTCGCAATAGTTCTTTTTGCACCTAGTTGCTTAGAAAGAATACATGTAGTAAAATTTGTAGTTTCTGAGGTTGTTAATGAAACAACTAAATCTGAATTTTCAACATTTGCATCTTTTAAAACAGAAATTGAGGCTGAATTACCCTCAATAGTTTTGATATCCAATTTGTTCTCAGCTATATTAAGATTTGATTTTTGGTTATCAATCAAAGTTATGTCATGAGACTCAAAAGAGAGCAATTTAGCTAAATGGTAGCCAACTTCTCCAGCTCCTGCTATAATGATTTTCATATGTACATCATAGAATTATGATGCAAATATACTTGATTTTGGATTATTAAAATTTTTCAACAGATATTTCTTTCTTACATTTGAACAATAATGAGGTTATTTTTAACAACTATAATACTTCTTCTTTTTTCAATAAATGTTAATTCTCAAATTGAAAACCTACAGAACTTTGATCAAAAAAAAATTCATTTTGGATATTTTGTTGGTTTCAACCAATATAATTATAAGCTTGACTATAAAAATAATCCCGACAAAAGAACACTTATAAAACAAAAAGCTGGATTAAATGTAGGATTAATTGCAGATTTAAAACTCAATGAAAATTTAAACCTTAGATTTGAACCAGGTCTCTACACTAACAAATCTGATGTTATTTTCTATGATAGAGCCAAATTTTCTCAGAACTCAGATACTATACGGTCAATAAAATCAACATATGTTCATTTGCCTATATTATTAAAATATAGTGCTAAGAGATATAATAACCTCAGGCCATACATTTTGGGTGGATTATCAACATCTTTTAATCTGTCAAGTAATCAAAATAATCCTGAAGACAATAGTAACGGAACGTTTAGATTAAAAACCAATACATTTTATTATGAGCTGGGTATAGGAATTGATTTTTATTTACAATACTTTAAGTTTTCACCGTCAATAAGGGGAGTTTTTTCACTTAAAGACGAATTAGTTCAAGATACTGAACTGGACAGCCCATGGACAGGAAACATACAAAAAATGTCCGCCAGAGGAATTTTCCTAAATCTGTCTTTTCATTAAAATTTTATTGATAATTGTGATAAAATGATACCAACGGAATTAGAAAGATTTAAACTTTCTGGGTAATTTTTTGAATTATTTCTTGGAATAGTAATTTTTTGTTTTAACTCGTTTTCTACCTTAGAAGAAATACCATTAGCTTCGTTTCCAAAGACTAAAATACCTTTATCAAAATTAATTTTAGTTTCAAAAATTGATTCTCCATTTAAAAAAGTTCCTATTTTATTAAAAGATTTTGAAGATAAATATTTTTTTAAGTCTAAATAGGTAATATTAACTCTAGAAAGAGAGCCCATTGCTGACTGAACTACTTTTGGATTAAAACAATCCACAGAACCATTTGAGCATATTATGTCTGTAATATTATACCAATCACAGGTTCTTATAATATTTCCAAGGTTTCCTGGATCATTTATACCATCTAATCCTAAAAGCAATTTTGATTCATCAATTATTTTTTTTTCTGGAATCCTAAAAATGGCCAAATGATCATCTGGATTAGTCAAAAAACTAATTCTTTTTAAATCTGACTCAGTAATTTGTGTTGATTTTAAATTAAAAAATTGTTGATCAATCGAAAATAATTTAAATAAAGAGAAATTAGATTGAATGAATTCGCTAATGGATTTCTTTCCCTCAACCACAAATAATTTATTTGTTAATCTATGCTTTTTCAACCTTAAGCTTTTAATCAATTTTATATCCCTTTTGCTAAGCATTATTATTGATGTATTTTTGAGTAATTATTAATTAAGTGAAAAATCTTCATACAAAAATAGTATTATTTACAATTCTAGGTGTTTCTCTTTTAAGTTGTAGTGTTACAAAAAACTTAGAATCAAATAACTTAATATTAAGATCAAATAAAATATTAGTAAACAATAGTGAAATATCGGCTGATTCACTATTACCACTTATAGTTCAAAAAAAAAATAATTATTTCATAGGGTTTCCTGTTGGAGCAAAACTTTATGAAAGCTCAAAAAAAAATAGTGATTCTCTGTTTGACAATTGGATTAAAAGAAAAAAAAATAAAGAAAAAAAAATAAATTCAATTTTTTCTAAAAAGCAAGTAGCTCAATTAAAAAAATATGTAAAAGACTACAACAACTGGAAAAATAAAAATGGTGAGAAACTTGAAATTATAGATACTGTAAAGACATCCATTTCAATTGAAAATTTAAAATCTTTCTACAGAAACAATGGGTACTTTAATTCAAAAGTTGATAGTAAGATAAAAATTGACCAAAACAATAATAAATATGCCAAGGTCATTTATAATGTAGATCTTGGTGACCAGTACCTTTTAGACTCTATAAAAACCCAAATTAAATCTAAAACTTTAGATTCAATTTATCTAAAATCAAAAGAAAATTCTTTTTTAAAAATTGGCAATAGTTTTAATACAAAAGATTTTGAAAATGAAAGGAATAGAATTGAAAAATTATTTAAAAACTCCGGAATTTATGATTTTCAAATTAATTCCATTTCATTTAGAGTAAGTGTGGATACAACATCAGTTAACAATAGTATTCCCGTTGAAATTTTAATTGACAACAAAAAAAATGGAGAATATGAAATTCATAAAATAGAAAAAATTAATGTTAACATTCAAAATGATGAGCTTAATTCCAAGCTGAAACTAGTTGAAAATTTTCAGGGCATTAATTTTTATTCTAAAGATATTTTAAATTATAAGACTAAAATATTATCTGAACTAATATCGATTAAAAAAAATAATTTTTACAACGAACAATTAAGAAATAAAACAATAGATCAACTTAATAATTTTGATAATTTTCAATACCCTTCCATTAGCTTTAATTATTTAAAAAATTCTACTAATAAACTTGAAGCTAATATCTCTTTAGTTCCACAAAAAAAATATTCATTGAGTTTTGGACTGGACTTAAAACATTCAAATATTGAAGATATTGGAGTTGCATTTGAGACCTCAATTACAAATAGAAATATATTTAAAGGAGGGGAAAAGTTAGAATTAACAACCCGAGGCACTATTGGTAAATCAGCGAATACTACAATTTCAGAGTACGGATTTGATTTAAGATTAAGATTTCCTCGATTTTTTTCTCCACCAAAATTTAAAAACCTTATAGGTTTGGAAAACAAACCATCAACCTATATTAATATAGGTATTTCAAACCAAAATAATATAGGACTTGACAGACAAAATTTTAGACTTAATTTAAATTATGATTGGATAGATTTTAAAGAAAGTAGAAAAAGTTTTAGTCTTGTTAATATTGAATTGGTTAATAATAAAAACAGCTATAACTATTTTAATATTTATTCAAATTCATTCAAGACCATAAATCAGATTGCTTTAAACAACAATGCATCCATTAATTATTTTGATTCTAATAATAAACTAATAATACCCTCTGGAATTGATTCTTTCATTGATGAAGTTATTTTAACCCCAAGTCTTGTTAACGAAGAAGATTTTAATACTTTAAGTTATATAAATGATCGTCGAAATAGATTGACTGCAAACAATTTAATTATAGGATCTAGTTATTCTTATATAAATAACTCCAAAAAAAATATTTTTGATAAAGATTTTTCTGAATTTAAATTTAAAATAGAATTAGCTGGAAATTTAACAAATATTTTAGCAAACGGATTTGATGTTTCTCAAAATAAATTTGGTAAAAATAAGATTTTAGGGTTAGCATATTCTCAATTTATAAAAACTGAGATTGGTTATATCAAGCATTGGACATTGGGAGTAAATTCTAAATTGGCTTTTAGGTCCTTTTTTGGAATTGCAGCACCTTTCGGAAATTCAAACAGTATTCCTTTTTCCAAATCTTTTTTCGCTGGAGGTTCCAATGACAATAGAGCTTGGGAAGTTTACAGACTTGGTCCTGGAAGTAGTGGTGCTCTAAGTGAGTTTAACGAAGCAAATATGAAAATTGCATTTAATATTGAATATAGGTTTAAAATAATTGGTAAACTAGATGGGGCAATATTTAATGATATTGGAAATATTTGGAATGTCTTTGATGATACAAAAGATTCTAAAAGAACCTTTGATGGTTTTAAAGATTTAAATGAGTTAGCTATAGGTAGTGGATTTGGAATGAGATACAATTTAGGATACTTTATTTTAAGACTTGATGCTGGATTTAAAACTTACAATCCTGTTCTTGAAAATAAGGACCGATGGTTTACTGATTTTAATCTGAAAAAGGCAGTGTTTAATATTGGATTAAATTATCCTTTTTAGGATCAATTATTCTTACTAATTTAGCGCCCTAACTAAAAATTAAAATGAATCACAATATAAAAGGAGGCGTAGCAACAGGTGATGAAGTTCAAGAAATTTTTAAGCTTGCAAAGGCTAAAAAGTTTGCATTACCTGCAGTTAATGTAATAGGATCAAGTTCAATAAATGGTGTTTTAGAAACCGCTGCTAAATTGAACGCTCCAGTTATTATTCAATTCTCAAATGGTGGGGCGGTTTTTAATGCTGGAAAAGGATTAAACAACGGTAATCAGAGCGCTGCAATTAGAGGGGCAATTGCAGGTGCTAAGCACGTACATGAACTTTCAAAAGCTTACGATGTTCCTGTAATTTTACATACAGATCATGCTGCAAAAAAACTCTTACCATGGATTGACGGTTTATTAACCGCCAGTGAGGAACACTTCAAAAAAACTGGAAAGTCTTTATTTAGCTCACACATGATAGATCTTTCTGAAGAACCAATAGAAGAAAATATTTCTATTTGCAAAGAATATCTTTCAAGAATGAGTAAAATTGGTATGACTTTAGAAATTGAACTTGGAATTACTGGAGGAGAAGAGGATGGAGTAGACAACACTGATGTTGACGATTCTAAATTATATACCCAACCCGAAGAAGTTGCTTATGCCTACGAGGAGCTTTCTAAAATAAGTGATAAATTTACGATTGCTGCTGCATTTGGAAATGTACACGGTGTTTATAAACCTGGAAATGTAAAATTAACACCTAAAATCCTAAAAAATTCTCAAGACTTTGTTTCTGAAAAATATAATGTAGAACACAATACCATCAATTTCGTTTTTCATGGAGGATCAGGTTCAACAATTGAAGAAATTAGAGAAGCAATTGATTACGGAGCTATTAAAATGAATATTGATACAGATATGCAATTTGCATTTATGACTGGTATTCGAGACTATTTTAATACTAATAGCGAATATTTAAAATCTCAAATTGGTAATCCTGATGGAAGTGATATTCCTAACAAAAAATATTATGACCCTAGAGTTTTGTTAAGAAAAGCTGAGGAAAGTTTTGTTAATAGATTAACTGAAGCTTTTGAAGATCTAAATAATATAAATACATTGAAATAATTTTGGTTTATTATATTTGATAAAACATCTCTTTTATGGCTTTGTTTAAAAGAAAAACAAAATGAATACAAACTTCAACTAAGGAGAAAAAAGACACACCTGAAGGGT
>Ga0228660_1000487_pt1 | contig 8775 bp, 8 predicted proteins | sample 74DmetaG_FD_183032 | JGI IMG/M metagenome (GOLD analysis project Ga0228660, IMG submission 183032) | Seawater microbial communities from Monterey Bay, California, United States - 74D | ecosystem: Environmental > Aquatic > Marine > Coastal | place: USA: California | collected 2016-11-11
ACAATGGGAACAAGATGGAATAAAACGTTATTCTACAGAAATTCAAGTAAGTGAAATGACCTTTTTATCAACTAAAAAAAATGATGAAAACGCTAAGAACTCTCAGACAGCTGCAACACCTTCTACCATCGCTGAAAAATCGATAACAACAGAAGATGATGATTTGCCATTTTAATAAACCAAAACAATAGCATTTGGCTCCAGATCCTGAATTTTTATTTCTTTACTCTTTAAATCTGCAAACCTCTTTAAATGGCATTGCCCTTATAATACTGTTGTTTTGCTCTGCATTAGTTTCTGGAACAGAAGTTGCTTTTTTCTCTCTTTCTCAAACAGAACTAAACAAACTTTCTAAAAACGGGAAAAAAGAAAATATTGTCGTAAAATTATTACAGAAACCTAGAAAATTATTAGCTACAATTTTAATTACCAACAATTTTATCAATATTTTAATTGTTTTATTGTTTGCGTCACTCTCAGAAACATTATTCAATGATTTTGACAGTCAATTAAACTTGTATTTTTTTAGTTTTCCTGTTCGTTTTTTTTTAGAAATTGTTCTAGTAACGTTCTTAATTCTCTTATTTGGAGAAGTTTTACCAAAAGTCTACGCTTCAAGAAATGCCCTTCTTTTCTCAAAGAAAATGTCAAAATTCATCCACACCACAAACATCTTATTAACCCCGTTTAGTTTGCCACTAATTACTTTAACAAAATGGATTGAAAAGAGATTTGGGAGTAAAAATTCTAATTTTTCTGTAGAAACTTTATCTCAAGCATTGGAACTAACCTCTGAAGGAGCAACAACTAAAGACGAGCAAAAAATACTAGAAGGAATTGTAAATTTTGGGAATACTGAAACCGTTCAAATTATGAAGCCTCGTATTGATATTTTTGCACTTTCTGATGACGAATCCTATGAAGTAGTATTGGATAAGATTTTAAAAAACGGGTATTCTAGAAATCCTGTCTATAAAGACAACATTGATACTATTATTGGGGTTTTATACGCCAAAGACCTATTGGCTCATTTGAACGAAAAAACGTTTAATTGGCTAGAATTAGTTCGAACACCATTTTTTGTGCCGGAAAACAAAAAATTGGACGATTTATTAAGTGATTTTAGAGAAAAGAAAAATCATTTGGCAATCGTTGTAGATGAATATGGTGGAACGAGTGGATTGGTTACCTTAGAAGATGTAATCGAAGAAATTGTAGGGGATATTAATGATGAATTTGACATTGATGATCTATTCTACTCTAAGATAGATGAAAACAACTATATTTTTGAGGGCAAAACTACAATCAAAGATTTCTGCAAAGTATTAAATGAGGAAGACGATGCTATTTTTGAGGAAGAAAAAGGAGAAAGCGAAACACTTGCTGGTTTTATCTTGGAAATTTGCGGAAAATTTCCAAAAAAAGGAGAAAAAATACCCTTCAAAAACTATTCGTTTACTATTGAAGCACTTGATAAAAAGCGCATCAAACAAATAAAAGCAACCAAAAATGCGTAGGATATTATTATTCATTTTCACACTTGTTGTTTTTTCTTGTACAAAAGATACATTACCCAAACCTTCCGCATTTCTTAGCTTGACATATCCAAAAAAATCCTACGAAAAACTACCTTTAAAAAGACCTTATTCTTTTGAAGTTTTAAAGCATACAATGTTGGTTGACGAAGCTAATTATTGGTTAAAAATTAAATACCCTTCACTAAAAGCCTCTATAGATATTACCTACAGACCCGTAGAAAACAACTTGGAGGAACTGCTTACAGATGCTGAAAAATTAGTTTTTAAACACACCTTAAAAGCAGCCCAAATTATTCCAAAAGATTTTGTCAATACAGAAAAAAGAGTTTTTGGTAGCCTATATGAAATTACAGGAAATGCAGCTTCTCAAATTCAATTTCACATTACTGATAGCACAAAAAATTTCCTAAAAGGATCTTTATACTTCTACATAAAACCCAACTACGATTCTATTTTACCTGCTGTAAATTATATTAAAAAGGATATTTTTAATATCATAGAAACGCTTGAATGGAAGGAATAATCTGATCATAAGTACGTTTTAAAGCCTCTACATATCGAAAAAATGGAAACTAATTATCTTAAAAATCTGTCAGGCTTAATTTTAGCAACCTTGTTCATAAGCACCTCTGGTGTTTTGGGTAAATATATTGCTATGCCTTCAGAGGTTATTATTTGGTTCCGATCTGCTTTTGCGATGATTTTTCTGTATGGTTTTTGTAAATCTAGGAAAATAAATCTAAGAGTTATTGATTTAAAAACACATGTGCCTTTTATAATCAGCTCGCTTTTTACAGCTGGTCACTGGGTGACTTATTTTTATGCATTAAAATTATCAAATGTAGCCATAGGAATGCTCTCTTTATTTACATTTCCAGTAATAACTGCATTGCTAGAGCCTATTTTTATAAAATCAAAGTTGAACCCTGTACACCTTGTTCTTGGTCTTATGGCGCTCATTGGACTGTATATTTTAGCCCCTGAATTTACTATGGAAAGTTCCGATGTTAGAGGTATTCTATTTGGGTTGTTTTCTGCTTTATGTTATTCAATTAGAATTTTAATTTTAAAACAACACGTTACCCTCTATAACGGAAGCATGATCATGTTTTATCAGACCTTTGTAATTACAGTTATTCTCTTTCCTGTATTATTTTTCATGGATACTTCCGGTTTTCAATCTCAGTTCCCATACCTACTCTTACTCGCTTTGTTAACTACAGCCATTGGACACAGTTTAATGGTACATTCTTTGAAGTTTTTCTCAGCATCGACGGCGACAATAATTAGTAGTATTCAACCTGTTTTTGGAATCATAATCGCTTTTATAGTTGTAGATGAAGTTCCAAGTAGAAACACCATTTGGGGTGGGTTATTAATCATTTCTACCGTATTTATTGAGACCATAAGGTCTAAAAAAACACCCTAATTATTTGGTCAATACATCCTGATAGTTGCGCTTTACAAATACCAAGATTGTCTCCAAAATTTCTCCCATATTATTGCACTCCTTAAACTTTACATCTCCAACATATTTAATCAAATGCTTTTTTAAAAGTTGTACATTATCAGGAAAAGAAAGTGTATCATTTTTCATGCATTTAATCAACCAAGAAGCTCTTCTTGGAGAGGTAATCATTCTCTTAGCCATAAAAGATCGCTCTTCTAACTTATACTGCATAATAGAATTATTATCTAACTTTCTATTTACCATGTCTACAATTTTAAAATTTTCTTTCAAAAATTGCAAATCATATACTTTTAAATTTCCTTCAAAAGATTGTTGGTCAAAATCAATTGCTCTTATTTTGTAAATAATTTGATCAAAATCATGGGTTGGAATAATTACATAATTATAAGAACGCATGTCTCCAAGCAAACGAACCAAACAACGTTCTTTAAATTTTACAAACTCTTTTGCTATTTGAGATTTTTCTGATTCTGTACATTTTGGCAAAAAGTCTTTGATAAAATCATCTCCTGGAATCCCTGAAATATGTTCTTCAATTAAAGTGTTTTTATACACTAAAAAATTCATGTTATGCGGAGACAAAATATGTTCCAATTCCAAACCATAAATTCTTGAGGCATCTGCTTTTTTTACGTAAAAATAGGTGTAATTATCATTTAGAATATTTCTAATTTTAACCCGAAAAGGTTTTGAGTTTCCAAACGTACAGTAATCAATTCCATCTACATTTAAAAACGGAATCGTTTCGTCACTCCCGTCGGAATGGAGTATTGTGTATATTTTTTTTAAACTAGCATCGATTTCTTTTCTATCAAAATCAGAATAAAAAGTTCTTATCCAAAGAGTATCCACATCGTTGCTATCATACAAAATAACAGAGCCTTGAAATCGCAACAGATCTTCATATAGAATAGAAATTTTTATATTTCTGTTATATTTTTTTAGATATCTGTCTAGCAATTCATTGACAGGAAATGTTGGCTTTTTTTTTGACATCAATTTTTTTTTATCCGCCATCTTTAGTATTGATTTTTATCAAAAATAGGGATAAATAAAAGAATAGTATTAATTTCAATTTATAGAGACAATCACATTTAAAAGAGATGCTACAATAATTGAAATTTACAGAATGTAGCCCGCTACACAACTAAACCAATCTAAATAGCTTCCCGGGCAGGGGTGTTGTCAGTCCTTTTAATTCCATTTGCAATAAAATAGCCGATAATTCAACAATAGGAATCGAACATTCCAGAGAAATCACATCTAATATTTGAGCCTCTTTTTCATGAAGAAAATCATAAATTCTTTGCTCTTTTTCATTCAAATCGATACATAATTGTTTTTGAATTGATTTGGGTCTCTGTTGAAGGTCCCAATTTAATATTTCTACAATGTCTGAGGCTGAATTTAACAAATAAGCTCCATTTTTTTTAATTAAATCATTGCATCCTTTACTAAAAACATCCGAAGTTCTTCCAGGAACTGCAAAAACATCTCTATCGTAAGAATTGGCAATGTCTGCAGTCACTAAAGCTCCTCCTTTTTTAGCAGATTCTATGATAATCGTTGCACTAGAAATTCCTGCAACGACTCTATTTCTTTTCAAAAAATGTGCTCTTAAGGGAGGATCATCATGCCAAAACTCTGATAACAATCCGCCATTTTCAATTACTGAATTGATATATTTCTTATGTACTTTTGGATATATATATTGCATCCCATGAGCTAAAACAGCCATCGTTTGCAACTTGTTTTCGATGGCTGCTTTATGAGCACAAATATCAACTCCGTAAGCAAAACCACTAACGATTATTGGATTATATTTTGAGATATCTTGAACTAATTGACGACAAAAATCACGCCCATAGGAAGTCATGTTTCTCGTACCAACAATCGAAATAATCCTAGTATTTGAAAAATCAAAATTGCCCTCCCTAAATAACAATAACGGGCTATCTATGCAATGCTGAAGATTTTGTGGATAATCATCATCCAAAAAATAGAAATAAGAGATTCCCTTTTCTTTTATGTGATTATATTCCTGCTCAGCTAATTGAATGTTTTTTGGATCAAAAAGATGTTTTAAAACATGGTTCCCAATTCCATTTATTTTTGATAAAACAGCTGATTTTTCCTTAAAAATTTCGGGAACACTACCCACATGCACAATGAGTTTTTTGGCTAAAATATCGCCAACGGCTTTACATTTTTGCAAGCGCAAAACAGCCAATAATTCTTCTTCTTTCAATTTGATAACAATTTGAATACCAAGATATAAAATAATTGTTGAAAAAAAATAGGCGAAACAGTTTCATAAAACCTCAAAATTTTTATATTTGTTAACATGATTATAGCCAAATACATCAGTGATTTATTATACCGATACGATTGTGTGATTGTGCCTGATTTTGGTGGGTTTGTAGCCAATAGAATTGGTGCAAAAGTGAATAATTTTACTCATACGTTTAGCCCGCCTTCAAAGCAACTCACATTTAATAGCCTTTTAAAACACAATGACGGCTTATTAGCAAATTATATTGCTTCTTCAGAAAACATCTCTTTTGAAAAGGCCTCCACGGCAATTTCTTTATCTGTGATTAGATGGAAAAATGAGTTGCAATCGAAATCTGTGAAAATCGAAAATTTGGGGAGTTTGTCACTAACTGAAAATAAAAAAATAGTTTTTGAACCACTGACAACTGTCAATTATTTAACGGAATCCTTTGGATTATCAACTATAGAATCTCCAGCAATTTCCAGATATAAGCAACAGGTTAAACCTTTAGCAGCTTCCCCAAGAAAAGAAGTAAAAAGAGGAATTCCTGTATTTGTAAAATATGCTGCAACAGTTGCAATTTTACTAACAATTGGATTTTCTAAATACAATGATTACCAAAATAAACAGCAAAATGAAATTTTTGCTACCCAAGAAAAAGAACTCCAAAAAAAGATTCAATCTGCAACTTTCATCATAGGGAATCCATTACCAACGATCAATTTAAATGTTGTAAAAGAAACAAACTCGTTTCATGTTGTTGCCGGATCTTTCCAATTTGTAGAAAACGCAAAAAAGAAAGTAAAACAACTTAAAGTAAAAGGATTTAATGCCAAAATAATCGGCATGAATAAATGGGGTCTTACGCAAGTAGCTTTTGATAGTTATTCAAGTAGAAATGAGGCTACAAAACATCTTTATGAGATTCGTAAAACAGTTTCCAAAGATGCTTGGTTGCTGATAAAATAGCTCCACTAATTTTCTTTTTTCTGCGATTAATTTCTAAGCTTCTTTTTATGAATAAGCGATTGCTTATATTTACATAAAAATATTTTTGATGGAAGCAAAAACCCAAAAAGAGTCGTTAACAATCCTAACAGACTTAGTCTTGCCTGGCGAAACAAATTATTTAGACAACCTATTTGGTGGTGAATTACTAGCAAGAATGGATAGAGCTTGTAGCATTGCTGCAAGAAGACACTCTCGAAGAATTGTAGTTACTGCTTCTGTAAACCATGTTGCTTTTAATAAGTCCATTCCTGTAGGTAGTGTGGTTACCATAGAAGCCAAGGTTTCCAGAGCATTTCATTCTTCTATGGAGATTTATGTTGATGTTTGGATTGAAGACAGGCAATCTGGATCTAAAACCAAAGTGAATGAAGGGATCTACACCTTTGTTGCTGTTGATGAAATTGGAAAGCCTGTTGAAGTCCCTCAAATTGTTCCAGAAACCAACCTAGAAAAAGAACGTTTTGAAGCTGCGCTCCGACGCAAACAATTAAGTCTAGTTTTAGCAGGGAAAATGAATCCAAACAAGGCGACTGCTCTAAAAGCATTGTTCAGTTAGCTTAAAAGACATGAGGGTAACACTTTAAAAAAGCAAATTACCTTTTTAGAATCCAGTGAGAAGGATTGAGGCGCGTTGTATTTTTAAACAACACGAAGATTAATTTGGTTTTTTTTGAAATTTTATCTGTAAAAATTTGACCTATTTTTTGACCAGTCATAATTTTATCTCCTGTCTTTACGTAAATATTTTCTAAGTTGTTATAGGATGAAATATAATTTCCATGTTGGATCAATACGTTTTTTCTCCCCTCAGAACTCACCAAAACATTTAAAACCCTCCCATTAAAAATGGCTTGTGCTTCTTGACCTTGACTAGTAACTATGTGAAGTCCTGAACCATTTATGGTAATCCCAGGGAATGAGGGGTGGGGTTGCTTTCCAAATTTTCTAACCACGACACCTTCATTAAGTGGCCAAGGCAACTTGCCTTTATTCAACTCAAATTTTGCGGCCAATGCTTTTGCTTCTGGAGTTAAAATAAATTCATTTTTCTTAACCACTTTTAGCTTATTTTTTTGTTTTTCTTTTGCAATCCTATTTGCTCTTGCAATTTCTTCACGAATTTTTTTATCAATTTTTAGAGTAACTCTTTTCTCTTCTTTAATTTTCTTTTGAAGCGCTCTCTTATACTTCGTTTCATTTTTCTTTATGACCGTTAGCAACTTCTCTTGATTCGTTTTATCGACTTCAATTTGCATTTTTTGGGCTGTTTCAGATACGATTAGGGTATCTTTTAATGCTTTTTGAATCAATAAAGAATCATTCAATATTTGAACTATTTTGGTTTGATTATCAATATCCTCTCCTTGTTTTTTTCTAAAAGAGGCATACTGCTTCATATACTCCAATCTTTTATATGCTTGAAGAAAACTCTCAGAAGAAAGTAAAAACATGGTCCTACTCTGTTGTGATTTACTTTTGTATGATTTATAAATCATATCTGCATAGTCCTTTTTAAGACGAACTAGTTTTTCGGACAATTGGGATAATTTGATTTGATTTGTAGTAATTTCTTTTGATAAAATTTCAGCTTCTAAATGAATGGTTGAAATTAATTGAGTTCTTACTTCAATTTTTTTAAAAATGTCTTTTAAAGCGTCCAAGGCGTTTTTTTCTTTCTTTTTTTCATTAAAAAGTAACCTATTTACCTGTTTAATTTCTTTGTTCAGTTTTTTTCGCTGCGACTCCAACTGTTTTCTAGTTTGTCCAAAAACAGAAAAAACAGATAAACAGAAAATTAAAATCGATATGTAAAACTTAATCCTTCTCACTATAATTTAATTTGTTTATATCCCTTAGGAATCGTGAAAGAAAGATCAAAATTGGTATCAAACTGAACAGATTTGAGAATAAAATCGATTTTTGTAAAAACATCTGGTTGCTTTGCTATTATTTGAATTTCTTGTGGAAAAACTTCACCATCAATTACCTTATAAGAAGGATAAAAAATATCCAAGCGTTGATCTTTTTCAAAATTAACAACGGATTGTCTGTCTAGCTTAAAATGAGACGGGTTTACAAAAAAGGAAATATCAAATAAATCATTTTGAATTTCAGGAGCTAAAACATACTTATCGTCTTCTATAATCACACGTTGCTTTTGTTTTTTTACATTTAGTAAAGATTGTCCTAATAATAAATTTTGGAGTTGCTCAAAATTAATTTCTACTCCTAACAACTTCTTCAACAGAGAAAAATCTCCTTCTAGGTAGTTTTTTGCATAAGACGAATAGTAACGAACCGAGGTTGGTGTGATTTTAACTTTAAACAAAGTAATAAATTTAGATCCTTTCAGCCATATTACCTGGTCTTTTTTCATTTTTAAACTTACAGAAATACGTTGCTGTTGTTTTCCGTTATTAAAATTTACTTTAAGTTTTGCCGATACAGATGCTTTATCTAAACTTGATGCCATATGCTTT